>Ga0335070_10000275_pt1 | contig 60005 bp, 63 predicted proteins | sample Lox_Sample_13_FD_206722 | JGI IMG/M metagenome (GOLD analysis project Ga0335070, IMG submission 206722) | Soil microbial communities from Loxahatchee National Wildlife Refuge, Florida, United States - Lox_Sample_1.3 | ecosystem: Environmental > Terrestrial > Soil > Wetlands | place: USA...
CATGGGCTCGTTCGCGTTTCTGAGTGGTCGCCTTTTTACGTGGCCAGGTGACCAACCACGGCGCGCACCGTGCGCTGTCCGTCCTCCGTCGAAACCAGTTCGCCCCCATAGCGAACCTACCATCCTTCTTATACGTCGCCGAGCGAGCGGGTCAAGAGGCCGTGATTCCAGAAGGATAGCCCGTTCCCCGCATCTCCTTGCTCCGACGCGGCCCGTGCAAGGGTAGGGACCCCAGTGGGGACTTCCCCTGCTCTGCCCAGTGCACATGTAGATTTCGTGAAGTTCCTCGATCGAGTCGAAGCGGGAAATGCGTTGGGGCGGGCAGTCGCCGCGCACCGGGGCGCGGGTTCGCTTGTGCTCGCCGTTCCCCGCGGGGGTGTGGTCGTCGGGGCTCTCGTCGCAAGGCACCTGGGTGCGCCGCTTGAGGTCGCGGTTGCTTGCAAGGTCCAGACGCCGGGCCGCCCGGAACTCTCGATGGGCGCGGTGGCGGAGGGAGGTGTCCGGCACGTCGATCTGGGCCTCGCGAGCGTGCTCAAGGTATCGCCCGGCGAGCTCCGAGACGCCGTTCGAAGCGCGGAGTCGGAGGTCGAGCGTCGCGTTCTCGTGTATCGGCAGGGGCGTTCGCTTCCGGATCTCCGCGGGCGCACGGCGTTCCTCGTCGACGATGGCATCGCGCGAGGGGTGACCATGCGCGCCGCCATCGAGGCAGTGAGGCGCGCGAGGCCCGACCGCCTGATCGTTGCCGCCCCTGTCTCTTCCGCTTTCGCTGCTGACACTCTCAGGTCGCTCGCTGATGCGGTCGTGGCGCTCGTGCGGCCGGCGGTCCTCCGCTCGGTCTCGGAGTGGTACGAGGAGTTCTCGCCACTCGTGGACGCGGAGGTCCTCACGTGGCTTTCGGGCGGAAGCCTCCCCTCGCCTGGCGAGCACGCGGTCGCGTGAGCCCCTGGCGGGAGATCCCCCGCCCCTACCTCCAAGCCCCCGGCCTCGCGTAGATCTGCACGAGAGGTGTCTCGTCGAGGTAGGCGCCGGCGACGGGCCGGGCGTTGCCGAACTCGGTCCAGGTACGGAACTCCTTGTCCAGGAATTCCCTGTGGTAGTGCCACACCGAGATGTCGGCGTCCTCGGGCCCGGTAGCCCACGCGAGGTCCGGTCGAAGCCGCCCGTCGCGCTGGTACTCCTTCACCGCGAGCCAAGTGGCCTCCTGGAACCACACGCGCGCGCCTGAGGCCGCGTGCTCGTTCAGGTCCTCGAGGATCGCAATCATGTTGTCGCCCCAGAACTGCCGCTGCATCCCGAGAGAGGCCGCGCCCGCGGCGCCTCCCGCGAGCTCGTTCCACGCCGCCGTTCCGAAGGGGTGGACGTGCGCGGTCTGCCAGGCGGCTGGCACGAGAGCAAGCGCTGCGAGCACTCCGGCGACCGCACCAGAGCGGCCAGGCCCCAGGACCTGTGCCGCCGACGCGATCGCCCGAGCGCCGAGCAGCGCCAGGAACGGCATGGCGGGCATCCAGTGCTTCACCCCGCCGAAGTGTGGCACGGTCGGCCACGCGATGAGCGCGAGTGGAAAGACGGCGTTCGCGAAGAGAAGGACCTCGGTGGGGAGCGAGATCTCCCCTCCGCGACCGCGCACCGCCCGAACGATTCGGGAAAGCGACTGGGCGAGTCCGCCTGCCATGGAAGCGAGGACGGCCAGCGGGACGGTGAGCGCCGTCACCACGAACGGGTAGGCGACGGGGAACGGCGGCTCCCGCAGGAGGCGACCGAAGTACGACCAGGGATAGTTCTCGTGGTGAACGTGGAAGGACACGTAGGCAGCGAACCGCGGCCAGGTGTCGTGCCAGAGCCAGGGCCAGCTCGCGAGGAGGACGAGCGGCCCCAGGGCCGCCATGGCAAGCAACGCCGAGGGGAACCGGGCCCCGAGCGCCCTCGGCCCCTCCCGGAGTGCGGCGGGCACGGCGGCCAGGAGCCAGCACGCGGCGAGGAGCGGCAAGAGGAACCAGCCGTTGTGCTTCGTCGCGATGGAGAGCCCGAAGAGAAGTCCCGTCGCGAGCGCCCACCGCCCGTTTCGGGCCTGGTCGCCGCCCGCGCCGGCGCTTCGCCAGAAGGCGTAGGCGGTCGCAAGCCACAAGGTCGTCTCGGGCAGGTCCAGGACTGCCGGGTGGGAGTGGTAGAAGTTCCGGGGGACGAAAAAGAAGAAGGCGGGCGCAAGGACCCCGCCCCACAAGCCGGCGAGCGAACCGCCCCATGTCGCGAGGAGGTAGGCGAGAAGGGCCGCGAAGAGGAAGGCGCCGAAGCGAAAGCCCTGGGCGTGGCTCGCGAGGCCCAGGCCCTTCGACAGCACTGCATGCGTCACGCCGTAGACGAGCTTCGCGAACGGCGGGTGCTCCCGGTTCACGGAGTAGTAGGCGTCGGCCAGCGCCAATGCGTGGGACGGGGCGCGCACCACCTCGCCCCAGAAGCGCGGGTACGCCTCCGCGGCCGCGAAGTAGACGCTCTCGTCTCGAGAGATCCCCACCGACGGGGCCGTGGCGGCCGCGACGACGAGCACCCCTGCGGCCCAGGCGAGCGCGACGCGCCGTTCTCGGGAGCGGGGCAGCAGGGCCCGGAACCGCACGATGGGGCGAAGGTCCCTCACGGTAGCATCACGGCGTCGAGGCAGAGCGGCAGCGGCCCCGGGGACGAGGAGGAGATCTCGAACGACACGGGCAGCCGCCGGCCCGCGAGGCGGGAGGTGTCGAGCTGGAACAGGTGCCAGCCTGCGGGGCCCGGTGGCTCTTCCGCCTCGCCCACGTCCTCGTCGCCCACCTTCACCCGAATCCTCACCGGCGCCGCGTTCCCGAGCCCGGCGCCGCCGGCGGTCCCAGTGTGCCCGCGCAGGGCGCGCCCGACCGGTACCTCGGGGAAGTCGAGGATGAGCCGTCCCGGATTCGGCGGCGTGAGCTTGATGCACGTGCGCGGGAGGAAGTCGACTTCCCGAATCTCCCTCGCCACGCGCATCGGCCGCGGCGCGGGACAGCGCCAGCCCCCGCGCGCCTCTGGCGTGCACGCCGCGTCGTCCACCCGGACGCTCGCGGAGGGGAGGGTGTCGGAGAAGACGTACAGGGGGTTGAGAGGCGCGCGCAGGTCGAACCGGGTCGCGCGCAGGGCGCCAAGACGCTGCGGTCCGTCGACCGCGGCCGATCGGGCTGCGAGGGCGCGCGCGACCTCGGGAGCGGCGCCCGGTGCGCCGTCGAGCGAGAGGAGCCACACGCGGCGCACCCCGGTGAGATCCTCGGAGGCGAGGTCCGGGAACGCGAGGATCGGCAGCGGCAAGTCGGGGCGAACCGGCAGCGCGTCCGGCAGGGCCTCGCGGGCGCGCTCCGCCCACGCTGGCGCGATGGCGACCACGTCCCCGGGGCGCGCGTCCCGGGAGACGAGTGCCGCGGCGGCCCTCCAGTCGATCCGGGAGGGAAGCCGGGAGCCGAGCGTGGCCTGGAACCACAGTCCGTAGGCCCCGAGGGACGCCACGGCCGTGGCGAAGAGCGCCGCCCAGAGGCGAGGCTGAGGTGGCCAGAGGAGGCGACGGGCGAAGGCGCGCCAGACCTCCCCCCGCGAGGGAGGCGGCGCTCTCGGGGCGCCGAGCCGGTAGTTCGGGCCGAGGTAGTCGGGTCGGTCGCTCACGCCGTGATGCGCCCCGGCTCACGTCTTGGCGAGGCGGATCCGCCGCTCGCTCTTCTCGCGGCAGAAGGCGTCCAGGTCGTGCTCCGGATTTGCGGACAGCGAGGGCGACCACGACGGGTGCATGGCACAGCGCGGGTCGTAGCAGTGGTGGAGGTCCCAGAGGTGGCCGACGAAGTGCGTGCACTCGCGGGCGAGCCGACGCCGGAAGACGTCGATCGAAGCCTCACTCACTCCGCGTGGCGCGAACCGGTAGGTGGAGACGAGCGCACGGTCGCCGCCCTGGAGGGCGAACCCCCAGGCCGGAGGCTCCCCCAGGGGGCCCTCCGGGATGGAGAGCTCGACGTCCGTCAGGTAGACGACCTTGTCGTCGGCGAAGGCACGCACCGGCGGGACCTCGTCGAGAAGCTTCAACGCGTCGAATCGCCCGTCGGGTCTCTCGGCACCCTTCGGGAGTGGACGGTCTCCGACGTGCTCGGTGCCGACGCCGAAGGACCGGTACAGCGTGCGGGTCAGGAAGGCGAGGTCGCCTTCGTCGAACGGCGCGAGGGTGACGATCCGGATCACTTCTTCTTCCCCTTGGCGGGCTTTTTGGCCGCCTTCCCCGCCTTGGCCTTGCCCGTCCGCGCGTGCGGCCGCTTCGGTGCTGGGGCTCTCTTAGGACCCTTCCTGGAGGGCTTGGGGTGCGCCTTCGCTCGCGGCGCCGCTGCCTTCTTCTCCTTGGCAGGCCTTTCCGGCTTGGCGGGCGCCTCGGCGGCTGGCGCCTCGCGCTCTCCCTCGGCGCCCTCGGGCGCCTCGCTCTCGCCGCTCTCCGGGGCCTCCTCTCCCTCGAGAGCGCCGAGGTCCAGGCCCAGCTCGGAGAGCCCCAAGTCGTCCTCCTCCTCGGCGGCGGCCTTCTTCCGCTTCCACGGCGGGCCCTTCAGCTCCACGGGCTTTGGCGGCGGTTTCAGCGGCAGCTTCACGCCGGCGGGCGGCATGAGAGCGTAGTCGACGTAGTCCTCCGCGACCGAGGGCGGGATGCCGAGCGACACCGAGATCTCGCTGACGAGCAGGTGTCGGGAGCTGTCGTACAGCTCACGTTCCTTGGCGGGGAGGGGCCGGAGCCGGGCGAGCGAGTGGAGCCCCTTCACCACTTCGGCCACGCCAAGGACGCCGCCGGCGATGAGCCGTTCGACGTTGTCGCGGTGTCGGACCTTCCAGTCGAGTTCCGGGTCGTCGTACGAGGCGCCCAGGTAGTGGAAGACGCCCTCGATGTGCTCTGCGGAGGCCACGCGCCGGAGGCCGATGCTCGGGACCTTCTGGAGCGGGACGAGGACCGAGGCCCCGTCTTCCTCGCGCGTGAGCTTCACGAACTCGAGGCGCTGGCCCGCAATGTCCTTCTGCTCGAGCCCTGCCACGCGGCAAACGCCCTGGTTCGGGTAGACCACGCGGTCGCCCGCCTGGAGCTCCGCGGCGGAGGCGATGTTGCCCTCGAGCGCCGGGTCCTTTTCCTTCTTCTCCTCGCGCTTGCCGGACGGTCTCACGAGAAAGACCGTTACCACGCGTGCCGGGGACCGGCAACGGCGCGGGCGCCCGGGTGGCGGGCTCCGGAGGGGTAGGCCGGACCTAGCGGGACGCCGCGCGGAGGAGCGGCGGGCCCTCCGCGGCGGCCCGGATCCGGCGCGCGGACAGCTGGAGGTAGCGCTCGTCGCGTTCCATGCCGACGAAGCGCCGGCCGGCTGCGGTGGCGGCGACCCCGGTCGTGCCCGAACCGCAGAACGGGTCCACCACCAGGTCTCCCGGCGAGGAGCTCGAGGCGATGACGCGCTCGAGGAGCGAGTAGGGCTTCTGGGTCGGGTGTCGCCCGAGGACCTTCTCGCGCGGCCCGGGTGTCGGAAGCGCCCAAACGACCTGCTCGCCGCCGGGATCTGGACGCTCGCTCACCGCCCAGAGGTCGCGCATCTGCTTGCCGCCGTTGCGCTCCTTCATGTCACGGTAGTTGAAGCGGTGCGCGAGCGGCTTCGAGCGCGCGGGCGCCGCCCACAGCAGGATCTCGGTCGAGTGCGTGAAGAACCGGCAGGCGAGATTGGGCGCCGCGTTGGGCTTGTACCAGGTGACCGTGTTCAGGAGGTGGTAGCCGAGTTCCTGCATGGCGTACCCGACCGAGAAGATGACGTGCTGGGTCCCGGATACCCAGATGGTTCCCGACGGCTTGAGCACTCGGCGGCAGGCGGCGAGCCAGCTTCGGTGGAAGGCGTGATCGTTCTCGACGCCCCGGGATGCGTCCCATTCGCCCTTGTCGACGCGCACCCGCCGGCCACTCTGGCAGGTGGTCCCGCCGTTCGAGAGGTGGTACGGGGGGTCGGCGAAAATCAGGTCGACGGACTGCGGGGCGAGCCTCTCCAGCGTTTCGAGGCTGTCCCCCAGGACGAGCGCCCAGTTGGCGCCGCGCTCGGCGGTACCCGGGAGGTCCGCCCAGCCATGCAAATCGAGGCGCCGCGCCATTCGGTCGCATGGTATGGGCGATGTGGATCCTGTCCAGTTTCTCACTCCGGCGGACGACCGCGGCCGCCACCGCGCGGCCGGGCGCTCCGGAAGGGAAGGTCGAAGGCATGGCAGACAACGAGTCGGGCTCGGCGAACCGCTTCGAGGGGCTCTTCCGGCCCTGGTTCCTTCCGGCCCTCGGCCTGACCGCGGCCGTCGCAGTCGGGGTGTTCTACGCAGCGGGCGTGGTGTCCGAGTCCGCGGTCGGGGCGGTCGTCGCAGTCCTCGTGCCCGTCGTCCTCGGACTCATGGTGGCCCGGCCTGCCGTCGAGCACCCGCCCAGCCGCACGGCGGCGGCGCTCCTCGTCGCGGCGGGGGTCCTGAGCGCGCTCGTCGCCGCTGTCCCGGCACTCGAGGCGGTACACCCGGGAGACCCGGATTTCGTGGCCGAGTTCGAGCGCGAGGACCAGGCGGCGTCCCTGCCCGAGGGGATGGGCGGCCGGGTCCTCCTTCTCGTCTCGGCGCCGCTCGGCGGCGCCGGCGAGCCGCAGGTCAACTTCCGGTTGAGCGGGTTCTCGGACCCGGTCGAAGGCCGCCTCGAGCGCACGTTCGGCTACGCGCGGGTCGGCCGAAGCGGCCGTGCGCGGGTGGCGCACGACCACGACGCGGACTGGTTCGAGGCGAGGATCCCCGCTGGAGCCAAGGAGATCCGTCTGGAGCGGCTACAGGGACGGGTGGCCGGCGGCCTGCGGGTGAGCGTGTACCGGGACTGGCTGCCGCGGGCGGCCGCTTGGGTGCTCTCCCTCCTCGTCCTCGTCCTCGCGGCACTGGGAGAGGTCCGGGCAGGGCGCGACGCGGGCAGCACCATCGCCGCCGGCGTGGCGCTCGGCTTCGGCCTTGTCGTGAGCTACAACGTGACGCCAGCGCAGGCCGTCGTTCCGTCGCTCTGGGCGATCGTCCTCGGAGCCATCGCCGGGGCGCCCGCGGCGGTGCTCGTGCGGATGCTCGTGCGGCGCCTCGTCCCGAGCGCCTCGCCGGTCCGCAAGGGCAAAGCCCCGAAGGACAAGGGCGAGCAGGACGAGTAGCGGGGCCGCCCCACGACGCGCGCCCTGGACAGCGCCTTCGTGAAGGCCGCGGCGCTCGACGCCGGCTTCCACAAGGTCGGGATTGCCCGCGCCGAGCCGCTCGATCCCGGGCCGCTCGACCGCATGCTCGCGCGGGGCGCCGAGGCGGACATGGCCTGGCTCCGGACCCAGCGAGCCGAGCGCCTCGACCCGTCGAGGCTCCTTGCGGGGGCGAGGAGCGTCGTGGCGCTGGCACTCGCCTACGCGGCTGGCAGCTCACGCCTCGCCCCGGGCGGACGGGCCCGCGTGGCTCGGTACGCACGCGGGCGTGACTACCACGCCGTCGTGAAGCGCAGGCTCAGGACCTTCGTGGCCTCGCTCAAGGCCCGCGACCCTGCCGCGCGCGCGCTCGCGACCGTGGACGTGGCGCCGGTGATGGAAAAGGCCTGGGCCGAGCGGGCGGGCATCGGCTGGGTGGGGAAGAACGGATGCCTCATCACCCCCGAGCTCGGTAGCTGGGTCGTGCTCGCGACCGTGCTCGTCGACCGAGAGCTCGAGGCCGACGAGCCGCACCCCGAGCGCTGCGGGGACTGTAGCGCGTGCATGCCGGCTTGCCCGACGGGCGCGATCCCCGAGCCGGGGCTCGTTGACGCGCGGCGCTGCCTCTCGTTCCACACCATCGAGCGACGCGGTCCCGTGCCCGAGGAGGTCGCCGGCCGGATCGGGCGATGGGGGTTCGGGTGCGACGACTGCCAGACCGCCTGTCCCTGGAACGCGGCGACGGGCGCCGCGAGCGACCCGGAGCTCGCGCCGACGCGTCATCCATGGCTCGACCTCCGGGCGCTCGTCGGGCTCGGCGAGAGGGCCTACCGCCGCGACTTCTACGGCACCGCCCTCGCGCGGGCCGGGCACGCGGGACTCGTGCGCAACGCCATCCTGGTCGCCGGGGCCGAGGGCGAGCGGGACCTCGCGCCGGCCATCCGGCGGAGGCTGGAGAGCGACCTCCCCGGCGTGCCCGAGGCGGCCCGCTGGGCGCTCGAGCGGCTCGGCGGGGATGGCGGGTGATCGACCTCCTGATGCTCTTGCACTCCCTCATCTCGGCCGGGACCTACCTGGCCGCGAAGAGGGCGCTCGCCGAGCTCACCCCCTTCGAGCTCGCGCTCGCGAGGTTCACCCTCGCCGGCGTGATCTACTCGGCTCTGCTCCTGCGGTGGCCGCCGCGCGTCCCGCGGCCGGACCTGTGGAGGCTCGCGGCGCTCGGGTTCGTCGCCATCCCGCTCAACCAGGGGCTGTTCCTCGCCGGCCTCTCGCTCACGAGCCCTGGCCACGCCGCCCTGCTCTACGGGGTCACGCCCGTCTTCGTGTTCCTCCTCGCGCTCTGGCGCGGCGAGGAGCGGTCGAGCGGCCTCAAGGTGGCCGGGATCGCGATGGCCTTCGCAGGCGCCGCCCTGGTGCTCCTCTCGCGCGGGCAGCTCTCCGCGGCCCCCGAGGCGATGCGGGGGCTCGAAGGAGACGTCCTCGTTCTCCTCGCGGTCGTCGCCTGGGCAGTCTACGTGGTGTGGGGAAAGCCGTTTGCCGAGCGCTACGGCGTCGTCGCCACCACCGGCCTCACCGTCACGACGGGGACCTTCCTCTACCTGCCGTTCGGGCTCGCCCTCTCCCGCGGTGAGCACTTCCGGGCGCTGTCCGTGCCCGGGTGGGTGAGCCTCGCGTACCTCGTCGTCCTGACGAGCGTCGTCGCCTACCTCCTCTACTACTACGCGCTCGCCCGCGAGGACGCGAGCCGCGTCGCCATCTGGTCGAACACCCAGCCGGTCCTGACGGCGCTCCTCGCCTGGGGCGTCTACGGAGACCGCTTCACGGCGACCTTCGTCGCCGGGGGCGTCCTCGTCATCGCGGGCGTGGCAATCACCCAGCGGGGCTGAGCGCTCCAGGGCGCAGGCGTTGAGCGGAGCGCCCGCCCGCGTTAGGGACGACGGCATGACGCTCGACGAAAGGCTCATCGCCGCGCGGAGCTCCGCTGCGGTCGGGCCCGTGCTCGCCACCGGGATCCTCCGCCTCAGAGGGCGCGACTCCCTCCCCTACCTGCACCGGATGTGCACGCAGGACGTCGCCCGCCTCGCCCCCGGTGGGAGCGCCTACGCGGCCTTTCTCGACGCGCGGGGCCGCCTCGTCGGAGAGGGGATCGTGGCGGCGGGGGAGGGCGAAGCGCTCCTTGTCGTCGAGCCGTGCGAGCTCGGGCCGCTCGCTGCGCACCTCGGCAGGTACGTCGTGGCCGACGACGTCGCGCTGGAGGACGTCTCCGGGGAGCTGCGGGCTCTGCCGGTCCTCGGCCAGGGTGGCGTGACCCGGGCGAGAGCGCTCGGCCCCGCGACCACCCTCGTCGCGAGCCCGAGGCGCGGCGCCCCGGCCGTCGAGGTCCTGGGGGCGCCCGGGGCGGTTGAGGAGGCGCGGCGAGCCCTCGTCGCGGATGGCGCCGTGGAGCTCTCCGAGGAGGACCTCGAGATCCTGCGAATCGAGGAAGGCCTGGCGCGCTTCGGCCACGACATGGACGGAGAGCGCCTGCCTATGGAGGCCGGGCTCACGAGCGCGGCCATCCACTTCGGCAAGGGCTGCTACATCGGGCAGGAGGTCGTGCTCCGGGCGACGATGCGCGGGCATCTGCAGAAGGGGCTCGTCCAGCTGGCCCTGCCGGCCGGCGCCGCACCGGGCTCGCGCCTCCTCTCGGGCGCGGACGAGGTTGGATGGGTCACGAGCGCCGCGGAGACGACGCGCGGGAGGCTCGGGCTGGGGTACGTCCGCCGGGCACACTGGAGGGAAGGCGCGGTCCTCCGCACCGTCGCGGGCGATGCCCGCGTGACGAAGGTCATCGTCCACGAACCCGCCTAGCGTCCGCTGCCAGGGCGCGCGGGGCGGCGGGGCCTGCCCTAGGCTTCTGCCACGGGCCGCTCGGCGCCCCGCACGCGGTCCTCGCCTTCGCGGAGCGCCGCGATCTCCTTGCGTACGGCCGCGATCTCGCCCTTGAGCTCCGCCCGCGTGGCGCGAATCTCGGACCGGAGCGCCTCGACCGTCCGCTCGATTTCCTCCGGGGGTGCGCCGAAGAGGGCACGCCGCAGGGCGGAGAGGGCTCTCGAGAAGAGGGCCATGACGGTACCTCCCTAGCTCTTGTGAGCCGGACAGGCCGAGACCGCCGCGGTCGGGTCGATGGCCGCCGAGCCGTTCACGATCTCGACGATGCGGCCGTCCTCCCCGACGACGAAGCTCGCGCGGTTCGCGATCCCGAGCAGCGGCACCCGGCCGCCGTACGTGTCCGCCACCTTGCCTCCGGAGTCGGACAGCAGGAGGAACGGCAGGTGGAACTCGGCCTTGAACTTCTTCAGCGTCTCGATGGAGTCGGTCGAGATCCCGACCACCTGCGCGCCCTTCTTGTCCACGTCGGCATACCGGTCCCGGTACGCTTGGTTTTCCTTGTTTCAGCCGGGGGTGAACGCCTTGGGGAAGAAGGCGAGGATGACCGGGCCGCGCGACAGCAGCGCGGAAAGAGCCACGGGCTTCCCCTCCGTGTCCGGGAGGGTGAAGTCCGGAGCCTTGTCCCCCACCTTGAGCGTGGAGGCGCCGAGGGCGACGGCGAGGAGCGGGATCTTCATTGCGAGAAGCTAGCGGCGGTCGGTCGCGCATGCAACGGGAGGAGAGGGGCCCCCCGAACCGGGGTCAGGCCCGATGGACGGAGGCCGCGCGCGCGAGCGAGAACGCCAGCGCGCGCGCTCTCTCGCGCGCCTCGGGCGAGGAGGACGCACACTCCAGCGCCACCGGCGGCCCCCTGCCGGGGCGCTCGCCAAGGGCGAGCCCGACGAGCCGTGTCGCATCGGGAAGGAGAGCACGAACGGCCTCTAGCGATCCGGAGGCGATGAGCGTCGCCCCGGGGGCGGCCGCGCCTGCCCGGGCAAGCACGTCCGCCCGCACGCCCGGGGCCTCGGGGCCCGTCTCGAGGACGGCGTCGGCGCCGAGGACGGCCTCCTCGAGGTCGGTGGTCGCGAGGACGCCGTCGAGGATGGTCTGCCGGTGGTTGGGCGGGACCTCGCCGTCCTGGACCGCCCGCTCGAGCAGCTGGCGGACGAGGAGGAGGGCGCCGTGCAGCGCAGCCTCGCTCGGGTCCCAGAGCCGGACGTGCAGCCCGGCCAGGGCCGCGAGCCGTGCCACGGCGATGCCGGCGTCTCCCGCTCCCAGGATGGCCAGGGTCTCCACGCTCACCGGGGCCTCCTTACAGCGGGCTCGGCCCGCTGGCAAATCCGAGGTGCGGCGCGGTAAGCATGCACGGCGGAGGTCACATGCGAGCGATGGCGATTCGCGGCCACGGAGGCCCGGAGGTGCTCCGCGCGGAGGAGCTGCCCGACCCCGAGTGTTGCCGGGGACCGTCGTCGTCAGGGTTCGCGCGGTCGCGCTGAACCACCTCGACATCTGGGTGCGGCGGGGCTGGCCGGGCCTCGAGGTCGCGATGCCCCACGTGCTCGGCGCCGACGTGGCCGGCGTGGTGGGGGAGGTCGGGGACGGGGTGGAGTCCGTCCGGGGCGGCGAAGAGGTGATCGCCAACCCCGGCGTCTCCTGCGGACGGTGCGAGGAGTGCCTCTCCGGGAGGGACAACCTCTGCCACGCCTACGGGATCCTCGGCGAGCACCTCCCCGGCGGTCACGCCGAGTTCGTCCGCGTCCCGGCGGCGAACCTGCTTCCCAAGCCCTCCGCGCTCACCTTCGAGCAGGCGGCGTGCATCCCGCTCGTGTTCCTCACGGCCTGGCACGCGCTCGTCGAGCGCGCTCGCCTCCGCGCCGGCGAGACGGTGCTCGTCCACGCGGCCGGCTCCGGCGTCGGCAGCGCGGCCGTGCAGATCGGGAAGCTCCTCGGGGCGCGAATCCTCGCCACCGCCGGGTCGGACGCGAAGTGCGAGAAGGCGCTCGAGCTCGGGGCCGACCACGCCATCCCGTACGAGAGGCAGGACTTCCTCTCCGAGGTGAAAGGGCTCACGGCGCGCCGTGGCGTGGACGTCGTCTTCGAGCACACGGGGCAGGCGACTTGGGAGAGATCGCTCCTCGCGCTGCGGGCGGGCGGGAGGCTCGTGACCGTGGGGGCGACGAGCGGCCACGACGCGAGGACCGACCTCCGACACGTGTTCTACCGCCAGCTCTCGGTCATCGGGTCGACGATGGGGTCGAAGAGCGAGCTCTTCGAGGTGCTCCGCTTCGTTCGCGAGGGACGGCTCCGGCCGGTGCTCGACCGCTGCCTCCCGCTCGCGGAGGCGGTCCGCGCCCAGGACCTGCTCTCTCGAAGGGAGCAGTTCGGCAAGCTCGTCCTCGTGCGCTGAGCTCCGGCCGGTCAGGCGAAGCGCACGCCCCGCCGCATCTCGCGCAGGCGCTTCACCCGCTCCTCGAGGGGAGGGTGGGTGGAGAGCAGCGAGGCGAAGTTCCGGCCGTGGAGCGGGTTCACGATGAAGAGGTGGGCGGTCGCGGGACCCGCGAACTCGTAGGGCCGCACGTCGTTGCCGCGCTCGAGGCGCTCGAGCGCCTGGGCGAGCGGCTCGGGGTCTCCGAGCATCCGCGCCCCGCTCGCGTCTGCCGCGTACTCCCGCGAGCGGGAGACGGCGAGCTGGACGAGCATGGCGATCAATGGGGCGAGGATGGCCCAGGCGAGCGCTGCGAGGGCTCCGCCGCCGTGTCCCTCCTCGTCGCGGCCCCCCAGGCCTCCGAAGATGCCCGCCCACTGAATCATGTGGCCCAGCGAAGCGACGAGGCCGGCGATCCCGGCTGCGACGGTGGCGATGAGCACGTCCCGGTTCTTCACGTGACTGAGCTCGTGCGCGAGCACCCCCTCGAGCTGCGGGCGGTCCAGCACCCGGAGGATCCCCTCGGTGACCGCCACCGCCGCGTGGGAGGGGCTTCGTCCGGTGGCGAACGCGTTCGGCGCATCGGAGGGAATGAGGTAGATGCCGGGCATGGGCATCCCCTCCTTGCGCGTCAGCCGCTCGACGATGTCGTAGACCTCCGGGAGCTGCTCCCGCGTGACCGGCTGCGCCCGGTTCGCGGCGAGCGCGATGCGGTCCGAGAAGAAGTACATCGCGAAGTTCATGACGAGGCCGATGCCGCCGAAGAGCACCATCCCCTGGTAGCCGCCCGCGAGGTTGCCGCCGATCGCGAGCACCGCGATGAGCGCCGCCATGAGGACGAAGGTCTTGAGGTAGCCGGCGCCGCCATCGAGCGCGGGGACGCCGGCGCCCCGCGAAGGAGTGGGTTCGTTCCATGCCATGCGGCGGAGTGTAACCACCGGATGGGGAGGGTCAAACGCCGCACGGGACGCGGGCGAGGAAAAGCCAAACGAGGCCGATAATTTAGCGCCGCAGGGGGAGTCGTGATAAACGCGATGCCGGGTGATATCGGAGGCGGGTATGGCGGCGAAGAAGGTCCAGGTGGCGGTTCGGGCGACCGCAGCCGGCCGGGGCGGGCGAGGCGCGAAGCAGCTCGAGCTCGTCGCGGTCGATGGCGCAGAGGCGCCAAAGCGTGCGCGCGGGGGCGGCGCGACCGAGGCGGGGAGGCCGAAGCGGCCGCTGCGGGCCCTGCCCGAGGTCACATCGGTGGCGGAGGCCCCGCCGCCGGGGGCCCCGCCGCGCCCGCGCCGGCGCGCCACGGCCGAGGAGATGGCCTCCAAGCAGCGCGAGATCTCCATCTCGGAGTTCTTCACCAAGAACCGCCACCTCCTGGGGTTCGACAACCCATCCAAGGCGCTGCTCACCACCATCAAGGAAGCGGTCGACAACTCGCTCGACGCCTGCGAGGAGGCGGGCATCCTGCCGGAGCTCACCATCGAGGTCCGGGACCTGGGATTCGAGGCCAAGGGAGAGCTCACCAAGGGGGAGGGGCGGTTCGTGGTCGTCGTCGAGGACAACGGCCCGGGCATCGTGAAGGCCCAGGTGCCGAAGATCTTCGGCAAGCTCCTTTACGGCTCGAAGTTCCACCGCCTGAAGCAGTCGCGCGGTCAGCAGGGCATCGGGATCAGCGCCGCCGCCATGTACGGGCAGCTGACGACCGGCCAGCCCATCCAGGTGACGAGCCGCACCGGGAAGGGCAAGCCCGCTCACTCCTTCGACATCCAGATCGACACCCGCAAGAACAACCCGGTCGTCACGCGCGACGAGGCACTCGGCGAGTGGCACCAGGAGCACGGCACGCGGGTCGAGCTCTCCATCGTGGCGAACTGGCAGCAGGGCCAGAAGTTCGTGAACCGCTACGTCGAGCACACCGCGCTCGCCAACCCCCACGCGACCGTCCACTACGTGCGGCCGAAGCAGGAGCGCCTCACCTTCCCGAGGGCGACCGAGGAGCTCCCGAAGGAGGCGCTCGAGATCCGGCCGCATCCCCACGGGGTCGAGCTCGGTGCCCTCATGACGATGGCGGCTGACTCGAAGAGCCACGACCTCCGGGGCTTCCTGCAGAGCTCGTTCAGTCGCGTGTCGGGCCCGGTGGCGGACGAGATCCTCAAGGCGGCGGGGGTGGCCGGGCGGTTGCGGCCGAGGGAGGTCGCCGACGACAGGGCGCTCGCCGAGAAGCTCCACCAGGCGATCCAGGCGACGAAGATCATGGCGCCGCCGACGAACTGCCTGTCCCCCATCGGGGACGAGCTGATGAGGCGCGGCCTCGTGTCCTTCCTGAACGTCATCGAGAGCGAGGGGCCCGAGGAGGACGGCGACGGCCAGCTCGACCTCGACCAGGCGACGAAGAGGAAGGGCAGGCACAAGGGGCGTGCCGCGGCTGCCCCGGCCGAATCCGCCGACCAGCTGCCGGAGGAGGGCGTCGAGAAGATCAAGGGGCACGACTACTTCATCGCCACCGTCACCCGGCCTCCGAAGGTCTACCGGGGCAACCCCTTCCAGGTCGAGGTGGGGCTCGCCTACGGGGGCAGCTGGCCGGCGGACCGGCCGATCGAGCTCTTCCGCTTCGCGAACCGCGTCCCGCTACTCTTCCAGCGGGGGGCCTGCGGCATCCACGATGCGATCGTCCGCACCGACTGGCGCAACTACCTGCTCAGCCAGCCGAAGGGCTCGCTCCCGGTCGGGCCCATGGCGCTCCTCGTCCACATCGCTTCGGTCTGGGTGCCGTTCACGAGCGAGTCCAAGGAGGCGGTGGCCCACTATCCCGAGATCATCCGCGAGATCCAGCTCGCGGCCCAGGAGTGCGGGCGCAAGCTCGCCGCGCACATCCGCAAGCGGCAGCACGCCGACTACCAGGCGCAGCGACGCTCCATCTTCGAGCTGTACATCCAGGAGGTCGCCCAGGCCATCGGCAAGATCGTCGGCCGGAGCCCCGATCCCATCCGCCGCGACTTCCTCAAGCTCGCGGAGAAGGTCACCGAGGCGGACCTGGCCGAGCAGGACGCGAAGCTCAAGGAGGCGAGCGAGAAGGTCTCCCGCCGTCCGCGGCGAACCGAGGAGGACGAGTAGGCCATGGCGCGGCTCGACGCGGTGTCGAAGAAGACGGCGGCGAAGATCGAGAAGCTCGCCGAGTCGGTACTCAGGGCGGTGAAGTCGGGAAGGAACCCGTTCGTGGAGATCCCCGTCCGCTCGCTCGCCAACGTGCGCTTCAACGAGAAGAGGCGGGTGGTGGAGCTCGGGACGCAGCGCCAGAAGCGCTACTTCTTCAACGTGTCGATGGCGAAGAAGTTCATGCAGACGTTCCTCGTCTCCGACGCGTGCCGGGAGCTCATCGAATCGGGCAAGACGACGAGCATCCGCGACCTCTACTACATCACGAAGCACACCATCGGCGACACGAAGCAGAACACCTTCGAGGAGCAGGACGAGTCCGACCCGATCATCGAGGACCTCGAGGTGTCGCTCGACGCGCTCCGCGAGGAGCTGCACCTGTTCGCGTCGCGCAAGGGCACGATGGTCGGGCCCATCACCATCCGGGACTCGGGAGACACCATCGACCTTCGGCGCATGGGATCGGGCGGGTGGGGAGTCCCATCCATCGTCGAGGAGAACGTCATCCAGTTCGGCAAGCACGAGGCAAAGTACGTTCTGCTCGTCGAGAAGGATGCGGTCTGGAGCCGCTTCAACGAGGACAAGTTCTGGAAGCGGCAGAGCTGCGTCATCGTCCACGGCGGCGGACAGCCCCCCCGCGGCGTGCGCCGGCTCGTCCAGCGCCTGCACCGGGAGCTCGGTCTGGCCGTTTATGTGCTCGTCGACAACGATCCCTGGGGGTTCTACATCTACTCGGTGGTGAAGCAAGGCTCGATCAACCTTGCGTTCGAGTCCATGCGCATGGCGGTGCCCGACGCCCGCTTCGTGGGCCTCTCCTCGTTCGACAAGTTGACCTACAAGCTCCCGGCGAACGTGGCCATCAAGATGGACGACGGCGACGTCGCCCGCGCGAAGCAGATGCTCGCCTACCCCTGGTTCCAGGCCAAGCAGTGGCAGCAGGAGATCCAGGAGATGGTCCGCTCCGGCGTGAAGTACGAGCTCGAGGCGCTGTCCCGCCGCGGCATCTCCTTCATCACCGAGGAGTACCTCCCGGCGAAGCTGAAGGACAAGGACTGGCTCGTGTAGCGTTGACTCGCGGCGCATGCAGGCTACACTCGCGGCCCCTCGAGAGGAGGAGCACCCCGATGCCGAAGCAGATCGGAAACCGCTCCAAGCGGAGCGTGAAGAACCGGAGCAAGACGAAGCGCATCGCGGCGCGGCGGGCGAGCGTCCGCAGCAAGAAGCGCAAGCGCCGCGCGAAGCGCTCCCCCCGCTAGACACGGTGGCCGATCCCGGCCGCCGGGCGTCCTTTCTCCTCTGCCGCGCCGACCGTGCGGCGAGCGACGAGGCGGCGCCCGTGCTCCGGGCCAGGGCTGGCGTCTGGCCGTCCGCTCGCCGCGGTCGACGACGATCCAGGTCGACCTCACCCGGATCAGGAGTGCCCGGGAGGGGTGCCACGGCTCCGGGGCGAGGTTCGCTCCTCTCCCGCTCCGAGGGCCTTACTGCGCGCGCGCTCCCTGGCGCACCTCGCGCGGCGCCTCCGCCGGGCCCAGGAACGGCGCGCAGCGGGCCATCCACGCCTCGAGGATCTCGCGTTCCGAACGGCCGAACTGCCGGGCGAGGAGCGCCGGGAGTTCCTCCCGCACCGAGCGCACGCTCGCCTCGTATCCCTCCTGGGTGAGAGAGCCCGCCACGAGGCGGTAGCGCAGGAACAGGAGCCAGGTCTGGACCACGTCCGTCATGCAGTACGCCGCGATGGCGTCGAGCGCCTCGTCGGCGTACAGGCCCTGGACGTCCCTCCCCGCCACGTGCTCCTTGCCCGGCAGCCCAACGAGCTTCGCGTAGAGGTCGAGCGTGGCGGCGGGCGCGGCGCGCCGGTTCGAGAGGAGCTCGAGGAGGTCGAGGTGGTCCGGGGATCCCTCTTCCCGCGCCTCGCGGAACCAGCGGGGCGCCGGAACGCCGAGCTTCAGGGAGCGGAGCTCGAGCACCGGGAGGTCGAACCCTCGGCCGTGGAAGGACACGAGCGTCCTGCCGGCGAGGCGCTGCCAGGTCCGTCGGAGGAAGGTCGCCTCGTCTCCGGATCCGGAGCGGTCCGTCCAGCAACTCGCGTCGACCACTCGCACGGCCCCGTCGGCTTCCTCGGCCTCGAGGGTGCACGCCGCGATCGGGCGGTGGTACGGCAGGGGCAGGAAGTCGCTGCGCCCCCCGCTGCGCGTGCGCCGCTCGTCCACGAGCCGCCGGACCTGCTCCGCGTAGGGCCGACCCGGCTCGCCGGCCACCGCGGACACGAGCGATGCGTCGGGCACGGTTTCCAGGTCCAGCGTGACGAATCGGCGAGGAGTCACGAGAGGGATGCTACGGGCGGCCTCTGACAAGTCGGCGGGGGCGCGCCTCACCCGTCGGTGGTGCGTGCACCGTTCACGGGCGGGCGAAGCGCGAGGCGTGCCCCTCGCCCGAAGCGAGGGACGAGCGCCCGTCCCATGAGGGGCCTAGATGGCTCTCCGCAGCCATCGGATAAGGGGCAAACCCCTGCCGGAGGCCCGACACATGACGAACGTGGACAATCGCGCCGCCATCCTCGGAGAGCTCCGGAAGAACTGGGGCTGGCTCCTCGCCTGGGGCATCGTGCTCGAGATCGCGGGGGTGATCGGCCTCGGCTACACCTTCACGGTGACCGCGGTCACGACGGTGTTCATCGGGGCGCTGATGATCGTCTACGGCGTCATCGAGCTCTTCCAGGCCTTCCGCCACCAGCGATGGTCGGGGTTCTTCCTGTTCCTCATCGGCGGCATCCTGTCCGTCGTCGCCGGCGGGATCATCTGGTGGCGCCCCTTCGTCGGGATGGAGCTCTTGACGCTCTTCATGGCGAGCTACTTCCTCGTTCTGGGCGCCTTTCGCGTGGTCGGCTCCATCAGCACCCGCCACCCGGGGTGGGGCTGGTCGCTGTTCGCTGGCGCGGCGTCGCTCGTCCTGGGCGTCCTCATCTGGAACCGCTGGCCCCTGTCGTCCTTCTGGGTGATCGGCCTGTTCGTGTCGATCGACATGATCTTCGCGGGCTGGAACTACATCATGCTCTCGCTCGTGGCCCGCAGGCCGGACGCGCCGGGAACCTGAGACGCCCGGGGCCGCCCATGCTGTTCGTCCTGCGCCTGCTCTTGAATGCCGCGGCCCTGTTCGCTGCGGTGCGGCTCGTTCGCGGGGTTTCCTTCGACGGAGGGATCGTCCCCTTCCTCGGGGTGGCCCTCGTCTTCGGCGTCGTGAACGCGGTCGCGAAGCCGTTCCTGCAGCTTTTCAGCCTGCCGCTCCTGCTCCTCACCCTGGGTCTGTTCGGGCTCGTCATCAACGCGCTCGTCCTGTGGATGACCTCCGGCCTCTCCGGGGCGCTCGGCCTCGGCTTCCACGTCGCGGGGTTCTGGCCGGCGTTCTGGGGCGGGCTCGTCGTGAGCCTCGTGAACCTGCTCCTGTCCTGGCTCGTCGCCCGCGGCGGCTGACCCGGCGGGCTACTGGGGGAAGGCGGCGGGGGCCTCGTCCCGGTATCCCTCGCCGTCGAGGGTCGCGAGGAAGGCGACGAGCGCGTCGACCTCCCCCGGAGCGAGGTGGAGCGGCTTCATCTCCTTCGCGAGCCACGGGTTCGGGACCCCGCCGCGGTCGTAGAGCTCCACGACCTCGCGGAGCGTCGCCACCGACCCGTCGTGCATGTAGGGCGCGCGCCGCGAGACGTCCCGCAAGGTCGGGGTCTTGAAGGCGCCGAGGTCGGCGTCCTTGCCGGTCACCCCCGCGCGACCTCGGTCCACGAAGCCCGTGCCCGGATCGGCGCCGGGCGGGGGCTGCTTGAAGCCGACGCCGAGGTTGTGGAAGCGCGCGTCGGTGAGGTTGAAGCCCAGGTGGCACTGGTTGCAGCCCGCCTTGCCGAAGAAGATCTCGCGACCGAGCTGCTGCTCCTGCGTGAAGGCCCGCGAGTCTCCTGCGTCCCAGCGGTCGTAGGCCGAGTTCCCGGACAGGCGCGTCGCCTCGTACGCGGCGATCGCCTCGGCGACCCGGTCGACGTCGATCCGGTCGTCCCCGAAGGCCTCGGCGAAGTACTTGCGGTAGCCCGGGATGGCCCGGAGCGCCCGCACCAGGTCGGCCGCGTCCATCCCCATCTCCACCGGGTTCGCCATCGGCCCTTTCGCCTGCTCGACGAGCGTCGTTGCCCGCCCGTCCCAGAAGAACACCGGGTAGACGGGGAAGGCGACGTTGAGGATCGGCGGAGCCTTGCGGGTCCCGCGCTTGCCGTGGACGCCGGTCGAGACCGGCTCCAGCTGGCTGAACCCGTGCTCGGGCTGGTGGCACGTGGCGCAGGACACCTTGCCGTCCGCCGAGAGCCGCGGGTCGTAGAAGAGCCAGCGGCCGAGCCGCACCTTCGCCGGCGTGACGCGGAACTCGACGTCCGCGAGCTCCGCGGCGACCCCGAGCGGCGGATCGGGAAGGGGACGCGTCGGGTTCGCCCGCTCCCAGGCTGTGGGCTCGGGAGTGCTCCTCGGGTCGGGCACCGGATGGGCTGGTCCTCCGGAGGCGCAGGACGTGGCGAGAGCGGCTGCGGCGACGACGGCGAAGCGCGTTGGGCGACTCATCCTGGGTGTCCGGACGCCGGAGACTCGCCGGACGGCACCCCGTGGTCAAGCCCCTTGGCGGAGTCGGCTTGGGTACGGGGCCGGCGTGCGCCGAAGAGCTGCTGACGCGACGAACCGCGCGCCACCGTCCCCAAGGCCGAGCGACGGCTCACCCCGGGACGGCGATCGTGGCCGCTGGGGCGGCGTCCCGATCGCGGCTACCACGTCTGGGGGTTCGAGGAGTGACAGCTCGCAGTGCACTGCAACGTGACCGGGTTCCAGCTCGTGATGGATGTCGTGCCCCCCGCGTCCCGCACGCCGTTCACGTGGAGGTTGATGTTCACCTGCGTGGTCGACGGGGAGGACGAGTCCCATGAGTATCCGGAATGGCAATCGCTACAAGCGGCGCCAACGACGGTGAGGTGGAACGAGTGCTGCCCGTCGTTGGGCGCGGGCGTGAGCACTCCGCCCACCGTAACGGACCCGTGGCAGCTCGTGCAGCTCGCGTAGGTGCCGTTCACCGTCGTCCAGTTCGGCGTCGCGTTGTTCCCGCCGGTGCCCGTGCCGGTCGGGGGGAAGTTCCCGTGGCAGTAGGTGGACGAGCAGGTCGGGGAATTCCAGGTGCCCTTGACGCTCCCGGTCGTCGCGAGTGCGCCGGTGAGCGGGACCTGCGGCCCCGCCGCGTTCACGTGCGAAAGGTCGACGGGCATGCCGTCCGGGCCCGGATAGGTCGGGTGGCACTGCCAGCAGGCGATCGGCTGGGAGAGCGTGTTCAGCGCGCCCACGTGCTGCTGGTGGGCGCCGACGGCGAGCGCGGTCGTCGCCGCCCCGCCGAGCGGCGGGACCGGCGGGGCGACGTTCGCCCAGGAGGGATCGGTGCTCGTCGCCGGCCGTGCCCAGGTCGTCAGGAGCGACTGGTTTCCGTGGCAGAACACGCAGTTCTGCTGCCAGTTGGGTGTCGCGGCCCCGGTGAGCACGTCCGCATGGCAGGCGTTGCAGGAGCTCTGTGGCGTGCCGTCGGCGGTGTCGAAGTCGACACCGCCCTTGCTGTGACAGGAGAGGCAGGCCGTGAGGCCCTGGCTCGTCGTGTAGTTGAGCGCCTGCGCCATGTGGTCGCCCCCCTGCGGGTTCGACGCGCTCGACGGTGCGCAGCCGGCGTTCTGACCGAAGGTGGACGACAGGACGCACCAGTCAGGATCGGGGTGCGCGCCCTCGTCGATCTCCCCGTTCACGTGGGCGCTCGCGCCCGTCTGCGGGTCGACGATGATGGTGCCGTTCGTGGCCACGGTGCTCGGGTGGCAGCCCGCGCAGGTGGTCGCGTCGCCGGGCACGATGTGCGGGCTCTGGATGTGGTTCGTCGGTGGCAGCGCGTGGCAGGACCCGCAGGCCGCCTGGTTCGAGCCGTCCCAGTCCGGGGCGTTGGACTGGTTGCCCTTCACGTTGAGGCCGCCCTCGCCGTTGCCGTACCATTCGAACGAGCCGTGGCAATAGACGGCGGAGCACGTGGGTGTCGTGATCCCGGTGCTGGTGTTCACGCCGTTCCACGTCGGCGTCCCCGGGTTGAATCCATCCGTGGTGTTGGCCGGCCCGAACGCGAGCGCGCCAAACACGATGATCGACGGCGAGTCCGCCGGGGCGTTCACGTGGCTGTTCGGGGGTGGGAAGGGATTGTGGCAATTGTCGCAGAGGAGCGGTCCTGCGAGCGGCGGGGGGCTCGCCGTCGGCGACGGGTTCACGTGGGCCTGGTGCGCGCCTACCACGGCGTCCGGTCGGCCCGCCGGAGGAGCCGGCGGTGCCGCCGTCACGTACGTCAGGTAGGTGTCGCTTCCCTGCGGGAAGTTGGGCTTCAGGCTCGCGTTTCCGTGGCAGCTCGTGCACGCGCCTCCGCCTCCGCCCCCGCCCGAGGTCGCAGGCTGGGCGGTGCCGCAGGCGAGGCCGAAGGCCGCCAGGGCCGAGAGGGTCGGGAGCACGGTCGCGTTGCGCATGGGTCCTCGCCGGGAGCGAAGGGTTTCCGGGAAACGTAGCAGGGCACCCGGGGGGTGTCCACGAACCGGACATGCCCATGGCAGGAGGGCGAAGGTGCCCTTGGCGTTCTTCGGGCGCGGCCGCGAGCGCTGGCGGGCGAGCAACAGGCACCGTGGCGGCCCCCCGGCCAGGCCCGCCGGGGGATTCGCTTTCGCCGCGGCGCGCCGGAAGGATATGATGACGACCCTTGGGGTGACCGAGCGCCCCGCGCGCGCCGGGGGAGAGGAGCGGTCCGTGACGCAAGAGGAGCGGCTTTCGAAGCGAGACACCCTGCGCGCCGAGATCGTGAAGCTCGAGGAGTCCATCCGGTCCCTCCTCGAGCAGGAAGAGGACCTCCTGCGCGAGTGCAATCACACCTACGCCGGGGGCAAGAGCGCGCTCGTCGGTGGCCGCGTCAAGGTCTGCGTCCACTGCGGGCGCTCGGTGCAGGGCAAGGACGAGAAGCTCTGGGGCTAGTCGCGACCGGCCCAACCGGCCGCCGCGGCGGGCGCCGCTGCGCGGCGCCGGCCCCGTTTCGAACCAGGCGTGCCGGCCCGTCCGCCGAGGAGATCCGATGGCCACCCTTCGACCGTTCCGCGCGCTCCGGCCCTCCGCCGTGGATGCCCCCCGCGTTGCCGCCCCGCCCTACGACGTGGTGAACACCCGGGAGGCGCGGGAGCTCGCGCGCGGCAACCGGGACAGCTACCTCCACGTGTCGCGGCCGGAGATCGACCTGCCCGAGGGCACCGACGAGCACGCCGACGCGGTCTACGCGAAGGGCGCCGAGAACCTGGCCGACTTCGAGAGGCGCGGCGTGCTGCGGCCGGATGCCTCGCCGCACCTGTACGTCTACGCCCAGCGGATGGGCGAGCACCGCCAGGTCGGCCTCGTCGCCTGCGCCTCGGCGGACGAGTACGACGCCGACGTGATCAAGAAGCACGAGAAGACGCGCCAGGACAAGGAAGACGACCGGACGCGCCACATCGACGTGCTCGGCGCCCACGACGAGCCGGTGTTCCTCACCTACCGCGCGGTGCCGGCGATCGACGAGGCCATCGCCCGGATCGTCCGCGGAACCCCGGAATACGACTTCGCGACGGCGGACGGGGTCGAGCACCGCCTGTGGGTGGCCCCTCCGGACGCGGCGCGCGAGATCGAGGCCCTGTTCCGGGGCGTGCCGGCCCTCTACGTCGCCGACGGCCACCACCGGTCTGCCGCGGCCTCGCGGGTGCACGCGCTCCGGCGCGGGAAGCCTGGAGAGCACGGCGCCTTCCTCGCGGTGGTCTTTCCCCACGACCAGATGCAGATCCTCGCCTACAACCGGCTCGTCCGCGACGCGCGGCGTCGCCCGGCGGCCGAACTCCGGGAGGCGCTCGCGAAGGTCCTCGACCTCGCGTCCGGCGGCCGACCCGAGCCCGAGACGCCCCGATCCTTCGGCGTCCTCCTCGGGGGCCGGTGGTGGACGGCGCGCGTGCGCGACGGGAGCTACGACCTGGCGGATCCCGTCGCCTCGCTCGACTGCTCGCTCCTCCAGGACCAGGTGCTCGGCCCGGTCTTCGGCGTCTCCGACCCGCGCCGCGACAAGAACGTCGACTTCGTCGGGGGGATCCGCGGTGCGCGGGAACTCGAGAGGCGGGTCAAGGAGGAGGGGTGGGACGTCGCCTTCCACCTCTTCCCGACCCGCATCGAGCAGCTTCTCGCCGTCTCCGACGCCGGGCTCCTCATGCCGCCGAAGAGCACCTGGTTCGAGCCGAAGCTCCGGTCCGGCCTCTTCGCGCACAAGTTCTAGGCTGCCCGCGCCCCGGCTGCGACGCCCCGAGGCCTTCAGCCGAGGCGCCTGCGCCCTCTGGCACCCGACCCGCAGCGGCGAGCCACGCTACTGCGGCGTGGTGCAGCTCGAGACGTTCCCGTGGCAGACATTGGTGGAGCCGTCGCAGCCGTAGCCGCCGTGCCAGCCGAAGTTGCCCACGATGGTCGAGGACGCCGGTGCGATCGCTGGAGCGATCGTGAGGTTCTCCGACGTGTAGGTCAGCGACTAGCCAGCCTGCGTCGGGGTCGGGCTGACGGAGTCCCAGGTCACCTTCGCCTCGCTCCCGGCCATCGTGAAGTGCCCCGAGTACTGCGAGCCGGGGTAGGTCGTGTTCGTCATCGTGAAGTCGCAGCTCCCTGCGCCTTGCTGGAACGTCCAGGTGATTCCTTCCGTGACGTAGTCCAGCCCGACGGGGCAGGTCGTGCTCACGATCTCGGTGGTGACGCTGTAGCTGCCGGCGAAGTTGGGGCAGTTCGTGCTGGCGCCGGCTCCGCCCCCTCCCCCGCATGCCGCCAGCGCCGCGGAGGCATGGGTGCCCCACGCACGGGTCGCCGTTATGAGGAATTGAACGGGCAGGCAACCGGTCGATGACCCAGCGGAAGCCAAAGGACGAACGCACAGAGGACTTCGTCGAGCGCCAGATCCGCGAGGCGCGCGAGCGGGGCGATCTCGACGCGCTCCCGGGCAAGGGGAAGCCCATCCGCTCGCTCGGCAAGGTACGCGACGAGAGCTGGTGGATCCGGGAGAAGCTCGAGCGAGAGAAGCTCTCCATCCTCCCCGACAGCCTGGAGCTGCGGCGCGACGTGGACCGCACCCTCGGCGGGCTCGGACGTCTCCGGTCGGAGACCGAGGTGCGCCGCGCCCTCGGCGAGATGAACGACCGAATCCGCAGGGTGAATCGGACGAGCTTCCGGGGGCCCCCGACCGACGTGGCGCCCGTCGACGTGGACGCGTGGGTGGCCCGCTGGCGCGGCCGCGGCCGGGGTGAGCGCTGAAGAGGGCGCTACGGCCCGCGGAAGGGGCCGCCGCCACCGAGGCCTCCGGGGGGGATCCCGCCGGCCGACCCGGGCACGATGATGGACGAGGCCGCCTGGCGCCGCAGCTCCTGGAGCTGCTGGATGGTCCTCTCGATGGCCGCCTTGGCCGCCGCGGCGTAGCCGTCGACGGCGGCGGCGAGCGAGCTCGCCGGGATGTCGAAGCTGACAGGAATGGGGCCCATCTGCGTCACGATCTGGGCCTCGCCCACGTAGAGCGTGCTGCGCGCCGCGTCCGGCGCTCCGAAGGAGGTCACGGGGACGAGCGCGCGGATCGTGCCGATCTTGTGATCGGTGTAGACCTCCTCCCGGTAGAGCGTCGTGGGGTCCATGGTGACGTCGAGGTCGGGCGCTTCGGCCATTTCGGGCTCCGATCGGGCGTTGGTTGAGTCGGATTCTACCCGGAGGCGACCCGCGGCGCCTCGGGCAGCCGGGCCAGGAACCGCTCCGCGATGCGCGTGGCCTCGCCGCCCATCCGGGCGCTCGAGTGAGGGGCGTGCCCTGTGTCGAGGAACTCGAGGGTCGCGTCCGGCAGCGCGGCGCGCGCGGCCTCGATCTCGCCAGGCTCCGAGCGAGGGTCGTGGGAGCCGTGCAGGAGCAGCGCCGGGCAGCGTACCTCGCCGAGACGCGCGTCGTACAGGTCGCCGCCCTCGCGGCGCCCGCGGGCGATGATGCGCAGCCAGGCGCGCGCCCCGGCGCCGACGATCCCGCGCCAGCGTCCCTCGCCGTGGTCGAGGCGCAGCGCCGCGACCTTCGCCTCCCCGAACTCCTCCGGGCGGTTGGCCCCGGTCTCGAAGAAGGGGATCGACGCCACCTTGCCCCGCCAGAAGTGGAACGCCTCGAGGACGAGCCCGCGGACGCGAACGGGCGCCTCGATGGCGGTCCAGGCGGCGACGACAGCGCCGTCGCTGTGGCCCCAGAGGACGGCGGGGCCGATCCCCAGGCGGTCGAGGAGGCGAAGCGTCTCGAGGGCGTAGAGCCGATGGTACCCCTCGGGAAGCTCGTCGAGCGGCTCCGAGGCGCCGTAGCCGGTGCGATCCGGGACGACGATCCGGTAGCGGGCCGACAGCGCGTCCAGCTGGTGCGTGAAGGGGTAGGCCTCGTAGCCCCACCCGCTGTGGAGGAGCACGAGGGCCGGGCCGCTCCCCCGCTCGCGGTAGTGGAGGCGCGTCGTCACCCCCGGCCGCAGCGGCGTCTCCACGTCGGCGAAGGGCAATCGGCGAGACCCCGGCGCAAAAGGACATTGACTGTCTAGCATCCGGCGGCCCGGTCCGCCGTCCTTTCTCGCGGCAAAGCCCCGCGGCAGGCGCTAGGACTCCCGAAAGGCGTGGACGGAAAGGGGGGCGCTCCATTGACGCCGACCGAGAGGGCCATCGCGTCTCTGCCTTCTCACCTCCGCCGCTTTGCGGTGGCGCAGGAGTACGACGCCTACACGCCGCGCGACCATGCCGTGTGGAGGCACGTCGTCCGGCGCCTCGTCGCCCACCTCGCCGACAAGGCGCACGAAAGCTACCTCCGGGGGCTCGAGGAGACGGGGATCGGCACCGAGCGAATCCCCCGCCTCGACGAGATGAACGAGCGGCTCTCCCGGGTGGGCTGGTCGGCCGTCGCGGTGCGCGGGTTCATCCCGCCAGCCACATTCACGGAGCTGCAGAGCCGGGCCGTCCTCGCCATCGCCGCCGACATACGGTCCCACGAGCACGTCGAGTACACCCCGGCCCCGGACATCATCCACGAGAGCGCCGGCCACGCACCCATCCTCGCGGACCCCCGCTACGCCGAGTACCTGCGCCGGTGCGGCGAGGTCGGCTTCAAGGCCATTGCCGCGACCGGCGACCAGGCGCTCTTCGAGGCGGTGCGGCACCTCTCCATCGTGAAGGAGGATCCCGCGGCGACTGCCGAGGAGGTCCGCCTCGCCGAAGAGCGGCTCGCCGCGGCGGCCGAAAGCCGCGGGCGCCCGTCCGAGAGCGCGCGCGCGAGCCGCCTCTACTGGTGGACCGCGGAGTACGGCCTCGTCGGGTCGCCGGACCGCCCGCGGCTCTACGGAGCGGGGCTGCTCTCCTCGCTCGGGGAATCGGCCCACTGCCTCGGCCCCGGCGTCGAGCGCGTGCCCCTCGACGAAGGGTGCGCCGACCAGGATTACGACATCACCAGGATGCAGCCGCGCCTGTTCGTGGCGAAGGACTTCGACCACCTGTTCGACGTCCTGGAGAGGTTCGCGGCCACGCTCTCGTTCCGGGTCGGCGGCGACGTCGGGCTCGAAGAGGCGGAACTCGCCGGCACGGTGAACCACCTGGTCCTCGCCGGCGGGACCGAGGTCACCGGTCGGGTCGTGCGGCGGATACGCGGGGCCCGGCCGGCCGGACCGGCGCTCGCCGCAGCCGCGGCGCTGCTCGAGGGGCCGGTGCTGGTCTCGCAGGGCGGGCGGGCGCGGGGGCGCCCCTTCGCCGGGCCTGCGCTCGTCGCGTTCGGGGGTGGTGCCGGCCCGATCCCGCCGGGAAGGTTCCGTCTCGCGCTCCCGACCGGACTCTCCCTCGAGGGGTTCTCCGTGGACGGGATCGAGGTCGTAGACCTCCGGGGGACCCTCGGAGGTCGACTCCTCGACCTCCCGAGGTGGGGCCTCCTGCTCCGCTCCCCTTCGCTGCCCTCGGTGGCGGGGGGGCCGGGCGACCCGGAGGCGTGGGACGGCTGGTTCGGCGTCCTCGGGTCTTTCGGCGAGGGGGGCGGCGAGGCGCGGGCGCGGGCGCACAAGACCTCGTCGCTCGACCCCAGGGCGGCGGCTCTCTACGAGGCGGTGCGAGCCGCGCGGGAGTCGGGCGCGCCGGACCCGGCGCGGGTCTCGAGGCTGCGGGCACAGGCTGCGGCCTTCGCGGAAGAGTGGCTGCTCGACGCCGAGGTGGCGGAGCTCGAGGCCGCGGGGGCGGCCCCCCGGGCATCGGAACGGGTCCCCGCGCTCGGGACGCCCCGGAGCTAGCGCTCCGCGCCGGGCTGGCGGAGGTGCAGCGCGAGGCCGCGGTCGAAGGTCTGGATGTGCTCCGCGAGCCAGTGGCGGAGCGCCGTGACGAGCTCCTTCGTAGGCTGCACATGGCCGGCGTCATAGGCCGCCCGCACCTCGTGGAGCTGGTCGAGGAGCCTGGAGTGCTCGAGCTCGTGCTCGCCGAATCCCGGATAGGCGTGCAGGCGCATGAGAAGCTCCTCCGCGGCGAAGTGCACGCGAGTGTAATCGAGGAGCTGCTCGAGGACGCGCCTCGACTCGTCGCGGGACCCGCTCGCGAGCGCCCCATCGAGGGCGCGAACGAGCCCCACCTGCAGTTCGTGCTCGACGTCCATCTCCCGCTCGCCGACCACGAGGTCCTTGCCCCAGTCCGCCTGCGACATCCGTTCCTCCCGTCGGATCGAGGTCCAGGCCTCGGCTTGCCGCCGGGCCGCTTCCCCGGGGGAGCTATCACCGCCGGGCGCGCCGCGCCACTTCTGCGGGCGGCCGCGCACGGGCCTGCGGCCGCCGGCTCCCCTCCCGGCGGCCCCCGGTTGGGTCGATCGAGGAGCCAGCGCAGGCGCCCCGGTCGGCGGGGAGCGCTAGAAGGAGACAAATCCCGTTGGGCGGCAGGCTCGAGTGCGACGGCGTAGCCGAGTTCTTGGAGCCTGCGGGTGAGGCGGTTGATGGTCTTGGTCGGGCCCGAGCGCCGAGCTCGCGGTAGGCAAGGTCCTCCCGAGGCATGTAGCAGACGGCGGTGAATATCGAAGCGGCGACAGCGAGCCACGGCGGCTTCTCGTGGGCGGCGCTCGGGAAGCGCACCATGTCCAGGCCGATCTCGGAGACATTGACCTGGGCAACGACGTGCGGATCAATCGCTGGACTCTTTCGCGAAACGGCTCGAGGAGCGCCCCCAGTTCCGCGTCGACAGCAGAAATCGCCTGCTCGATGGAGGCGACCTGATCGAGGTGGAGTTTGAGTAAGGAAGCGATGATGGCGCGTAGCCCTGCCCCTCAGGGAGTCCTCGAGGAGGTCTCGCTTGGCTCACAGGGTGGCGTGAGCCATTCTGGCGAGGACTTTGGGGTCCGCCTCACCCTCGACGATGGCGTCGAGGCTCGTGGCGCCAAGCGGTGAACGACCCCTGCGCCGACCGCAGGCCTCTACCCGTTTCGTGCGCCGCGGGTCGCCATTAGGCGGTGGGCGAACTAGACTGAAGCGAGCGCCCGTGCGTCACAGGGGGGGCGAAGCGGCGGGGCCGGTGGCTCCGCCCCGGGACACGGCCCATGCGCATCCTCTACGGGGTCGTCGGCGAGGGAATGGGTCACGCGATGCGATCGCGCGTGGTCCTCGACGAGCTGACCCGCCACCACGAGGTCCAGGTCGTGGTCTCCGGTCGCGCCTACGACTACCTGAAGGCGCGCGAGAGCGATCGCCTGGGGGTGAACCGGATCTGGGGCCTCTCCATCGTCTACGAGGACAACCGGGTGAAGAACTTCCGGACGGTCCTCGAGAACCTGCGCGGCGCGCTCGTCCGCGGGGGGTGGCCGGAGAACATCCGCGCCTGGTTCGACCTGACCGAGCGGTTCCGTCCGGAAGTGGTCATCAGCGACTTCGAGTCCTGGAGCTACCTCTACGCCAAGGTGCGGGGCCTGCCGGTCGTCTCCGTCGACAACCAGCAGATCATCGCGCGCTGCCGCCTCGCGCCGGAGGCGGTCCGCGGGCACATGCGGAGCTTCCGCCTCACCCGCGCGCTCGTCGCCGCCAAACTGCCCCGCTGCTTCCACTACCTCGTCACGACCTTCTTCTTCCCTCCGGTCGCCAAGCCGCGCACGACGCTCGTGCCGCCGATCTTGCGCCGGCAGGTCCTGGACGCGGTGCCGGAGCCCGGCGGCCACCTGCTCGTCTACCAGACGTCGACGAGCTACGGCGGGCTACTCGAGGAGCTGAGGCGGTGCGGCGTGGAGTGCCGCGTCTACGGCGTGCGCCGCGACCTCCGCGAGGAGGTCCGGGAGGGGAACCTGCGATTCAGGCCCTTCTCGGAGGCGGGTTTCGTCGACGACCTTCGCACGGCGCGTGGGGTCGTCTCGAACGGGGGCTTCACCCTGCTCGGCGAGGCGGTCTACCTCGGCCGGCCGGTTCTCTCCGTCCCGGTGGCAAAGCAGTTCGAGCAGGTCCTGAATGCCCGCTACCTCGAGCGCGAGGGCTACGGGCTCGCCGCGGGCGAGGTGGACGCGGCCACGCTCGGGGAGTTCCTCGACCGCACGCCCGAGTTCCGGAGGAACCTCGAGAGGTATCGGCAGGACGGGAACCGCGTCCTGTTCGAGCGGCTCGAGGACGTCCTTGGGCAGGCCGTCCGGATGGGGGTGCCGCCCGGAGCCGTGCGGAGGACGCCGGCCTAGGAGAGGAGGGCGGGCGAGAAGGAAAGAACGGCCCCGCTCCGCGCGCGGAGCGGGGCCGCGACGGCGGCCGCGGGGGGAGGGGACGCCGTCAAGCGATCTGGGCGTGCCGGGCCTCGAGCGCCCGGCGATGCCACTGGGCGAAAGCCATGTCGGTCCCGGAGACGTGGGCGACGAGCCAGTCGCACAGCCAGGTCTTCACCTGGATGGTGACGAAGCTCACGGCGCCCTTGACCTCGAGCTTCTTTCGCATGTCCGCGTAGTCGGTGACGAAGCGGTCGTGCGCGGCCTTGTGAAGCGCGAACTGGGTGTAGCCGTAGCTCTGCATGAGCCCTTCCTCCATGCGGAAGTGCTCGATGACGTACTCCCCGAGGAAGGCCATGACCCGGGCGACCTCGCGGGGGTCGGAGGCCCTCATCGCCTCCAGGAGCCCGGCGACGCGGCGAAACAGCTCCTGATGCTGCTCGTCGATGGCGGGAATGCCCACTGCGAGCGCGCTCGTCCATTTGATGGCCATCAATCGTCTCCTGCTCGAGTTGCGAGTCCGAGTCGCTTCGCACCTCCGTTGCAGGCAATGCACCAGCGGGTCGCGCGGTAAGGCGCTGAAGAGATTGCACAAATATAGGAAGGCGAAGGGTGGGTGGTGCCCCACGGGTCCGTCCTGCCATGCGCGGGGAGGCGGACACCCCGCCCCATTGGGAGGATGTCCGCGAACGCGTCCCGGGAAGGGGCACTCCAGCCCCCCGATTCCGAAGCGATATCGGACCGTTGCCGCGCCGCAAGTTCGCGCCGCATCCACCTTGATCAAGAGCTTCCCGCTGCTACGGTGCGGGGACACGCGTTTCGGAGGTGGAGATGGCGTCGGAAGCTGTCGGGAGCGGCGGCGGGGGCGTGATGGGTGTCGTGGACGCCATCATCCGGAAGTACGGACTTCATCCCAGCGAGGACGTGCGGGCGCTCCTCGCCGCGGCGGCCGAGCAGCGGATGCGCGAGTTCGGCGAACCGTTTTCGGTCGCCGTGCCGCGTGCGATGGCGGCGCTCGCGACCAGCGCGCGGCGCGGCTTCTAGCGCTCGCCCCCCGACTGCCCGAGAAGCGCCTCGCGCAGGTCCTCGAGACCGCCGTCGGCGGGCTTCGGGCCGAGCCAGTTCCGGAACAGGGCGTCGGCGAACTCCTTCCCGGCGACCACGGCGGGCTTGCCCCCCTCGATCCCCACCGTGCTGCCCCGCCCCGGGGCGTAGGCGACGACGAGGACCTGGCCCTCCTTGATCTCGTCGGGGAGGGCGGGCTCGAGGAGCTTGAGCTTCGGGAGGAGCTCGGGTGCCTGGGCCGGCGAGTTGGCCTCGAACCCGTCGCGGAAGGCGCCGAGCACGCTCGACCGGTCCACGTTGCGCAGGAAGACCATCCGCACCGCCTTCGGCTCGTCGAGGGCGACGATGGCGGTGGCGTCGGTCATCTTCCGGGGCAGGTAGAGGGCGGCCACGTAGACCTTCGCCTTCACGAAGACGACGGTCTTCACGCGGAGCCCGGCTCCGTTCAGCGCCAGGGTCGCGCCGTCGGAGCTGAACGTCGCCGGGACGTTGACCCCCGCGACCTCGACGGCGTGGGTGGGCACGGCGAGGAGCAGAGCGGCGGCGGTCAGGGCTCTCATCGGGGCCTCCGGGGCGGTGGGGCTCAAAGATAGGATGGGGGTGCCATGAAGAGCCAGACCCGATACCTGACGATGAACACCCCGCGCCGACGCGAACTCGTGCGTATCACCGACGAGGTCTCCGAGTTCTGCGCGGGAACCGACATCGAGGAGGGGCTCCTTCTCGTGTCGGCGATGCACATCACGGCGGCGGTGTTCGTGAACGACGACGAGCCCGGCCTCCATTCCGACATCGAGGACTGGTTGCAGCGCCTCGCGCCGGGTCCGTCGGCGGACGGGCGCTCCCCGGGCCCGGACTACCGCCACCACTCGACCGGGGAGGACAACGGCGACGCCCACCTGAAGAACCTGCTGCTCGGGCACCAGGTGATCGTTCCCATCACCGGTGGCCGGCTCGACCTCGGTCCCTGGCAGCAGGTCTTCTACTTCGAGTTCGACGGCCGCCGCCCGAAGCGCGTCGTCCTGAAGGCCATCGGCGAGTGACGGCCTAGAGCGCCGGAGCCGTCGGCGCGCCGGCGCCGCGCCCCGAGGCGATGGCCTCGGCCATCGCCAAGTCCTGCGTGCCGATGTGGAACTTGAACCAGTTCACGACCCGGCTGCGGATCCACAGGGGCAGGGCCGGTGCGAGACCCCGCCGGGCGAAGGCGTCGCGCAGGCGCTCGAGCTCGGCGAGGAAGAGCCGGTGGCCCTCGACGTGCTCGCGGGTGAGCGCGTAGGGCGGGGCGAGCGCCTCCTCGGTCTCGAAGTGGCGCGCGACCTCGCCCGCCAGCTCCCTGAGGAGCGTCTCGGTTCGCCCCGTATCCTCCTCGCCGATGGCCTCGAGCACCTCGTCCATCCGCGAGAGGACCGCCTCGTGGAGCCGGTCCACTTCGGGAATGCCGACGGCGAGCGACCCGTCCCAGAGCCCCATGCCCGGACTCTCCGTGCATGCGGCGGGCCACGGTCCCTTGGCCGATCGGGGAGCGCACCGGTGGGCGATTCGCCTAGCCGGATCCGGGTCGACGCGGACCCAGGGTTGCCCCGCGCCACTCCGCGGAATCCAGCCCCTCTGGGGCGCGCGCCTGTCGGCCACCGCCGACCGCGGGTAGAGTTCCGCGAATGGAGGTGGCCGCGTCGGTCCCCGCCTACCTCGCGTTGAGCCGAGGGGAGCTCGCCGCGCGGGCGCGCGCGGCGGGCGAGCGCCTCGGAAGCTGCGACCTCTGTCCGCGGCGCTGCCGGGCCAACCGGCGGGCGGTGACGCTCGGGGCGGCGTGCCGCATCGGTGCGCGCGCCGTGGTTCACGCCGCGTTTCCGCACTTCGGCGAGGAGCCGTGCCTGTCCGGATGGGCGGGCTCCGGGACCATCTTCTTCTCGGGGTGCAACCTGCACTGCGTGTTCTGCCAGAACTGGGAGACGAGCCAGGGGACCGAGGGAAAGGAGGCGTCCGCCGACGACCTCGCGGACGTCATGCTCTCCTTGCAGTCCCAGGGCTGCCACAACATCAACCTCGTGTCCCCGAGCCACGTGGTCGCGCAGATCCTCGAAGCGGTGTCACTCGCCGCAGAGCGGGGGCTTCGGGTGCCGCTCGTCTACAACACGGGCGGATACGACTCGCCGGAGGCGCTCTCCCTCCTCGACGGGGTCGTCGACATCTTCATGCCCGACCTGAAGTACGCCGACGACCTCGCCGGTCGCCGCTACTCGAAGGTGCGCAACTACCCGCCGGTGGCCCGGGCCGCCGTGCGCGAGATGCACCGCCAGGTCGGCGACCTCGTGATCGACGGCCACGGGCTCGCCCGGCGCGGCCTCCTCGTGCGCCACCTCGTGCTCCCGGGCGGGGCCGCGGGGACCGGGAAGGTGCTGCGCTTTCTCTCGCGCGAGGTCTCGGGGGCAACCTTCGTGAACCTCATGGACCAGTACCGCCCGTGCCACGAGGCCGGTGCCCACGCCGAGATCGCGCGGCGACCGACTCGCGCGGAGGTGTGCGAGGCGCGCGAGGAGGCGAGGCGGCTCGGGCTGAGGTGCCTGGAGGCAAGCTGACGCGGGGCGCGGCCCGCTCCTACCCGTGCACCGCGCGCCCCAGCTCGCGCATGAAAGCCAGCTCCTCGCCCGAGAGCGGGCCGCGTGCGGCCTCGGCCAGGTCCTCGCGCATCTCCCGGGCGTTCGCCGGCGAAAAGAGCACCACGTCCACGCTGGGGCTCGAGAGGCAGAACCGGTAGCACTCGCCGGCCGTCGCCGCGCGCCCCGGAAAGCCCCGCGGGACGCGCAGGAGCTTCCGCCAGCAGGTCGCCGTGTAGGAAACGACGGCCGGCCGCCGCCGCGCCAGGTGCGGGAAGACGTCCTGCTCGGCCCCCGGGTGAGCGGCGTTGTAGCGGATCATGAGAAGGTCGAGGACGGAGTCCTCGGCAAGCCGGCCCGCGCGGGGACGGTCGTGGATGGACGCCCCGAGCGCCCGCACCTTTCCCTGCTCGCGAAGGGCCACGAGCTCCTCGGTGACTGCCGCGGAGAGGGCGGACATCTTGCCGAGCCAGTAGAGCTGGAGCACGTCGAGGTAATCCGTCCCGAGTAGCCGGAGCGCGTCCTCCACGCGGCGCCGGACCGAGCCCCGCATCCAGCCGAACGTAGGCCCCGTCGCGACGACGTAGCGACCCCGATCGCGCCGCAGGGCGTCCCGGAGCGGGGCGACGAGACGGCGGGCGGTCGGGTTGAAGAAGACGTAGTTCACGGGCCCGTCCAGGGCCTCCCGGATTCCCCCGTCGTCGAGGCCGTGGGTGACGGAGAGGCCGAGCCGGAACACGCTCTTGTGGAGGGCGCGCACCTCGCGGCGCAGGAAGTCGTCTGCCATGTCTCCTCCCCGCAGCCATCATGGCACGCCGCCGCGGGCGGGGCACGGACATCGGCTACACTGGATGGCATGGGGATCGGGGCGCTCGTGTGCCTCCTCGCGGCGGGAACGGACGCCGCCGCGGGTCCGCTTCCCCCGGGGGCCGCGGCTGCGATCGCCGCGGTCCATCCGTCGTCGCTGGCGGCCCGTGCGCACTTCCTCTCGCTGGGCGAGCTCCGTGACCTCGGCACGGGCGCGACGGGCCAGGACGTGGCCGCCGCCTACCTCGCCGCGGAGCTGCAGGCTTTGGGGCTCGCGCCGGCGGGCGACGACGGGACCTTCCTCCAGCCGGTGCCGCTGCGGTCCTGGCGGGTCGACCAGGACGGGGCGAGCCTCGTCCTCGCGGCACCGGGCCGCCCGTCCGTCTCGCTGCGGGGCGGGCAGGACTTCCTTGCGCTCTCGACCGGAGAGCAGAGCGAGGTGGAAGTCGACGCCCCGGTGGTGTTCGCTGGATACGCCATCACGGCGCCGGAGTACGGCTACGACGACCTCCGGGGCGTGGACCTCAGGGGCAAGATCGCCCTCGTGCTCGAGGGGGCGCCCCTGTCGGACCGGCCGAACTACTTCCCGCCGCTCGCGCACGCGGCCTACGCCGACCCCGCCGCCAAGCTTCGGCGCCTCGCGGAGCGGGGAGCGGCCGGCATCCTCTTCGCGCGCACGCCCGCGTCCGAGGCCGTCCTCCCCTGGGCGACCCTCGCGCACCGGGCGCGGGAGGAGGACGTGGGATCGCTCGAAGGGGCGCGACTCGCCGCCGGGGCGAGCGGGGTGCCGGCGGGCTTCGCGCTCTCCTCCACCGGCTTCGAGAAGCTCCTCGCGGCGGCGGGAGTCCCGGGCGGCGCTCGCGCCGTGCTCCAGAAGGCGGAGGCCGGCCGGCTCGCCCCCCAGCCGCTCCCCCTGCGGGTGCGCCTGCACTCCAGCGCGGAGATGCGCGAGTTCCGCTCCCTGAACGTCGCCGCACTGCTCAGAGGCTCCGACGCCGCCAAAGCTCGCGAGGTCGTGGTCCTGAGCGTGGACGTGAACGCCGCCGAGCCGGGCGACTCCCCCGCCGAGGGGGAGGCCGCGGGCGGCGCCGTGCTCCTGGAGATCGCGAGGGTGCTCGCGGCCATGCCGTCTCCGCCGCGGCGCTCGGTCCTGTTCCTCGCCGCGGGTGGGGGGCGTCGACCGGCCATCGGGGCGCGCTACTTCGCGAAGCACCCGACCGTGGCGGCGGATCGGATCGCCGCCGACCTGCACGTCGAGCGGACCCCGGGTCGCGGGCCGCTCGTCGAGGTGGTAGCGGCGGGAGCGGACGACTCGACCCTCTCGCGGCCGGTTCGCTCCGCGGCGGCGGGGCTGGAGCTGGGCCTCGCGCAGGACCCCGGCGCCGACGCCTTTGCGGCCTGCGGCGCCTACCCCTTCGCTGCCATGGGCGTCCCGGGGGTCTGCCTCTCGCCCGGACCGGGGAACGGCGTGCCCGGGCCGCCGGCCCCGGGCCGGGCGGCGGGCTCCGGACCGGACTGGGAGGGCCTCGCCCGCTTCACCCGCTTCGAGCTCCTCCTCGCGCTGCTCGTCGCGGACGCCGAGACGCGTCCCTCCCTCGCGGGCGGCGGCGCGCGGTAGCGGAGCCGGGGCGGACGCGACCCGTAGAGGAAGCGCTCGCTTGGAGGGTGCGGGCCACCCGGGCTGGCCCTGCCAGCACGAGCGCGAGCTTCTCGGTGCGGCTCAGGCGCTTCAGCGCCGCCTCGCGCCGGAGCGCGGCACCCCGATCCCGGCACGGGAGTTCGAGGAGCAGCGTGACGGGCAGGCGCGACCGGGTGTAGCGGGCGCCGCGTCCGGTCCCGTGCGCGGCCAGGCGTGCGGGAAGCCGGTTCGTGGCGCCGGTGTAGAGAGTGCCGTCCGCGCAGGAGAGGACGTACACGCACCAGCGGCGGCCGCCGCGCTTGGGCGCCCTACCGCCCGCGCTGCGACCCCTTGCGAGCCTGCTGCATCGCGACGAACGGGTTCGTGGGCTTCCCCATCCGCTGCTGGGGAGCGAAGTGGTGGGCCTCGCCTTCGGCCGGGGCCGCTTCCGGCGTCGCCGCCGGGGCCGAGCGCTGAACCGGCTTTCCGTCCTTCTTCCTCTTCTTGCTCACGGGCATGGAGGAACGGTACCACGCCGGGCCGACCCGCTCGCGCCCCTGGCCGGGTAGAACGCTCGTTCGGGGGTGAGCGAGGGCTGGACGCCTGCGACCTGCCACAGCTGCCGCGCCACCAGGGGGGTGGAGGGACGCCCGAGCCGCCCGGCAGCAGCCACGCAGCCCTCGACCGTCGTCCTGGAGCCCGGAGGCCGGTCCGGACGCCGCGCGAGTGAGCTCAGCGAACACGGTGGTGTCGCCTCCTGGCCCCGGGCCGCCGCAGGTGCGGAGAGCCGACGGGTCCTGGATGTTCGGAGGGCCGCTTTGGGGCGTCCCGCCGCCGACTGTCCGGGTCCTTCGACGCCGCAAACCGGCGATGGCCCAGTACGGCCTCTTCGCCAGCAATTCCAGCCCTGCTTTGAACCAGACCCGGTCGCCGTTGCCCTGGGGGCGCGCAGCCCCGGAGGCGGGTGCCTCGCGTCAGGGGGCCGCCCGGGGGGCGGTCGGCCGTCCCACGCGGTACACGTATGTGAGGTCCGCCCGCTCGACCCAGCGAAAGAGGTTCAGGCGGGCGAGGCCGGGGGGAAGCGAGGCGAAGACGCGCGTTCCGGCGAGCAACTCTTCCGCCCCGGCGGGCAGCGGGAACTTCGCCGTGACGAGGACCGGGCGGTCGCTCTCCGCGATTGCGCTCGCGAGGTCCTGGGCGGTGCGGACGAGCCGCACCGGAGGTCCCGGCCGGGGGGAGAGGAAGGGAGCGGGGATGCCGTGCGGCCTGCGCGGGTCGACGAACCCGACCCAGCGGACGTCGTCCCGGGCGTGGTCGTGGAAGTAGCGCTGCAGCCCGAAGTTGTCGGAACTCGGGAGCAGGCACAGCACGAGCGCGGCCGCCGCGCTCGCGGCCCAGGTCCCGCGGCCGAACCAGACCGCCCGGAGGAGCCGCAGGAGGCGCGCAAGTCGGCCCGCGGCCGAGCCGGGCTCCGCCCACAAGAGCAAGAGGCACAGGGTCGCCGGCGCGAGCAGCGGGAACATGAAGCGGAACTCCTTGTGGCCGACGAGGCTGTGGCCGACGACGAACGGCACCGTGACCCAGGTGAGCAGGTGGCGTGGCGAGCGCCACCAGAAGAGCGCCAGGGCGACGAAGAGCAGGGCTCCGAACGGCGGGAAGAGGAGCAGGAAGACGAACGGGTAGGCGAAGAAGGGCAGGACGCCGAACGTCGCGGCCTTGCCCTCGAAGACGTTCACGCGCAGGTAGTTCCAAGGTACGAACTCCAGGGCACCATAGCCCCAGGCGTCGACGGCGACGCCCGCGGCGACGGCGGCGGCAAGGCCCGCGGCGAGGAGCGCGGCGTGCCGGGCGCGCCGGCGGAAGAGCATCCACAGGACGACCCCGGCGACCGACATCCCGACCTGGTAGCGGCATTCGAAGGACACTCCGAGCGCCAGGCCAGCGAGGAGCGCCCGGGCGCCGCTCGCGGCCGCCGGCAGGCCTCCCTCCTCGGTGCCCGCAAGCAGTGCCAGGCCGAAGAGGAGGAAGGTGGTCGAGAGGTTCTCGGACGAGGTCCGGGCTGCGAGGTACGGCACGAAGTACGGCAGCGCGAGGGAGATGGACAGCGCCGAGCGCCAGGGCGGGCGCGGGAACCAGCGGGCCGCCGCGCGCAGAAGCGCGACGAGCGCGAGCCAGGCGAGCACCCCGCTCGCCGCCCGGAAGATCCGCAGGAGCGCGAACGGGTCCTGCACTCCCGCGACGGACGCGGCCCGCGCGAGCGCCCAGTAGAACGCGGGCTGGAGGAAGGGCCGGATGCGCGCCCGGAACTCCCACGGGAGCTCGGCCGCTGGCGTCGTCCCGAGCTTGTAGCTCGCGAACTCGACGGTCTGGAAGTACTCGTCGACCTGGAAGACGCTGTCGCTCGAGCACGCGGCCGCGAGCGTGAGCAGCAGGCTCGCCGAGAGCGCGAAGGCGAGCGCCCGCCGCTCTGGGGCCCGACCGATGGCGCGCAGGAGCGGCGGTGCGCCTTCATCCCCGCCCGGGGAGCCGCCGGATGCGGCAGTTCGCTCCGCGTCCACCCGGGCATCGTACGGGGGACGCGCCGGAGTGGAAAGCGCCGCGGGGGCTACTCCTTCTTCTTCAACCGCGCCTCGTTCTCCCGGATGAAGGCGCGGATGTCGTCGGCGATGTCGAGGAGCTTCAGCCACTGCTCCTGGTAGAGGGTGACCGGGAACCTCCCGAGGCCGTAGACGGAGACCCCGCCCTTCTCGCTCACCTTGATGGACACGCCCTTCGATGTCCGGGCCTTGAGCGCCTGGTTCTCCGCCCGCAGGCGCTCGAGCTCCGCCTTCAGCTCGTCGTCGCCGCTCACAGCTTCCTCCCGGTCGGTCGGAGGCCGAAGCCTCCGGGAGCGCCATTATGCGCGCCGGGCGGACGCGGCGAAAAGGGGGAAAGCGTTCAGCCCTCGCGCGGGGCCGTTCCGTCGGGCCCGTCGGGGGCGCGCTCCACGGCGGGGGGCGCGGAGGGCAGGGGCGCGAGGTCGAGCGCCGCGGCGACGCACGGGGCGCAGAGGAACGAGTCATCCTCGCAAGGGATCAACTCGATGGCGGGACGATCGCAGCTCCTGCAGCGCGCCAAGCTCACCCTCCTCCCCGCAGGACCGACTCTAGCGGAAGTGACTGCTGGTCAACGAATCCCCGGCGGGTGTCCTAGCGCCCTCTGCCGTCCCGTGAAGACGGGACCCGCGCTCTCTCGAGCGGCCGTCGGTCGCGGAGACCGCGGCGCCACCGGCCAGCGAACGGGCCAGGCCTGACGCCCGTCAACGCGGGGCGCGCCCCGGCCGTGCACCCTCGCTCGCCGGAGGTCGAAATGGCAATCCGCTGGCGGTCCTCGATGTCGGTCGGCATCGACAGCATCGACGAGCAGCACAAGGAACTCATCCGGCGCGCGGCCGGGTTCCTCCGCGGGCTCGAGGACCGGTCGCGAAAGGACGTGGGGGCATTGCTCTCCTACCTGCGGACCTACGCGGTGGCGCACTTCGGGGAGGAAGAGGAGGCGATGCGCGCCTCCGAGTACCCGGGCTATGAGCGCCACAAGTTCCAGCACGACCGCTTCCTGAAGGACCTCCTCGCGCTGTCCAAGGAGCAGGAGCGTCCGCGCGGCGGCGGGGTCGAGCCGGAGAAGGTCGGTGCGTGGCTCGAGAGCTGGCTCGAGGAGCACGTCTCGCGCACCGACGCCGAGATGGCGCGCTACCTGATCGCGCGGGCGTCGCCCGAGCGCCCCCCCTCCCCCTAGCGGTCGCGGCGCGCAGCTTGCGAGCCGGCCCCGCCGGGGGTATGTAGCGCACGATGAAGATAGATTCAGATCCTGAACGTCCAGTTCGGCTGCGGGAGCGGCTGCGTGGCGAAACACAAGGAGCGATCCTCGCCGCGGCGGAGGAGGTGTTCGCCGCGGAGGGGTTCGACCGCGCCCGGATGGAGTCGATCGCGGCGCGCGCCGGCGTGGCGGTGGGGACGATCTACAACTACTTCGAGGACCGCGAGGCGCTGCTCGCCGCCCTCGTCGAGTCACGTCGCGCGGCCCTCCTCGTGCGGCTCGACGCCGCCGCCGCCGAGGGAGCGGGGAGGCCGTTCGAGGAGGCCATCGCGGGCTTCCTCCGCGCCTGGTTCGACCACTGGGCCACGCACCGGGGCCTCCTCTCCCTCCTGTTCCACGCCGGGCTCGGGCGCAGCACCCGAGGGCGCGGGGCGATCGTCGACGAGGTGACCCGTCGCGCCGAGGCGGTCCTCGCGCGCGGCCGGTCCGAGGGGAAGGTCGCGCCCGACGAGGACGGGCTCCAGGCGGCGCTCCTCGTGGGTCTCGTGTGGGGGGCGCTCATGCGCGACCTCATCCGCGAGGGCGGAGCGGCGGGGGCGAGCCCCGCCGAGCCCGTCCTGGAGATGTTCCTGCGGGGGGCGGGGAGGTAGCTCTGGAACGGGTCCTCGCCATGCCGGCGGCCGCGCCCACACGCCCCCGGGTGAACAAGTGGCTCGTGACCGTGTCGGTGTCCTTCGGGACGCTCATGGGCGCCATCGACTCGTCGATCGTCAACGTGGCGCTCCCGCAGATCCGCGGCGCTGTCGGCGCCACCATCCAGGAGATCACCTGGATCACGACCGGCTTCGCGATGGCCACCGTCATCGTTATGCCGCTCACCGCGTTCCTCGGGCGCTTCTTCGGCCAGAAGCGCGTGTACCTGGCGAGCCTCGTCCTCTTCATTGCGGGCTCGGCCCTGTGTGGCGTGGCGACGACGCTCCCCCAGGTCGTCCTCTTCCGCATCCTGCAGGGGCTCGGGGCGGGTGCGCTCCAGCCCACCGAGCAGGCCATCCTGCGGCAGACGTTCCCGCCGAAGGAGCAGGGCATGGCGATGGCGCTCTTCGCCATGGCCGTGATGCTCGGCCCGGCCATCGGGCCGACCCTGGGCGGCTACATCGTCGACAACTACCACTGGTCTTGGATCTTCTTCATCAACCTCCCGGTCGGCGTCGTGGGCTTCCTCATGGTCACGCGCTTCGTGCACGAGCCGGACGACATCCGCGAGGCAAACCACGCCGCGGCGGCGGCGCAGCGGCGGAACCTCGACTGGCAGGGGATCGCACTGCTCGCGGTCGGCCTCGCCGCACTGCAGTACGTGCTCGAAGAGGGGCAGCAGGACGACTGGTTCGACTCCCGGCTCATCACGGGGCTCTCGGTCGCGGCCGTGGTCGCGCTCGCCGCCTTCGTGTGGCGCGAACTGACCGCGCCCGTCCCCGCCGTCAACCTGCGGCTCTTCCGGGACAAGGTCTTCACGTCCGGTACGCTCATCGGCGCCGTCATGTTCTCCATGCTCATGGCGAGCATGTTCCTGCTGCCGGTGTTCATGCAGGAGATGCTGGGGTTCACGGCCACGCAGTCGGGGCTCGCGCTCATGCCGCGCGTCCTCGTCATGATGGTGACGACCCCGTTCGTCGGGAAGATCTACAACCGCGTGTCGCCGCGCCTGCTCGTGGGACTGGGCGTGATCATGGTGTCGGCGGGCTCCTTCGCGCTCGGCCGGGTGACCCTCCAGACCACCTCCGCCGGCATCGTCGAGGCCATCCTCATCCAGGGTGCCGGGTTCGCCTTCCTCTTCGTGCCGCTCACCACCGCGGCGCTCTCCAACGTCCCCCGCACCCGGCTCTCCGACGCCACCGGCCTGAACTCCCTGCTCCGCCAGATCGGCGGCTCGGTGGGGCTCGCGGTCTTCGCGACGCTCCTCTCCCGGAGCGCCGTGGAGGCCCGCCACGCGGTCGTCGCCCATCTCTACGGGGGGCGACCCGAGGTGCTCGCCCGCCTCGCCCAGCTGCGCGCCTTCTTCACCGGCAAGGGCTACGACGGCGTGACGGCCGAGGCCGCCGCGGTCCGCGCCCTCGACGGGATCGCCACCCAGCAGTCGACCGTGCTCGCCTTCGAGCACGTGTTCTACCTCGCCGGGATCGTGTTCCTCGCGGTCCTGCCGCTCCTCCTCTTCCTGAAGGTCAACCGCGCCGATTCGACGGGGAAGCCACACGTCGAAGTCGAGATGGGATGAACATGACGAACGCCGCCTCTGCCACCGTTCCCGCTGCGCCTCCGCCCGAGCCCCTGCGTGTCGGCGACGCCCCTGCCGCACGCCCCCCGAGACGCAGGATCTTCGCCTTCGTCGCCGCCGGCGTCGCGGTGGCGGCGGCGCTCGGGTACGGGGCGTACTGGTACGCGACCCGATTCGACGTGGGCACGGACGACGCCCAGGTCGAGGCGGACGTCGTCCCGCTCGCGCCACGCGTGAGCGGCGTCGTCGCTCGCGTGCTCGTCCAGGAGAACCAGTCCGTCCGCAAGGGCGACCTGCTGCTCGTCATCGACCACGCCGACGTCGCGGCGAAGGCCCGCCAGGCCGAGGCCGAGCTCGAGACGGCCCGCGCGCAGGCCACGGCCGCCGATGCGCAGGTGGGCGCCGCCGAGGCGTCGCAGCGCAGGGCGGGCGTGGAGGCGGAGAAGGCCGAGCTCGACCTCGAGCGCGCCGAGCTCCTTCGCAAGGGCGAGGCGATCCCTCCGGAGAAGCTCGACGCGGCGAAGGCGGCGGGCGGCGTGAGCCGCGCCGCGGTCGCGAGCGCGCGAGCCCAGCACGCCGCCGCCGAGGCGCAGGCGAGGCTCGCCCACGCGCGGGTGAAGGCGGCCGAGGCGGCGCTCGACCTGGCGCAGCTGCAGCTCTCCTACACGAAGATCTGGGCGCCGGAGGACGGAGTGGTCTCGAAGCTCAGCGTTCACGAGGGCCAGCTCGTCTCCCCGGGCCAGCCGCTCGCGGAGCTCGTTCCGAACGCGACCTACGTGGTGGCGAACTTCAAGGAGACGCAGGTGGGCCGCATGCGCGCGGGGCAGCGCGCCGTCGTCGAGATCGACGCCTACCCCGGGGTGAGGCTCGAGGGCAGGGTGGAGAGCCTCTCCGGCGGCACGGGCGCCCGCTTCTCCCTCATCCCACCCGACAACGCCTCCGGCAACTTCGTGAAGGTGGTCGAGCGCGTCCCGGTCCGCGTCGCCTGGGCGAAGCCGCCGCCTCCCGAGGTGGCGCTCCGGGCAGGGCTGTCGGCCTATGTCTCGGTCCAGACGCGCTGACCCCGTCGGCACTACCCATTTGGGGCTCCCCGGCGACAGCCAGCCGCTCCGGGGGTCTTATTATCGAGGGAGAGGCTAGGGGTATGAAGACCTACGAGCGGACGTTGTTCGTCATGGCTGCCTTGGCGCTCGTCCCTGCGGTCGGAAGGGCGCAGGACTCGAGCTGGTCGAAGGAGGACTTCGGGCAGTCGCAGGTGCAGCCGAGCACCGCGGCCCCGACGACGAATCCTCCTGCGCCCCCTGCAGAGATGCCGCCTCCGCCGGCTTCGAGCGGCGACGCCACGGCTGCACAGCAGGTGCCGTCGGGCCAGTGGGTCTACACGCAGCAGTACGGTTGGGTGTGGATGCCCTACGGCAGCAGCTACACCTCGCTTCCTGCCGACGGGAGCGCCCCCGATCAGTACGTGTACTACCCGTCCGTCGGCTGGTGCTGGGTGATCGCCCCGTGGGTCTGGGGCTGGGGCCCGGTCCCGTACTTCGGGGTGGCCGGTCCCTGGGGCTACGGCTGGTGGGGCTACGGCTACGGCCACTGGTACGGGTTCGCGCCGGCCTACGCAGGCTGGTACGGCCGCGGCTATTGGAGCGGCGGGCACTGGTACGGCTACGGGGCCGGCTACCCTGCGCCGCCGCGCGGCGCGCCGGCACCGCCCCGCGGTTCGGCCGGGGCGCCCCCGCACGGCGGGTACGGGGCGCCGGCCCACGGCGGCTACTCGGCGCCCCCGCGCACCGGGTACGCGCCGGCGGCCCGCGCCGGCTACTCGGGCGCTCCGCGGACCTCGTACGCGGCTCCGTCGCGCGGCTACTATGGAGGCGCGGCCCGAGGCGGCGGCGCCTACCACGGCAGCTCCGGCGGCGGCCACGCCTCCTTCGGGGGCGGCGGCCACGGCGGCGGGGGCGGCGGCCACCGCTGAGCGGCGCTACAGGCGGTCCCCGAGGCGCGCGAGGAGCGTCGCCGAGGCCGCCGCGTCCTCGAAGAGGCTCGAGAAGTCCCTTCCCCCCTGGCCGGCGTCGCGGTGCAGTAGGTAGAGGGCGCGCGCCATCCGCCCGAGCGGCGTCGGGGTCCCGGCCGACTCGGCTCCCTCCGCGGCGAGGGTGAGGTCCTTCAGCATGAGGTCCGTTGCGAAGCCGCCGGTGTAGCCGCGCGAGGCCGGCGCGGCGGGCATCACGCCCGGGCACGGGTTGTAGAGCTCGAGCGCCCAGTTCCTCCCGGAACTCTTGCACATGATCTCCGTGAGGCGCGCCGGGTCGAGGCCGTGCGCGATGCCGAGCCGCAGCGCCTCGCAGGCGCCCGCCATCTGGATGCCGAGCATCATGTTGTTGCACATCTTCACGGCCTGTCCGGACCCGGAAGGGCCGGCGTGGAAGACGTTCTTCCCCATGTGATCGAGAAGCGGCCTTGCCCGGGAGAGGTCGGCCTCGCTACCGCCCACCATGAACGTGAGGGTGCCGGCGTCCGCGCCGGCCGTCCCGCCCGACACCGGGGCGTCGAGCATGCCCAGGCCTCGGACGCGTGCTTGCTCGGCCACGTCTCGGGCGACCGCCGGCGCGATGGTGCTGCAGTCGACGAGGAGGGCGCCGCGGGCGCAGCTCTCGACGATGCCCCCCGTCCCGAGGTAGGCCTCCCGCACGTGCTGGCCGGCGGGAAGCATCGTCAGGACGGCCTCTGCGTCCTTTAGCGCGTCGACCGCGCTCGGGGCGGCCCGGCCCCCCGCCTCGGCGAGGCGCCGGGCCTGGGCCGCGGCGACGTCGAACCCGGCGACAACGTGCCCGCCCTTCACCAGGTTCCGGGCCATCGGCAGCCCCATGTTCCCGAGGCCGAGGAAGGCGACCTTCATGGCTTCTCCTTTGCGGCCGCCTGGCGCTAGCGGGCCGTGAAGTTCGGAGCGACGGGGGCGGCCTGGGCGCTCGGCTTCGGCCAGCGCGCCATCACGGTCTTCGTCTGGGTCCAGAAGGTGACGGCCTGCTTCCCGTTCGGGCCGAGGTCGCCGAGCTTGGACCCCCGCGATCCCGTGAAGCTGAAGTAGGCCACCGGAACCGGGATGGGCAGGTTGATCCCCACCTGGCCCACATCGATCTCCTCCTGGAACTTGCGGGCCGCGTAGCCGTCCTGCGTGAAGAGTCCCACGCCGTTGCCGTTCGGATTCGCGTTCACGAGCCGGATCGCCTCGTCCAGGTCCTGGGCCTCGAGGACGCACAGGACCGGCCCGAAGATCTCCTCGCGGTAGATGTCCATGTCCGGTCGCACCCCCGCGAAGACGGTCGGTCCGACGAAGTTGCCCTCGGGGTAGCCCTCGACCTTCACGCCCCGCCCGTCGAGGAGCAGCCGCGCGCCCTGGTCGACGCCGGACTGGATGAGCCGCTCGACGCGGGTGCGCGCCGCCTTCGAGACGAGCGGTCCGAGGTCGGCCTTCTCGTCCGTCCCCGGGCCGACGCGGAGCCGTCGCGAGCGCTCGACGAAGTCCGGGATCCAGGCGCGCGCATCCCCGACGAACACCGCGACGGGAGTCGCCATGCAGCGCTGCCCGGCGGCGCCGAAGGCCGCCCCGGCGAGCGCGTTGAGCGCGCCGTCGCGCTGGGCATCCGGGAGGATCACGCAGTGGTTCTTCGCACCCATCATCGCCTGGCAGCGCTTCCCGGCCTGGCTCGCGCGCTGGTACACCTTCTGGCCGACGTTCGTCGACCCGATGAAGGAGACCGCGCGGATCCCCGGGTGGTCGCAGATGGCGGTCGCGACGTCGGCTCCGCCGTGGACCACGTTCAGGACCCCGGGCGGCAGGCCCGCCTGCTGGGCGAGCTCGGCGAGCATGAGCGCGGAGGTCGGATCCTGCTCGGAGGGCTTCAGGACGAAGGTGTTCCCCGTGGACACGGCGATGGGGAACATGAAGCAGGGGAGCATCACCGGGAAGTTGAAGGCCGTCAGGCCGGCGACGACCCCGAGCGGCTGGATGAGCGTGTAGACGTCGACCCCGCTCGCCGCGAACTCCGCGTACTCGCCGAGCTGCAGGGAGGTGATGCTGCAGGCGTGCTCCACCACCTCGAGGCCGCGCCCCACCTCGCCGACGGCGTCCGGGAGGGTCTTGCCGTGCTCGGTCGAGATCGCCCGGGCGAGCCGGTCGGTGTTCTCGCGCAGGAGGTGCTGGAATCGCAGCATCACCCGCATGCGCGCCGGCACCGGCGTGCTCCGCCAGGCCGGGAACGCCTCGCGGGCGGCCGAGACGGCGAGGTCGAGCTCCTCCCGCGTCGCGAAGGGGACGCGGGCCACCACCTCCTGCGTGGCGGGGTTCACGACGTCGCGCCACTCCGCGGTCCTCGACTCGACGAGGCGCCCACCGATGAGGTGCTTCAGGGTCGGGATGGCCATGGCTCTTCTCCGCTCCTACTTCTTCGCGACGAGGGGGCAGGTGGACCGGTCGAGCGGCTGGAAGGCGTCGGCGGCAGGGACGACGGCGACGACCGTGTAGTAGTCCCAGGGCCCCTTCGACTCGGATGGCTTCTTCACCTTGACGAGGTACATGTCGTGGATGACCCGCCCGTCCGGGCGGATGGAGGCGTTGCGCATCACCGGGTCGCGGACGGGGATCTCCCGCATGGCCTTCGCGACCGTGGCGCCGTCGGTGGTCTTCGAGGCGGCGACGGCCTTCAGGTAGTGCAGGACGCTCGAGTACACGCCCCCCTGGGTCATGGTCGGCTTGTTGCCCCCGTGGCGCGCCTGGTACGCCTGGGACCAGGCGCGAGCCTGGTCATCCACGTCCCAGTAGAAGCCGTCGACGAACGAGAGGCCCTGCGTGATTTCGAGCCCGAGCGCGTGGACGTCGTTCACGAAGAGGAGCAGCGGAACGACGCGCTGGCCGGACTCGATGATCCCGAACTCGTGCGCCTGCTTGATGGCGTTCACGGCGTCGGCCGACCCGTTCGCGAAGGCGACGACCTGGGCCTTCGACGCCTGGGCCTGGAGCAGGAACGACGCGAAGTCGGGCGAGTTGAGCGGGTGGCGGCTCGCCCCGAGCACCGTGCCGCCGCCCGCCGTGACCATGTCGGAGGCGTCCTTCTCGAGCGAGTGGCCGAAGGCGTAGTCGACGGTGAGGAAGTACCAGGTCTTGCCGTTCGGCTGCTTCACGATGGCGCGCGCCGGGCCCGCCGCGAGCGCGTAGGTGTCGAACATCCAGTGGAAGCCGGTCGGCGAGCAGTCGTCGTTCGTGAGCTTCGTCGTGGCGGGCCCGCTGAAGAGGGCGATGCGTCCCTTCTCCTTCGCGAGCTTCTGCACGGCGAGCGACACCGCGGAGTTCGTGAGGTCGGCGATGGCCGTCACGCCCTCTTCCTCGAACCAGCGGCGGGCGGTGTTCGCCCCGATGTCGGCCTTGTTCTGGTGGTCGGCCGAGACGACCTCGATCTTCATCCCCTTGCACTCGGCCTTCAGGCAGTCCTCGACGGCCATCTTCGCGGCCACCACGGAGCCGGCGCCACCCATGCCGGAGTAGGGGCCCGTCATGTCGGTGAGGACCCCGATCTTGACCGTGTCCGCGCCCCGCGCCGCGCCAGGGACGAGCAGGGCGGCGCAGAGGATTGCAGCGACGAGGCGGTTCGGGTTCATGCGGGCTCCCTGGGAGGGTTTGTGCGCGCAGCGTACGATGTGCAAGAATGCCAGGACAATGATTGTATTCACACATCGGATGTGCGAAAACGCCCATCTGGCCGATCCGAGCTGGGACGACCTCCGCGTCTTCCTCGAGGTGGCGCGCACCGGCAAGGCCACGACGGCCGGGCGCGCGCTGGGGCTCGACTACACGACCGTCGGTCGCCGCATCCGGGCCCTCGAGGAAAGCCTCGGGACGGTGCTCTTCGACAAGTCGAAGGCCCGGGGCTACGAGATCACGGCCGACGGGGAGCGCCTTCGCGCACACGTGGAAACGATGGCCGCCGCGGCCGACGCGCTGCGCAACGCGGCCCTCGACGAGTCTCAGCTGCTCCGGGGCCAGGTGCGCGTCGGCACCACGGAAGGCTTCGGGAACTACTTCCTCGCGCCGCAGCTCGCGCGCTTCCAGCTGCGACACCCCGAGCTCCGGGTCGACCTCCTGCCCGTGCCGCGTTTCGTCAACCTTTCCAATCGCGAGGCGGACCTGGCCATCACCATCGAGGCCCCGAAGGGCGGCCCCTACGTCTGCTCGAAGCTCTCCGACTACCACCTTCGCCTGTACGCGACCCGCGACTACCTCGCCTCCCACCCGCCCATCGAGTCCGTCGACGACCTCCGCCGCCACGACTTCATCGGCTACGTGGACGAGCTCGTCTTCTCGACCGAGCTCCTCTACATGTCGCGGATCGCACCCGCCGACCGGGTGAAGTTCCGGAGCACGAGCGTCATCGCGCAGTACGCGGCGGCGCTCGAGGGAGGGGCGCTCGCGGTCCTTCCCTGCTTCCTCGGCGGGCCCGACCCCCGGCTCGTCGCGGTTCTCTCGCGCGAGGTCGTCGTCACGAAGAGCTTCTGGATCTACTGCCACGAGGACCAGCACCGACTGCGCCGGGTCCAGGCGGTCTGGGATCACGTCCGGGCGGCCGTCGAGGCCAACCGGGAGCTGCTCCGGGGCGACGGAAGCCGAATGGCGTTCGCCTGAGGAGCCCCGGCGTCCTCACCGGCGGAGTGAAGCGAGACGCTCCACGGCGGCGTCGAGCGTCGCGTCCCGCTTCGCGAAGCAGAAGCGGACGAGGCGCTCCGCGGGTCGCTCGGCGTAGAAGGGCGAGAGGGGAATGGCCGCGACGCCGGCCTCCTCGGTGAGCCAGCGCGCGAAGGAGACGTCGTCGGGGTCGTTCCGGACGGCGGAGTAGTCGGCGAGCTGGAAGTAGGTGCCGCGGCTCGGGAGCACCGAGAAGCCGGCGCGCGCGAGCCCCGCGGCGAGCCGGTCCCGCTTGGGCTCGAAGAAGGCGGAAAGCCCCTGCCACCTTTCCGGCGCGGCGAGCTGGCGGGCGAGCGCGTGCTGTGCCGGCGTGTTCACGGCGAACACCAGGAACTGGTGAAGCTTGCGGAACTCGCGCGTGAGCGCTGGCGGGGCGACGCAGTAGCCCACCTTCCAGCCGGTGACGTGGAAGGTCTTTCCGAAGGAGTAGACGGCGAAGCTGCGCGCGCGCAGCCCCGGGTGCGCGAGCACGCTCTGGTGGCGAAGACCGTCGAAGACCAGGTGCTCGTACACCTCGTCGGCGAGCACGAGGAGGTCCCGCCGCTCCGCGATGGACGAGAGGGCGTCCAGGTCGGCCGCCGAGAAGACGGACGCCGAGGGATTGTTGGGGTTGTTCACGACGACGAGCCGGGTCCGCGGCGTGACCGCCCGGTCCACCGCTTCCCAGTCGATGGAGAAGCGCGGCGGGCGCAGCGCGAGGCGCACGGGCCGCGCCCCCTGGGCGGCGACGGCCGGGCCGTAGCTGTCGTAGGACGGATCGAGCAGGATCGCCTCGTCTCCGGGATGCAGGACGCAGGCGATCGCGGTGTAGAGGGCCTGCGTGCCCCCGGCGGTGACCGTGATCTCCTGGTCCGGATCGAAGGTCGCGCCGTGCTGGAGCAGGAGCTTCCCGACGATGGCCTGACGCAGGGAGGGGAGTCCGGCCATCGGGGCGTACTGGTTGTGCCCCTCGCGGACGGCTGTGGCGAGCGCCTCGGCGAGCGCCGGGTCGCACGGGTAGTCGGGGAAGCCCTGGGAGAGGTTCACGGCCCCGTGCTCCTCGGCGAGCCGCGACATGGTGGTGAAGATCGTCGTCCCGACGTCGGGGAGCTTGGAGCGGATCGTCATGGTCATGCCTCGCCCCGCCAGTCTACCCGGCAGCGAGCCGCCCCTCTGTCCTCGCGGATCGCGACGCCGAGGCGAGCGACGGGGACCGCGCAGCCAGGGCCGCTCATCGAACCGGTCGGGCCTCCGCGTCTGCGAGGAGGCGCTCGAGAGCCGCCGCGGGCTCGCCGTCGCGCCAGCGCGAGGGTCCGAGGGCGACGAAGCGGACCCGGCCACCGGCGTCGACGAGGAAGGTCGTCGGGAGACCCTCGACGCCCCACGCCTGGGCCGCTCGCAGGTCGGGATCGAGGAGGACGGGAAGGTCGACCGAGAGCTCCCGCAGAAACGCCTCGATCCTCCTCCTCCCCTCCCCGAGGTTCACGGCGAGGACGACGACGGGGCGGCCCGCGAGGCGATCGCGAAGCCGCACCAGGAAGGGCAGCTCGTCCCGGCACGGCTCGCACCAGGTGGCGAAGAAGTGCACCACGACGACTCGCCCGCGGTAACGCGCGAGGTCGAGCCGCGCCCCGCCGAGCGTCGTGGCGACCAGCGGCGGCGTCTCCTCGGCCGGCCAGGGTTTGAGCTCGGCCTCGTCCGCCGCCGGGGCCGACGCGAGCGCGAGCGCGGCGACGGCGGGCAGGAGGGTCAGGTGAGCTCCCGCGAGTGGATGGCGTACCGGAAGTTGTCCGGGTCGAGGCAGTCGAGGCGCTCCTCGGCCGTCTCCGCCTGCGGGTACATGAGGAAGGCGACCTCGCCCCGCGTCGAGCCCGGCAGCGCGAGGTCGTGCGCGTAGTTGAAGGCGACCCAGTTCATCTCCCAGGACCCGAAGAGCCGCCTGCGCGCGGCGAGCACGGCGGGGTCGTCGGGCGCCTTCCCGCCTCCCTCCTCGAGGATCACCTTCCGGACGTCGGCCGGGTCCGCCGGGATCCAGCCGTGGCCCCGGAGGTAGAACTCCGCTCGGCAGTGCTGCGCCTTGGTCACGTCCCCGAGCGGCTTGCCCAGGCTCGCGTAGCCAAGAGCGGAGGGGGCCACCCGGATGCCATAGAGGTCGCGAGCCGCGATCCCCTCGGCTCGGGCGAGCGCCACGAAGAGCCCGTTCAGGTCCGCGCACTTTCCGCCCAAGGTCCTGTGCTCGAGCATGTAGCGGACGTCCCCCACGCCGCAGCCGCGGGTCTTCGGATCCCGGTAGGCGTTCTCCACCACCCACTCGTAGATGGCGCGCGCCTTTTCGAGGTCCGTCCGGCACCCTTTGACGATCGAGGCAGACGTCTCCTTGACGACGCCGTCCGTGGGGAGAAGCCGCGAGGCAGACGTGAAACGGGCGAGGACGGCCGTGCTCTCGGGAGGGAAGCCCTCCGGTCGGGAGGGGTCGACCGCGGCGTCCCGCACGGCGAAGCGGGAGGAGAGCTCGAGGACGGGGCGGACGCCGTCGGGAAACTCCGCCCAGACGGCCCCGGCGCCGTATACCGGGTCGATCCACTGGCCGGCGGTCCCGCCCTCCGCGACCCAGGCGTTTCCGAGGGTGCGCTGGTAGGGGACGTCCCGCGTGAGCGGCGTCGGGAGCCAGATCCGCGTCACGCCCGAGGGCCGCACCACCTCGACGCGCGTCGTGAGTTCGAAGACCCGCCAGCCGGGGGCGGAGGTCGTCGCGGGCGGCGTCCCGGCGGAGGCGCGAGCGGGCCCCGCGGGGACGGCGATGCTCGCGGCCGTGGCGCCGGAGACGAGGAGGAAGTCGCGGCGGTCCATGGGGTTCTCCAGGAAGGGAGAGAGAGGCGTCCTGGCCTGAGAGATAGCGCCGGGCCGGCAGGCCGCAAGCGCCGGTCGCCGGACAAAGGCGGGGTGACGGACGGTCTCGCAGCCCGCGCGCACCCGACCCCTGCGCGCCACCCGGGGTGGCTCAGTCCCCGCCCGCGGCGCCCGCGAGCGGCGAGGACGAGCTCCCGAAGGACGCGCAGAACCGCGCCGAGCGCGGGGCTCGGCGGCTTCCGCGCCCGCCCTCTACGAGGCCGTGCCCCCCGAGCGCCTGCCGTTCGCGCCCGGCACATCCGCCTCCAGGTGCCGGTCCTTCCTCGAGGCCGCGGAGCGCCCGGGGCGCGGGCCTAGCGCTTCGGGCCCATGATGAGCGGCGGCGGCGCCGGCGTGAGCGAGGGGTCGAAGCCCTCCGCGAGGAGCGTCGCCCCGAGCTCCTCGAGGCGCCTTCGGAGATCCGACTCCAGGCGCCGCTCGACGGCGAGCCGCTCCCCGTCGGCCGTTGCCTCGAGGCGGACCACGACCTCGTGTTGCGCCTCGAGCGCCTTCAGCAGCTTGCGGATCTGGCCGTGCCTGTTCACCGGTGGTTGCTCCTCCGCCCGCACTCCGCACGATATCGGAAGACGGAGGGCGCGCCTGTACCACGTTCCCGGCGCGCCGCCGGAGTTGACCTGGAGCAATCGGCCCGGCCGGCCCTTCCTCCCGCGTCCGTCCCTAGAATCGCGTCTGCGAGCCGGGGAAGTACCAGCCATCCTCGAGCGTGCACCTGCCGTCGGGGCGGAAGTCGATTCCCCGCGGCCGGTCCCCGTTGCGCGCGGCGGCCCGCTGTGGCCTCGCGGGGGCGATCCCCAGGACCTCGTCGATGTCCTCCGGGTGCACGGCGACGCCGCGGACCGCCATCCCGGCCGCGAAGCGCACGTCGTCGAGCGCGGCGAGGTTCGCGGGGTCCACCATCGCGACGAGGAGCGTCCTCCTTCCCGTTCCGGGCGCGAAGGCGAATGGAACGACGCGGTGGCGCATCATGACCTCGGGCGGAAGGAGGGAGCGGAAGGCGGCGGCGACGCTCTTCGCGCTGAGCCGTGCCGGGCGTGGAAGCTTGTCTCCGAGCATGGTTTGTCGCTCCGACCCGAGACCCACCGTACTGTGCGTCGAGGTGGGTGCGTAGTCCACGACTCGGTGTCCCACGGTGAAGGTGCGACGAGCGACCAAGGGGGGCGCGTCCGTGCGCATGGATTGCGCACAAGGGCCGGGTGCGCCTCCTTGGCCGGGGGCGCGGCGCCCGCTCACCAGTCGAAGAAGTACGAGAGGCCGACGCCGACGTCGAACTTGAAGCTCTGCGACACCGCCGCGCTCGTCAGCGTGGCCTGGTACCAGGCCGAGATCGAGAGCGCGCGGTTCCGATCGATGAACTTCCCGAGCGACAGCTTCATGACCGGGACGAAGGCGCCGTTCGCGAAATTCCAGGCGAGCGTCGTGTCGAGAGCGGTGAAGGCGAGCAGGGGAAGCGCCACGACGAAGATCGGGCGGAGGCTGAGGACCTCGTAGGACCTGTAGCTCCCGCGATTGCCGAAGGACTGGATCCAGGCGACCTCCGTCGTGAGGGACAGCCACCTCGCGAGGCCGAGCGCGATCGCGTAGGTCGGCTGCACGGCCCACGCGGCGCCGAGCAGCCCCGAGGTGCCGGTGTCCCACTGGAGGACGATCGCGGCGTACTGGCGGATTCCCCCCTGCATGGAGAAGGCCCAGGCGAACGCGGTCAGGATGTCGCCGAGGCCGGTCGTCGTGGGCACCGCGGTGGTGTACGGGTAGACGGCCAGTACCGGGACCTGCACGATGAACGCGAAGTCGTTGCGGTCCCCGAACACGAACTGGGGGTTGAACGTGAGCCGGTCCGCGTTGCCCTGGCCGCCGAGCCCCTGGATCGCGTCGATCTGGAAGGCGAACTGGCTCCTCGAGAACGCGACCGAGTTGAGGCCCTGGAGGACCTCCAACGTCTCCTGGATGCGCTCCTGGCTCGTGAGCCGGTTGATCACGTCGAGGGCCCTCGCGGCCTTCGCTGCCATCGCGGGGCCGGAGGCCAGGCATTCGGCCGAAAGCTCCGTCTGGTGCTCCTCCAGGCACTCGACGAGCGCACCGGCCAGGACGGTCTGCGACTCGCAGAACTTCTTCACGTCCGCGCGACACGCGTCCCGGACGGTTCGCACCCTCTCCCGGGCGACCTCGTATCGCTCCACGCCCTCCTGGCAGGCGTGGGTGAGGTCGTCCTGGTGGCGGGCCAGGCACGCCATGACCCGGCCCTCTCCGGCCCGGACCGACGCGCAGTACCGGTCCACGTCGTGCATGCAGGACTGCCCGAACTCCTTCAGGAGCGCCTGCGCCCACGCCTCGTCGGCCGCCATGCGCGCCTGGCACGCGGGAGAGAGCCTCTCCTTGTTCTCGTCCATGCACTTCCCCAGCCGGCCCCCGCCGAGCTCGACGTTCGCGCAGAACCTCTTGACGTCGCCCGCGCAGGGGTTCTCGGCGCGGGGCACGCCCGGGAGCGCCGCGAGCGCGAGGCCGGCGGCGGCGAGGAGAGAGGCGGCGACGGGCTGGCCCGTCCACGGCGAGCCGGCGGCAAGGCGTGCACGCCTCGCGAGAGCGAAGCGACGGGTCGAGTTCCCTGCCATGGTGCCTCCGGCGTCGCACGAACCGTTCGTCCACGTGCAGTGGACGAACACTAACCGACCAAGTCGGGCCGGGACCGGCTCTCTCGGGTCGGGCTTCGGTGTCGCATCGGGCGCAGGAGCCCCGCCGCAGGAGATCGCGCGTGACCTAGCGCGGCGCGTCATCGGGCCGCGCATGCCGCTCGCGGGCACCGCTACCGGACGTGCCGAGCGAGCCCGGGCGCCGCCGTCACCAGTCGAAAAAGTACGACAGGCCCACGCCCACCCCGAACTTGAAGCTCTGCGACACGGCGGCGCTCGTCAACGAGGCCTGGTACCAGGCGGAGACGGAGAGCGACCGCTCCCGGTCGACGAACCTCCCCACGCTCGCCTTCATGACCGGCACGAAGGAGCCGTTCGCGAAGTTCCAGGCGAGCTTCGTGTCCAGGGCGGCGAACGCGAGCGCGGGGAGGGAGGCGACGAGAATGGGACGGAGGTACAGGACCTCGAGCGAGGGGTACTTCCCGCGATTGCCGAAGGACTGCGCCCAGGTGATCTCGGTCGTGAGGGACAGCCACCGCACGAGGCCGAGCGCGATCGCGTACGTGGGCCCGACCGCCCATGCCGCCCCGAGCAACGCCTCGGTCCCGGTGTCCCATTGGAGCCCCATCGCCAGGTACTGGCGGATCTGCCCGTGGGCGTAGAACGCCCAGGCGAAGGCCGTCAGGACGTCGCCGAGCCCCGTCGCGGTGGCCACCTGGGGGCTGTACGGGTAGACGGCCACCACCGGGACGTTCACGATGAGGGCAAAGTCGTTGTGCTCCCCGAACACGAACTGCGGGTTGAAGGTGAGCCGGTCCGCGTTGCCCAGCCCGCCGAGCCCCTGGAACGCGTCGATCTGGAAGGCGATCTGGCTCCTCGTGAACGCGACGGAGTTGAGGCCCTGGAGGACCTCGAGCGTCTCCTGGATGCGTTCCTGGCTCGACAGCCGGTCGACCGCGTCGATGACCGCCGCGGCCTGCGACGCGAGCGCCGGGCCGGACGCTCGGCACTCCGCCGAGATCTCCGACCGGTGATCCTCCAGGCACTCGACGAGCGGTGCCGCCGTGGCGAGTTGGTCGGCGCAGTAGGTCCTCGCATCGGCGCGGCAGGCGTCGCGGACGGCCCGCACCTTCTCGCGTGCGACGTCGAAGCGCTCCGTGTGCTCTTGGCAGGCATCGGACAGGTCCTCGCGGTGCCGCTCCAGGCACTGGATCACGCGCCCGGTTCCTGGCCGGACCGCTCCACAGAAGCGGTCGACGTCGCCCATGCAGGCGTCGGAGAACTCCTTGAGGAGCGCCCGCGCACGGGCCTCGTCCTGCGAGAGCCGCTCCTGGCACGCGGGGGAAAGCTTGTCACGGTTCTCCGCGAGACACGCGTGCACCCGGCCCTCGCCGGGCCGCACGTCGGCGCAGAGCTGCTTCGTGTCGCCGGCGCATGGGCTCTCGGCGCGCCCCGCGCGCGGGAGCGCGGCGAGCACGACCCCGGCGACGGCCGCCGCCACGCGGCCCACCGGGGGTGGAGATCCGGCTCGGCAATCCCGGTTGGCGATGCGCGCGGAGCCAGGGTTCGAAGCCACCCGGATGGTCCCTCCCGACGGGTCGCACGTGCCGAGGTGGGCGATCCGTGGAGAAGGGTACCGGAAGCCGGCCCGCGCGGAGCGACTCTGTCGGGGAGGGGCGACAGGGTCGAGACCATCAGGTTCGCGGGATCACCCGCTCCGGGCCGGGCGAGGAGAGGCGGGGTGGACGTCCGGGCGGCCGCCGGCGTCCAGGACGCCGGTCACCGCCCATTCGCCGATCACGGAGCGTGGAGAGAAGGGGAAAGGCCCGGGCTCGTTCGCGAATCGCGAAGCAAACCGGGCCCTTGGTGTGGCGCGCGGTACAGGATTCGAACCTGTGGCCTCCGGCTCCGGAGGCGCTGTTTCACCATTGGTGACTAGTGGCGACCCTTCGCAACCATTGGTAATCGCTCGCGGTCGCCGCCGCGGCGACTGCAGCCCTTCGCTCGATTTGGCCCCGTTTTCTCGTCCGCGAGTTACACCTGAGTTACAGGCGCAGCGCGCCATTGGCCCGCACGAGCGTCTCCTGACCGTCCGGGAGGTCGCTGCGAGGCTCCAGGTGAGCACCGCCACCGTGTACAGGCTCTGTGGCGAGGGCAAGCTCCCGCACGTCCGGGTCTCGAACTCGATCCGGATCTCACCTGGCGAGGTCCCGGGGTTCGCGGCAGGCCCTCTCGATTGACGCCTTATATCTGATTGGTTATATACTTCGCGTGCTCGACGTGCGGATGTTCGAGACGCCGGGGGGACGTCGTCCGGTACAGGACTTCTAGAAGCGCCTGGAGGCGCTCGCCGGCGGGCTCGGGCGGCAGCTGCCCGAGGCGTTGGAGTGCCTCAGGAACGGCTTCGAGGCCGCGACCCAGTTCTACGCCTTCCCCAAGGAGCACTGGTCGCGCATCCGCTCGACGAACGGCCTCGAGCGGCTGCACGGCGAGATCAAGCGGCGGACCCGCGCCATCGGCGCCTTCCCTGCCCGCGCGAGCGCGCTTCGCCTCATCACGGCCGTCACGCTCCAGGTCACCTCGATGTGGGCCGACCGGCGCTACCTGGACATGGGCTACTTCCCTGCTCTTTGCGACACGAAGGCGGCGTAAACTGCGAGGTGACGTGGACGCCCCACCCCGCGTGGAAGCGGCCGGGGAGTCGGAGGCGCGCATGCCGCGAATTTCGACGCAGGCCCTGAAGATTCAGGCCATGTTTGTTGCGGCTGGCATCGCCATGGTGCTGTTCGGGTACAGTCTCTCTTTCGTCATCGCCGTAGATCGTCTGCGACTTCGGGCGGGAATAATTGCACTCTTCGCATTCTGGGTAGTGCTGGGAGGTATCTACTCGATTCGCTTCTGTATCCGGGCTTCAAGAGTCCAAAGAGCTCACCATCGCTCGCTCTCTTGAAGGGCACTGACGGTCGCACCAGAACTTGCGGGGATCGAAGTCGCCCCGCGAGCGCATGAAAAGGCTGAGGTGACCATGGCCGCGAAGAAGAAGGCCGTCCAGGGTGGATCGTTCAGCGAATACGTCTACAAGCAGCTCGAGAACCCCGAGGTGCGGCGCAACTACGAGGCTCGGATGGTGGTGGCGGAGCTCGCAATGGCGGTTCGGCGAATGCGAGAAGAGGCAGGGCTCACTCAGGCGCAACTCGCAGTCCTCATCGGCGTGAAGCAGCCGATGATTGCGCGGGTGGAGCGGGGGTCTGATCCACGAACGCCGCGGTGGGACGTCCTCCGACGGGTGGGCCTCGCCCTGGGAAAGCAGTTGGTGCTGGAGTTCGTCTCGACGAAGCGACCCGTACCGCTCGTACAAATTGACGGTGTCCGGCCCGCCGACGTGGCGTAGAATCCCACGAAGGGGGAAGCCATGCGCGCCCGCTCCATGGCGATGGCCTTGCTGGCAGTCGGTTCGGTCGCGTGCTCCGAGCAGTGCAAGGCGCCGGATGGGTGTCTCAGCGTCGCCCGCGTCCAAGGTGCCTGCCAGTGCCAGGAGTGGCAAGTCCTGTCGGTGGAGAACGTGCCGGCAAAGTTCCTGCTGCTGAACGTCCTTTACCAGCCGCCAGGCGCGTTCAGTTCCGCGACGTACGGCCCCCAAGTGGGACCCGGGGCATCCCCGCAGCTTCGCTCGGAGGTCGGCAGCCGCTGGCGTTCGGTCGTACGGACCCCCGACGGCGCCGAGCACGTGGCTGCTTTACGCCGATTCGACCTCGGCTCGGCCCACGCATGGTTTTCCCTGGTCGGGCACAACATCACCGCGACTTCGGGTGCGGTCTCGTTGGATCCGAGCTCCGGGCTAGGCATCGGAGCCCCGCTGGACGTGCCGGACCGGGGACTCGATTCCCTGCTGGTCTGGGTCAACCCCCTGGCGAAGGTGACCACCGACTACGCCGGGAACACGAGCATCGACTGGACCTGGTCCACAAACTGCTTCGGGCTTCCCTGCGCAGGCGCGGTGAGCTTGCTCCTCAGCGTCGACGAGATCACCGGGACGAACCCACCCACGGCTGGTAGCGCGCCGGAAGCGTTTCTCGCCTCCCTCACGGACGCGGAACGGTCGACGCTTCTAGCCTTCCATCCCCTCTACGACCCGCCGGGCAGAGACCCCGCCACGCTGGCGACCGACCAGCGCTTCTACCCCGTGCAGGGGTGGATACCCCAGTCTGGAGTCTCGTCTGGCCTGAACGCTCATTGGATGTCGTGCGGCGCCTCGAGCGATTCCCCGTTTGCAGTCCTCGCGCAGACGGAAATCCCTTTCAGCGGGGGCACACTGCTCGTCCAGTATTCCGTCCAGGCCGTCTCAAGTGCCTGCGAGCCTCAGGATCCGGTCGTGTGGGTATCGAGCAACGAGGGCTGTCAACTCACGGCCCAGTTCTACCTCGACCTGGCGTTCGGTACGGTGCTCGGGGTCCCGACGTCAGCGGAGACGCTATACGGGGCTGGGTGCACGCATCCCTGACCGCCCCGAGCTACCCCCAATCCGCCTTCGGACCTGGGTCGCGACGCCACATGAGGGCGCGCCCGTGATTGAATGGATGACCAGCCCGGATGACCGAGGCCGATGACGGTGCCGATGACTGGCGTCGTCGGTATCGGACCCACGCACGTAATCGCGATTGGTGCCAGGCCTAGCGCACGTAACTCCGCGTGACGACCGCGCTTAGCCCCGCCTCCCGCCGGCGACGAGTCTTGCCTGAAGACGGGTGCCATCAGCCCGATCCCTCGCTCTCAACCATAGGTTGGATCGAGGGATCGGGCTGCTGTCACCCTAGGAGAAGTTCGAAGACGGCGGGAGGCGGGACCAGGCAAGAGAGGGACCTCGAGGACCCAGTCGAGGAGCGGTTCGGTCAGGTGATGCGTGGGGTCATGGGAGGGAATCGGAGGGCGGCTTCGTGAAGGCGAACGGTCTTGGCGAAGGAGGGAGCGAAGAGGAGGAAGGCGAGGGTGCTGTACCAAGACATCGCTGACAGAAACCGTCTCAGGACATCGCTTACAGGTGACGCTGTGGCATGCCCTGGAGAGAGCAGCGAGTCATGACCCAG
>Ga0335070_10000277_pt1 | contig 59951 bp, 66 predicted proteins | sample Lox_Sample_13_FD_206722 | JGI IMG/M metagenome (GOLD analysis project Ga0335070, IMG submission 206722) | Soil microbial communities from Loxahatchee National Wildlife Refuge, Florida, United States - Lox_Sample_1.3 | ecosystem: Environmental > Terrestrial > Soil > Wetlands | place: USA...
ATTCGGCCGATCGAGGGCCGTGAAGTCATCGCGACGATTTTCGCTCAGTCGAGCTCTACGCGTGGTTCCGGTACCTATACAGCCGAGTTTAAGCTCGATGAGCACACCACCTTCTTGCGCTGGGTGGGAACCATGGATGGCCACAAGATCGAGAGCTTGGAGGTCATCGTCGATAACGAGCAGGGACTGATAGTGGAGCGCACTATTGCTATCCGGCCATATCCGGCGCTGAAACTGTTCCGCGATGCCATGTATGCATCACTCAAGGATAAGCTGCCGCCCGATGTTTGGGACTATCCAACGCCATAGTGTGATCACGACGGGCGTTTCAGATCGTTACCTAACCCCCTATCGGCCGCAAGGTCGATAGGGAGCTTCTGATGTATTGCTAGTGTGCCTTCGCGTGGGAAGGTGAGCAGCCGTTTTATCGGCTATCGCTCAGACCTTGGGCCACCTGGCTGAAGCCAGGTGTGAATGAGAAATGGCGTCAGCAGTTCAAACGCAAATCTCAGGCTTTCGCGTGAAGCACATTGGACGGAGGAAGAATTATGAAACGAATCACTATCCTGCTGAGTGCAGTTGCAGTACTGGCGGGTGTCGCGATTTTCACCACTATCACATCTCGCCATGCCACGGCCCAAGAGACCACCCCGATCTTCGGAGTCAAAATCCCACCAGGATACCGTGACTGGAAGTTGATCTCCGTGGCCCACGAAGAAGGAGACCTCAACGATATCCGCGCCATTCTGGGCAACGACGTAGCGATCAAGGCCTACCGGGAAGGGAAGCTTCCGTTTCCGGACGGCACAGTCATTGCCCGAATAGCCCGGAGTTACGTCCCATCGGAGGAAAACAACAAAGTCTTTGGCCGTCCCCAATCTTTCGTTCCCGGGCCTCCTCCGGAGTGATACCTTCAGTTTATGGTCAAAGACTCAAGAAAGTACGCCTCGACGGGCGGCCGGGGGTTCGCTCAATTTAATAAGGACGGCAAACCTGCCGACGAGGCGAAGCACAAAACCTGCTTCCCCTGCCACGAGCCTGCCAAGGCTCGCGACTTTGTCTTCACCTATTACGCGCCTTGATGCTGAGAATCATGGGATGCCACCTGCATAAGATCGTTGGAGAGAGGCCATGATGAAAGTGACATACAACAAGCAGTTCACTGCACTTGTTGTGATCGATCCGCACAACGATTTCATCTCCGAGGGCGTCAAAGTATGGGATCTTTTGAAGGGCGTTGCTGAAACTGACAAGACGGCCTGACGACTAAGTAAGTGGACAGTTAACTACTAAAGAAAGGAGGATGAACAATGAGAATACTCATGGTGCTGACATCCCACGATCAATTGGGCAACACGGATCACAAGACCGGCTTCTGGCTGGAGGAATTCGCGGCACCCTACTATGTATTCCGGGATGCGGGTGTGCAGCTGACACTGGCCTCGCCGAAAGGCGGGCAACCACCGATCGATCCGAAGAGTGATTTGCCGGAAAATCAGACCCCCGCGATGGCGCGATTCAAGAAGGATGAGGCGGCGCAGAAAGTGCTTGCCCAGACCGTTAAGCTTGCAGACGTCAAAGCGGAAGATTTCGACACGGTGTTCTACCCGGGTGGGCACGGCCCCATGTGGGACCTGGCCGAGAGTCCTGTTTCAATCGCCTTGCTCGAGTCTTTCTACAACTCCGGAAAGCCGATAGCGTTGGTCTGCCACGCTCCTGGTGTGATCCGTCATGTCAGATACAAGGGCGAGCCTCTGGTAAAGGGGAAGCATGTAACGGGCTTTACGAATGGCGAGGAAGAAGAGGTGCAGCTCACCAAGGTTGTGCCGTTCCTTGTCGAGGATGAACTGCTGCGCCTCGGAGCCATCTTTGAAAAAGTCCGCAACTGGCAGCCGTTTTCCGTCACTGATGGCCGCCTCGTCACGGGACAGAATCCTGCCTCGTCGACTACCGCAGCCAAGGCGCTTATGGAACTACTCGTGGCAAGGAAGACTGGGTAGGCTCCAGTCCGATTGGCGACCATAGGTTATTGGCCTTCACCTACGGCCCGGGTAATGTAACAGAGCGGAGTTATCGCAAGCTCCGTTATTTCCACGCTGTAGAAAAGGGCGGCCACTTTGCGGGTTGGGAACAGCCGGAGCTGCTCGCTGCCGAAGTCCGCGCAGCATTTAAATCATTGCGGTAGCTTGATTGAACGGACGGCATGCGATCTGATTTGAATGGGAGAATGAAAAATGTCGAAAGCAAACTATAACGAGAACCGAGGAGATGCGATGGTTTTCGAGACGCTCACTGTGTGCCAGGAAAGGGCCGTTCTGTTCGCGGAGATTAACGCCCCGCCCATGAATCTTCTGGGACCCGATCTGGTCCGCGATCTGGTCTCTCTCATTCAGCGAGCCGAGGCCGACGAAGCCATCCAGGTGCTCGTGTTCAAGAGCGCCGACCCCGACTACTTCATTTCCCATGTCGACGTGACGCGGATCAAAGAATATCGGGAGGAGGCGGCGAAGCTGACCGGCGAAGCGTCGATCGCCATGATGTTTCGCTACTTGAGTGCAAGCCGACTCGTCACCATTGCGCAGATCGAGGGTCGTGTACGCGGCGCGGGTAGCGAGTTCGCGTTGGCGTGCGACATGCGCTTTGCCGCACGCGAGTCGGCGATTTTCGGACAGCCGGAACAGGCCCTGGGTGCGATACCCGGCGCAGGCGGTGTTCAACACTTAGTGCGCCTCATGGGTCGAGGCCGCGCGCTCGAGGTCTTGTTGAGCTCAGAGGATTACGACGCGAATCTGGCCGAACGGTATGGCTGGATCAATCGAGCGGTGCCTGCCGATTCACTCGATGACTTCGTCAGATCGCTCGCTCATCGGATCGCCAGGTTTCCGGCCGCCGGTCATGCTGTAATTAAGGACAGGATCAATGCCATCTCCCTCGCACCGGCTGAGGACTTCCACCGCGATTCTGATCTCTTCCTCGAGTGCCAGCGCAACCCGGAGGCTCAAAGTCGGATTAAAGCCGCCATGAAGCGCGGCTTACAAACCCGAGAAGCAGAAATGGCCCTGGCCCGGATGCTAGGCGACCTGGAAGGGGAAACACATGTCTAAGCATGGAAAATTAGGGGAAAAGAAATGCCAACGATAGAGGTCCGGGTCCGAAGATTCAGCGTTGTTTCGTCCAGACCATTCGAGGAGATCGTAAGAAGGCTCACGGCGACCATCGGCCACCCAGACATGAACGCGTTCCAGAGCGCGCTTGCCGCCGCAAGGACCGTTGCCGATCTGGGAAAGGTGGTTCAAGGGGCGATCGGATCCTCGGATCTGATGGAGTTCATCCGCTTTGACGCCGGCGAAGTCCTGCGTAAGGAACGAGGCGGGCAAGGGCCCAAGATCCTCCGCCTCGTCGTCGGTAATCCGCTCATCATGAAGGAGATGGCCAGGTCCGTTCCCGACGCAGCATCATACGCACCGGTAACGATCCTCGTCGACGAGCGCGCTGATGGAGTGCACCTGTCCTACGACTCGATGGCGAGCCTTATCGCTCCCTACGGGGGTCAGGCAGCTCTTGTGGTCGCCAGGGATCTCGACGCGAAGATCGAGAGTCTGCTCGAGGCGGCCGCGCGGTGACAGACAGACGATGAAGAAGCACCGAACGCGTTCGAGTAGCTCCGGTGAGTTGCACGAGCTCGGGCTCGCAGCCGCAGCGCGTGCTCTTCGGAACGGTGAAGTGTCCTCGGAGAGATACGTCGGCAAGTTGCTGGAACGAGCGCGTCGGCACGCCGACTTGAAGGCGTTCATCACGATCGATGAGGCTTCAGTGCTGCAGGCAGCCAGTCAAGCCGATCGATCGCTTCGAGCAGGACGCAGTGCTCCATTGCTTGGCGTGCCCTGGCCGTCAAGGACAGCTACCTAACAAAGGGGCTGACCACGACCTTCGGTACTTCCGTCCTGGCCACCTTCAAGCCGACGCGCGAGCAATGAACTTATTCATAGAAAGGAGCAATGAGTTATGCCTTTGAATAAACCAATCCATCGTATCGCGATCACCGGTACCGGAGTTATACTGAATTACGACGTGTTTGTTGCACCCGAAGCACGGTTCGTCGCTCCGCCGCCACGCGTTCGCAATTCCGATTCACCGGCGTGGGATCCTAAGACTTCAACGTTGGTTTTCGGCGCGCACGAAGCCGTCCTCGTGGATGCACTGGAGACCATTCGCGAGGCCACAGCGCTCGCCGCCTGGATCGAGCTACACGACCGCCTGCTCACCACGATTTATATTACCCATGGGCACGGTGATCACTTTCTCGGCCTCCCCATTCTACTCGATCGCTTTCCGCATGCGCGCGCCGTGGCCACCGCGGGTACCGTCGAACGCATGCGCAAGTACACCACTCCGGAGGCGCTGGATAAAGGTCCACGCCTGCGTTTCCCCGGTCAGATCGCCGACAAGATCGCGTTGGCTGAGCCTCTCGGTTCAACGGAATTTGAAGTCGAGGGACACCCCCTCGTCGTGATTGAAACCGGACACACCGACACGCTCGACACGACCTCGCTGTACGTGCCCGAGCTCGGCCTGATGGTTTCAGGTGACGTAGCCTACAACCATTGTCACATGTTCCTCGGCGCGACAACCGGTGAAAGCCGAGCTGAATGGATTGCCGCCCTCGACCGGCTGGCCGCATTTAATCCCACCGCCGTAGTGACAGGACATAAGGACCCAACCCAAGGCAATCCACCTGCTGTGATCGCCGAGTCACGCGGCTACATCGAATACTACGGGAAGCAGCGCGACGCTGGCTTGAGCGATCAAGAGTTGTTCGACGCAATGGTGACTCGATATCCCGATTGGGTCAGCCGCCAGGAGTTCCTGATCCTTCCGTGGTCAAGCCCGGTTGGAGGATAACCCGCCTAGCCGTGCGGGTATCGGGCGCCGTCGAGCGGCGGAGGGTTGTCCGCCGGCCAATACTGGGGATGCTGATGGTCTCCATCGATTTCAGCGACGTGAGCTTCGCGTAAGGGATCGGTGATTACATGCACGCGCATTTCCGAAGGGCAGATATGAGTGACCTCCTGAGAGCAAACATTGCGATTAGGAAGGTAGAGATTGAACGGTACAGCGTGACATCATCCAAGCCGTTCGAGCGCATCCTGCAAAAGCTGGAGGCGCAAATCGGTCATCCCGACATGAGTGCATTTGCACAGGACAGATAAGGAGTAATAGGAGAAAAAACATGATGAACGATCTGCTTGCCATCATTATTGACGCGCACGGGGGCATGGAGCGCTGGAATGGGTACGAAAAGGTCGAGGCCACGATCGTGAGCGGTGGCGGGTTCTTTCCGCTCAAGGGCGTGCTTCAAGATTCAGACCCACGCCGTATGACCGTCTGGCTGCATGAGGAACGCTCGTCTGTGATGCCCTACGGGGCTCCCGATCAACGCACGATGTTCACGCCGGAGCGGATCGCCATAGAGAAGCTCGACGGCACGCTGGTTGCCGAACGCTACGCGCCGAAGGACTCGTTTGCCGGCCATCAGATGAGCACGCCATGGGACCCGCTGCATCGCGCCTATTTTAACGGCGAAGCGCTGTGGACCTATCTCACCACGCCCTTTCTTCTCGCGATGGAAGGCGTCCGAGTTGAGGAAATCGAATCGTGGCGGGAGGGCTCGGAGATGTGGCGCGTATTGCGTGCATATTTTCCTAGTTCTATCGAAACGCATAGTCTCGTTCAAGATTTCTTCTTCGGTGAAGATCTGATGTTGCGCCGCCATGACTATAATGTGAATATTGCGGGTGGATTTGCCGCGGCGCAGCTGACCTCAGAATATGCGGTGGCAAACGGCATTCGCTTGCCAACCAAGCGTCGCGCCTACACTCGCGGGCCTGATCGCCGGCCAATACTGGAGATGCTGATGGTCTCCATCGATTTCAGCGACGTGAGCTTCGCGTAAGGGATCGGTGATTACATGCACGCGCATTTCTGGAAGGTAGACATGAGTGATCCTCTGGGTGGAGTAAGAATACTGGTCCCAATGAAGCATACCGAAGAACTTTGTTTGCCAATAATAATTCAATGTGGTAAATTAGACTTGAAAGGGGAGAATTTTATGCATGGGATAAAGGAAATAATACAGGAAGCGGAGTCCCTTCCTGTTGAGGAAAGGGCAATGGTTATTGATTCTTTACTCCGATCACTTAATCCGCCATCCATAGAAATCGATAGAGAATGGGTGAATGTCGCCAAACGCCGACTTGCGGAATTGCGATCCGGTGCTGTGAAGCCGATCCCTGGAGATGAGGTCTTTGCGAAAGTCCGGGAGCGCTTCGAGAAATGACCTTCTCATTTCATCCGGAGGCGGAAACAGAATTCCGTGAAGCCATCGAGTACTACGAAGAACGCGAGCGCGGCCTCGGTTACGATTTTTCAATTGAGGTTTTCGCCACGATCCAAAATATTATCACCTACCCAAGTGCGTGGCCGGTCGTTGAAGAAGGTTTCCGGCGCTGTCTTGTAAACCGTTTCCCCTATGGCATCATCTACAGTATCGATCAGGACGAGATCTTCATCCTTGCCGTAATGCATCTGCGCCGACATCCCGACTATTGGAAAATCAGATATTGATACGAGGGGGTATTTTGGTGGTGATTAGGGTGAAAAGCAAAATAGAGAAGGACTCAATCCGGCTGCCGAAGAGGTGTGATGACTTTCTTTCCCAAAAACGTTTTCCGAGACTTTTACCAAACTTTTACCAGTTTGATTTTTCGTCAAAAAAGTGTAATGATTTCAATTGAATTTTTGGCGTGACGCGGGTTCGATTCCCGCCGCCTCCACCATTATTAAAAAGAGAAGCCCTTGATATTCAGGGGCTTTTTGTTTTCTGGCTCGACCAAAAATTGGGTTTCCAAACGGTATCCAGCATTATCTTTACCACAGCTTTTGCTTCGTGATAATTCCAACCAAAATTCATCGACTGCTTGAGGACCATTCTTGCTTTCGGTGCAGATTTGAACCAGATATTTTCAGTTTTGGCAAAGTGCAAGTCTTGGCAAGCTATGTTCACTTCCAGATGCTGGCCGTCCGATGGAGACTTTTAATTTCTTCTGAAGTCGTCATTCTCGAATCTCACCCGCAAATAGCAAGCTTTCCCAACCGTAATCACCCCCTTAACGGATAAATGGTGATAAGTACAGTATCGTTCGCGTAAAAATACAGCGTGCACCCCATTTACCTTTTTCAAATAACAGTAGTAACCTTGGATCATGGGGCGGCGAATTACTCAGCGGTGAGGAACTCCCCGTTCATTAATATATGCTGTTCCAGTATAGGGGGAATGACACTTGCTAGAATCGGAGCTAGAGATGGAAAAGACAGTTGACGAGGTGAAGTACCTCAAAGCGTGCCTCAACAATCTGATCAGTATGCTGGCCCTTACGGGAACTCGAAAAGGAGGAACTATGAACACACTAAAATGGAGTGTACTTGTGGTAGTGATCCTGACTGCCTTCGCCCTGCTCGCCAGCCGCGGGGAGCTGCCCGTCGTGTACGCGGCGGATGCCGACCAGGTCGAATATACCTTCGGCAGGCCAGTGGAGAAGGGGGAGCAGACCTACGACTGGTATAGGAAGACCCACGCCGACGAGGCGGCCAAGCGCTACGGCGTGGACCCCAAGGCTGTCGGCGACGGGATGGATACCTGGCACTGGTGGTGCGGCGTCGACAACCCAGAGTTCTGGCGAAAGTTGACCGTCCTCGGTACGAATAAGGAATATAGCGCCCTCGATGTGCGCTTGGACTTCTTCCGCTTGCTGTTCATGTCACGTAAGGATCGCTGGGAAAAGATCGGCCTCATCAACGACCCCGACACCGTCCCCGCCGAGAAGCCCGACAAGTATGGCCTGATGATCGACCGGACGAAGGACGGAGCGCTGACCTGGGACCCCGAGGTGTTCGGCTACCCGAGCGGCGTCATCGGCTTCCAGCTCTTCACCAACAAGAAATTCGACGCGCAGAAGTGGTCGTTGGAAAAGTACCTGGCTGACCCCGGCTCCGTGGAGCCACCTTACCTGGTCGGTATGGCCTGCGGCTTATGCCACATCAGCTTCAATCCGGACAATCCCCCAAAGGATCCGGCCAACCCGAAGTGGGAGAACATCCATTCATCCATCGGCAATCAATACTTCCGCGAAGGCATGTTGGTCGGGGCAACCAATGTGAAGAGGAACACTTTCATCTACCAGTACCTATACCACCAGCAGCCGGGGACCAGCGAGACTTCCCGATACCCGGCCGACTTCATCAATGGTCCAATCCACATCAACTCCATCTACCGCCTCGGGGAGCGCTTGAAGCTCGCCAGGGAAGAGAAAATCACGCCCGCCCAGCGCGATCTAATCAAGTCTATGTATGCCCACTCCGGTTTGAAGGAGAACGACCCGACAGGGGCCTTAGGCGGCACAGAGGCCGAGCCGACGCTCAAGGTCCCCCACGTCCTGGCCGACGGGGCCGACTCGATGGGCGTCCTGATGGCCTCGACCCGCGTGTACGTCAATGAAGGGATGATGGGCGACGTTTGGCCGTCGATGACCTGGGCCTTGAATCCGTTCGACCTGAAGGAAAGCATCCGCCGGAATTTCAAGACAGGGGAATTCGACCTCATCGGCACGGTCCGCAAGGACCCGAACAGCCCGTGGATGCAGACCGAAAAGCGGATGCCGAACATGGCCCTGTTCCTCAGCACCTACGACTCCATTCCGCTCGCCGGCGCAAAGGAGATTGAGCGTGAGGGCAAGCCGAGGAAAGACGGCAAGGATTACCTCGCAACCGATCCTGCCGTGCTGACGCGGGGCAAGATCGCGTTCGCCGACAACTGCGCCCGGTGCCACAGCAGCAAGCGACCGGACCCGATGCTGAAGAACCCCGAGGCGCAGAAGAAGGCGTGGCGGGAACTGGTCCAGCGGGATGACTTTCTTAAGGACAACTATCTCTCCGACGATCAGCGCCATCCAGTTGCCGAGCTCGGCACGAACGCGCAACGCGCCATGGGCTCCAACGCCATGGCGGGACATACCTGGGGGCAGATGTCAAGCCAGACTTACAAAGACCAGCGAGTGCCGACCGAACTTCTGCAGGACCACGATGCGAACGGTAAACCGATCCCGCTCTACAACCCCCTGACGGGGAAATACGACCTCAAGTTCACGGGGAACAAGTCGTACTACCGTACCCCTACGCTCGTCAGCATCTGGGCCACGGCTCCCTACCTGCACAATAACTCCGTCGGCGTCTACACCGGCGACCCGTCCGTTGCCGGCCGCATGGCAGGCTACGAGGACGGAATGGCCAGGCTCCTCTGGCCCGAGACGCGTCTCGGCGTCAAATCGATCAAGGTCACCACCGACGACAGCACGCTTCCGGACTTGTTCCCCATGTTGAAGGAAATACTGCCCGAGTTTGCCGATCTCCCATTGGACGTGGGCGTGATCTATGTGCCAAGCGGAACGCCAATCAATTTGCTGATGAATCTCCACCCGAAAGATGTGAAAGCCGTCCTGAATGCATACGTGGACGGGGTTTTGCAAGGGCAGCCGAGAACAAAGTTTGCGGAGCTGCTGACGAAGAACCACGTCGCGGCTCACAAAAGGATGATGAAGAAACTCCTTGAGGTGAACATGTGCCCGGACTTCATCGAAGACCGAGGCCACACCTTCGGGCGGCAACTCAGCGATCAAGACAAGCGGGCGCTCATCGAATACATGAAGTATTTTTAAACGCCCGTTCTCGCACCCCGAAAGGAGGGTATGATGAACCGTTTGTGTGTGTTTCTGGTCGCCTGTGCGCTGCTCCTGGCGGTTCCGCTCGGATGGTCGGCGGAGCCGATCACCGTCAAGATGAAGAGTCTAAGCTATGATCCCCGGGAACTCGAAATCCATGTCGGCGACTCGGTCATGTGGACCAACGAGGCACGCACGACGCACACGGCGACTTCGGATGACGAGGGTAAGACGTTCGATACGGGCGAGATCGAGCCGGGCAAATCTTCTAAGCCCGTCAAGTTCGAGAAGGAGGGGGAGGTCAAGTACCATTGCAAGATCCATGGGAAGACCATGAGCGGGACGGTCGTCGTGAAGCCGGCTGGCGGCAAGGACTAACATGGGGTTGGGGCAATAACACTCCGATGGCTACATAAGAAGAGGTCGCGAATTCCAATGACGGAGTGAAGTCATTACGGGTCCAAAGGAATTCAAAATTGAAAGCGAAAGCAAAGAAAGCTAAGACGGCAAAGGGGGCCATATCCGTTGTGAGTAATCCCAGTGGTACTCGAAAAGGCAGTACCCGGTGTTCCACTCAGCTATGGAGGTTCGAATGACATGGATGATCGAGAAGAGGTTTCTATTCCGATGAGTGACATGATCGATCCAAAAACGATCGGAAGCAGGCCCGAGGGGATTTCAAGACGCGACTTCATCAAAGGGGTCATCGCCGGCGGCGCTGCGGTTTCCTCGGCAGGCTACCTGTTTCGTGCGTCCACGTTGCAGGGCCAAACCGCCGGCAGTACACGCGAGCGGCTCCTCACCATCAACGTCAACGGGCAGCAGCGTCGGGTTGACGTCATGAAGCAAGAAACACTGGCGTCGACGTTGCGGTACAAGCTAGGGCTCACGGGCACGAAGCTGGGGTGCGACCGGGCCGAGTGCGGCGCGTGTACTGTCCTCATTGACGATGTGCCGCATTATTCTTGCTCAGTGCTCACGCATACCGTGCGCGGACGCAAAGTCTTGACGATCGAAGGCCTGGCGCGCTCCGACGGAAAGCTGCACCCCGTTCAGCGGGCGGTGGTCGACGAACTGGGATTCCAGTGCGCGTTTTGTATGTCCGGCTTCATCATGTCGACGGTGGGATTCCTGAAGGCGAATCCCAATCCCACGAGGGCTGAGTTGGCGCACGGCATCTCCGGGAATCTGTGCCGCTGCAGCGATTACAACAAGATTCTAAACACTATGATGCGTGCCGCAGAGTACGCGAGGAAGGATACCCATGCCTAAATATAAACTGATCGGACATAACTACCGGACACCCGACATCGTGGCGAAGGTGATGGGACGAGCCAAGTACGCCGAGGACTTTCGGGCGGAAGGAATGCTTTTCTGCAAGCTTCTGCTCAGTCCCGTGCCTCATGCCAGGGTTCGCAACATCAACGCGCGTGCGGCACTCGCCATGAAGGGCGTGGCCGGCATCCTGACCGCGGACGACCTGCCGCCCCCGCCGCCGGTCAGTGCCGAGACCGGAGCCGAAGAGACCTTCGGCCAGGAGCGGGCCCTGACCAACGAGCCGGTCTATGAAGGCGAACCGATTCTCGCGGTGGCCGCGGTAGACGAGCTGACGGCCGCTGAGGCTATCGAAAAAATCGAGCTCGACCTCGAATTGCTTCCGTTCACCATCGATCCACTTGAAGGCTTGGGGCCCGGAGGAACTCACGCCCGCAGAGCGGGAAACATTTTCGTGAAGGGACGCGGCACAAAACGCAGAGAGTCAAACCTTTTCCAGGTGGGAGGCGGCACAACGACGTTGGAGTGGACGAATAAGGACCTTGAAGACGTCGTGGCCGGCCGCATGCCGTTCGATGCCAAAGTGGGCGAGGAGACGGTGGTAGGCGACCTCGAAGCCGGATTCAAGCAGGCCGACTTGACCCTGGAGGAGACGCTCTTCCAGCAGTCGACGGCGCACGAGACGCTCGAGACGCGCTCGGCAATGGCCTACTGGCAGAATGGGAAACTTTATCTCTATGGGTCGACCCAAAGCGTGGCGCAAACGGTTCCCATGGTGGCGCAGTGGGTGGGGATTGACCCGTCGCAAGTTGTCTTCATCGGCGAATACTGCGGGGGCGGATTCGGCAGCAAGGCCGTTGGTGCGCACACCATGGCCATACCTGCGCTGCTTTCAAAAAAGACCAGCCGTCCGGTGATGATGCGACTCTCGCGTGAGGAAGAAACCTATGTCGGCCGCATGCGGCCGGGATTCCAGGCCCACGTGAAGATTGGGTTCCGCAAGGACGGCCGCATCACCGCTATGGACCTCTTCATCATTGAGGACAGCGGTCCCTACGTGCGGCAAGGCGATAACGAGATAACTGCCTCGCTGGCATCGCTCCTCTATCAACCTCCAGCGCTCCGCTATCGCGGCATTTCGGTCGCCACCAATACTCCCCCCCGTTGCGCACAGCGCGGCCCGGGCGGCGTGCAAGGCATGTCCATGCTCGAGCCGCTGATGAGCAGGGCCGCGCGGCAGCTCGGCCTGGACCAAGTGGAGATACGGAAGATCAATGCCCCCTCCGATAGTTCTCTGTTCGGACTCACGGATACGAAGGATCATCCGCGGCAGCCCGTCACAAGCGCACGCGTGCGCGAGGCTCTCGATCGAGGCGCTGAGCTTTTCGAGTGGGAAAAGCGAAAAAAACGTAATGGTCAACGCAGCGGCAGCAAGGTGACAGGCGTGTCGGCGATTGTCGGTGCGTTTGTGTCAGGTACCATCGGGTTTGACGGGTTGCTCATCATAAAACCGGACGGGAAGCTATACATCCATCAAGGGATCGGAAACCTGGGTACCCACTCCGTAATGGACACCGGGCGGGTCGCGGCTGAAGTGCTGGATATGCCGTGGGACAGGTGCGAGATCGTGTGGGGCAACACCGCCAACTCCGTTCCCTGGAGCTCACAACAGGATGGCAGCCAGACGACACACGCGCACAGCCGAGCGAACCTTGCGGCTGGGCTGGATGTCAAACGTAAGCTCCAGGAAATTGCCGCGAAGGAACTCGGCGGGGCTCCAGAAGCCTATGAAGTGGGCAACGGGCGTGTCTACAATCGCGGTAGCCCGGGACAAGGTATCAGTTTTGCGAAAGCGGCCGAACGCGCCATCGCACTCGGCGGCAAATATGACGGGCACGAAATATCACCGAAATTGAACGGCATGACCAGGGCGGCCGTACAGGGTCTCTCGGGGCAGGGGCTAATCGGCGTCGCCAAGGACGAGTTTCCATACAAGGGCACAACCTTCTCATTTGTGGCAGCCTTTGCCGAGGTTGAAGTGGACATTGAAACAGGACAGCACAAGATTATCGACTATCTGCCCGTGGGCGATGTCGGCACGGTAATGCATCCCCGGAGCCTCGGCGCACAATTCCACGGCGGTGCGATACAGGGTTTCGGTCATGCAGCCACCCAGAACATAATCTACGACCCGCATTACGGGAAGTTGCTCTCCAGGCGCCTCTACCAGAACAGGCCTCCGACAATCCTCGACGTGCCGCTTGAGATGCAATGGGAGGCTTTAAACATTCCCGATCCGCAGAATCCGGTTGGATCAAAAGGCGTTGGTGAAGTAGCAGCCGTGGCGGGCGCCGCGGCGGTATTGTGTGCGATTGACAATGCGATCGGTAACCGCTGCGTTGTTCGGACTCCGGTGACTCCCGAGCGGATCCTCGAAGCTCTTGCGACCGGAGGTAAGCGTCCGACATTCTTGACAACATACGCTTAAGGAGAGAGCCATGGGTACCATACGGGACATCATGCCAGCCTTTGATCTGCTCCAGCCAACCTCGATTGCCGGGGCGCGGAAACTGCTCGAACAGCACGGACGCGACGCCTGGGTGCTGGCCGGCGGTCTCGACAGCTTCGACTGGTTGAAAGACCGTATCAAGAAGCCGAAGATGGTAGTCGACCTGAGCGGGGTCGAGGAACTTAAGGGAATCCGCACCACAAGCGACGGGATCGAGATCGGCGCGATGACCACGCTCACCGTAGTCGTGCAAGATCCAGTGGTCAAGGAAAAATACTGTCTGCTTAGGGAAGCAGCTTCCGTCGTTGCGTCGCCCCAAATCCGAAACCAGGGCACGATTGGCGGCAACATTTCGCAGGACGCGCGCTGCTGGTACTATCGCGCGGGATGGCCCTGTTACCGCGGTGGAGGAAACATTTGCTACGCCGACACACCCGTGGGACGCAACCACGAACATGCGATTCTACATGCGAACCGCTGCGTGGCCGTGAATCCCTCCGACTCGGCGCCCGCGCTGATCGCTCTCGACGCCAAGTTCGTGATCAGCGGGCGCAAAGGCGAGCGCGTTGTGAATGCTGAGGACTATTTTCTTGGTCCCGACATCGACATCACGCGGCTGACCATATTGGAGCCGGGAGATCTGCTGACGGCGATTCGAATTCCATCCGCGCTGGCTGGCGCACAATTCTATTTTGAAAAGGTGCGAGACCGTAACGTGTGGGACTTTCCCCTGCTGAACGTCGCATCGGCCATGGTCGTCTCGGGAGGCAAGATCGAGCGAATCCGCATCGCGGTGAACGGTGCGGCTGCTCGCCCGTTGCGATTAAAGACGGTCGAACGCGCAGTCCTGGGCAAGGCGCCGAAAGCGGCAACCGGGGAGATGGCCGGGAAATTAGCTGTGCAAGGCGCGGTCCCGTTGCAATTCAACGCCTACAAAATCCCGCTGATGAGAAACCTGGTGAAGCGCGCCATAGGAGGCGTGGAGGAGGCAGCATGAACGCCCTACAATGGGCCATAGATCCATGGGGGAAACTTGTCCCGATTCACATCGCGTGGTTTTTGATATGGGTGGCCGTGATCGCCGGGCTCCTTTTCTTCATCGTTCATGCCACGTACGTGCGCTACTTCGCAAAACCCAGGCAGTTTGCGGCCGAAGTTCCGCCTCCCATCGCGTCGGAGATTCCGGCGCGCGTCCCCGTGCATTCGTTGGTCGCGCGATTGTACAAATGGATCATGTCAGCGACCATGTTGACCCTGCTGTTCACGGCCTTTCTCCCAAGAGTTGGCTTCCAGTTCCCCTGGGTGACTTGGCACTGGATCGCAGGAGCCGTGTTGACCGTTTTGGTCATCTTCCATATCTTCCATTCTTCGTTCTGGATGGACTTCTGGGCGATCTGGCCCGACAGAATCGACATCGCCGATCGATATCGTACAATACTCAGGTTTTTGGGGCGACCTGCGCCACTGCCGCGCAAATCTGCCAAATATCCCCTCGACATTAAGCTCAGCCATGGCGCCTTCATGGCAGCCGGCCTGACCGCGATTGTGACGGGCGTGTTATTGATGTCCCGCGTACGTACGATCTTCTTTCCGCGCAACCCCTATCTCTTCAGCGACATGACCTGGGGAGTGATTTACGTGTTGCATGGCCTCGCGGGCGTCGGACTGATTGCATTGGTCATGGTGCACATCTACTTTACTTTGATTCGCCCGGAGTATCGCCCCGTTCTGAAGGCGATGATCTTCGGCTGGATGAGCCGCGATTCTTATCTGGAGGAATACGATCCGAAGCGGTGGGTCGTTAAAGCTACGACTTTATTTCCGGAATCCAAGGGACCGAAAGGATCAGGTGCAGGAAATGCAAAGTGAGATGCTGGATCGTTGCAATACCATGGAAGAGTGCTACGAATTCATGCTCGCCTACGCCGCGAAAGGACTGCCAGCCAATGAAGACAGCGGACAGGACGAGCAAATCCGCGAATTCCTGCAGCGCGCCGTGAATACGATAGTTGGACTCGTGGAGAGCTATAGGTTGGCTGTGGAGGATGAAGGCCTCGCGGAAGCCGAAAAATATCATGCATTCATTACCGTGCTTGACCGCGATGCCCGAGACTCACTGGCAGCGATTGAACTGGTTCTGGTGCAGCCCTCCATCAGTTCGCAGTTGGTCGATAATCTTAACGCGTCGATCCATCTCCGCGCGCTGCTCACAGATCTGTTTCTCATGGGAGAGGTCCTAAAGCAGAGACTCGCCTCCGGGCCTCCGAACCGGATGCAAACATAAAGATCCTGGTAGCGTGCGGCTTTTATCGGCGTTCGAGGTTCCGAAGATTGAAGGAGAATTCCCATGGAATTCAACCCGATTCTTCTTTCGAGATTGCAGTTCGGTCTGACCACGATGTTCCATATCCTGTTCCCGGTTTTGACGATGGGCCTTGCTGTCTTTCTCGTTGTCGTAGAGTTTCTATGGTTAAGGACCCTGGAGGAAATCTACTATCGCATGTACCGATTCTGGGTGAAGATCTTCGCGATCAATTTTGCGGTTGGGGTGGTAACCGGCGTCGTCCTGGAATTCGAATTCGGCATGAATTTCTCCCGCTTCTCTCAAGTCGTCGCAAACGTTTTTGCTCCCCTGCTAGCTTACGAGGTCCTGACCGCCTTCTTCCTGGAAGCGGGGTTTCTGGGGATTATGCTTTTGGGGTGGAAACGAATTCGTCCGGGCATCCATTTCTTAGCCACCTGCCTGGTAGCCTTTGGGAGCCTGCTTTCGTCTTTCTGGATATTAGCTGCCAACTCCTGGCTGCACACCCCGGCCGGGTACCGGTTCGCCAATGGAAAGTTCTGGGTGGTCGATTTCGCCACTGCGATTTTTAACCCCTCCATGCCGGCCCGGGTTGGCCACATGCTTATGGCCTCCTTTGAGACTTCTGTCTTTGCGGTTGCGGGAATTAGCGCTTATTTTCTCCTCAAGGAAAAAAATGAAGCCTTCTTTCGCCGTTCCCTGGGAATTGCATTGATCATGGCAGCCTTATATGCCCCCCTCCAGTTACTCCTGGGAGACTATAGCGGCCGGTTAACATTCCGCTATCAGCCGGCTAAATTGGCGGCGATCGAAGCTCACTGGGAAACCAACACCCGGGGAGGGGCGCCTTTTGCAGTCATTGCCTTTCCCGACATGGAGAAAGAGCGAAACCACTTCGAGATCACCGTCCCCTATGGACTCAGCCTGCTCGTCACCCATACCCCGAATGGTCGAGTGCCCGGCCTCAAGGAATTTCCACGGCAAGACCGTCCCAACGCCGCTATCCTGTTCTGGAGTTTTCGCCTGATGGTCGCTATCGGAACCATTTTCTTATTGATCATGATCTGGGCGGCGGTCCTGTGGCATAAAGGAAAAATGTTTGACGCCCGCCTCTTCCTCCGCGCCCTGGTGGCCGTTTCGCCCCTGGGTTTTCTGGCTACAGAAGCGGGCTGGGTCACCACGGAAATGGGCCGTCAGCCATGGCTGGTTTACAACCTGTTCCGGACCGCCGAGGGGGTCTCCCCGGTTGCGGTTGGAAACGTCGTTTGGTCTCTAATCCTTATATGTATCGTTTACCCAACCATCGGCGGAAGCTACCTGTTTTATGTCCTGAAAACGCTGCGGAGTGGCCCCGATCTTTCCAGTCCCATTCCCCCCGTCCAGCGCCCGGCGGGGATGCGGGCTCCGAGGGGCTGAAGCAATTGTAGACTCAAACTTAAAGGTAAAGGTGCCAAAATTCTGATATTTCAACCTGAAATCTATCCAAAGATATTTGAAATTTCCCAGATAATCCCCTCCCCCTTTGAGAGCCCTTTGAGAGGGGAGGGCAAGGGTGGGGATGGACAAAAATGACATTTAGTGAAGATTTAGTCCCCCCTCCCCTTCATCCCCTCCCACGGAGGGGAGGGGAGTTTCTCACTTTGGGTTTCAAGAAAGTGTTAGACACAAATTCTCAGACTTTTTGTGTAAGAGTCTAAGACCTCTAATCGGCAATCTTCCAGGAGGGTGTCATGGTTCTCATCCATGTGTGGGCCGGCTTGATCGGCCTGGCCATAATCCTTTACATCGTCCTTGATGGCGTCAGCCTCGGAGTAGGCCTCATTTTCTCCACGGCTCGTAACGAGAGAGAGCGCAGTATCTTAATCAATTCCATCTGGCCGGTCTGGGATGCCAACCAAACCTGGCTGGTCTTTGGCGGGGGAGCCATCTTTGTTGCCTTTCCTGTTGTATATGGAGTGGCATTCAGCGCTTTATATATTCCGCTCAGCCTCTTCCTCCTGGGCCTCATCTTCCGGGGAGTAACTTTCGAGTTCCGGGCCGAAGCGGCCCGGAAAGAAATCTGGGATAGGGCCTTCTTCTTTGGCAGCCTGGTGGCTGTTCTTTCTCAGGGTTTGACCTTGGGGGGCATTCTTTCCGGAATCAAGGTGACCGAAGGCCATTTTGCAGGCGGCTCTTTCGATTGGCTGAATCCTTTCTCAGTGATGGTGGGCATCGCGTTGATTACCGGCTATATCCTTCTGAGCTCTACCTATCTCATCATCAAAACGACCGGAGCGATCCAGGAACGGGCCTATGGCCGCGCCCGTTGGTTAGCATGGATTGTGTTGGGGTTTCAAATCCTGGTCACCATTTGGACACCTCTCCATTATCCCCCGGCCCTTCCAGGTTGGTTCAGTCCACCCAGAATCTACTTCATCTGGGTCTTCCCTATTCTGGGTCTGACGGCTTTCTACGGACTGATCAAGAGCTTGAAGGTCCGGCGTGAGATCCTGCCCTTTGTCTACAGTGTCATCTTCTTCTTTGCCGGATATCTCGGTCTCATTGCTTTGATCTACCCTTATGCCATACCCCCCACCATTACTTTTCAAGAGGCTGCCGCGCAGACGGAAACCCTTCGCTTTGCCCTCTGGGGCGCGGCGATCGTTCTTCCGGTGGTGGTAGGGTATATCGTCTATTCCTACTCGGTTTTCCGGGGCAAAGTGTCGGAATCCGGATCGGAATACGGGGCCACGGACCAGGATGCGGAATCCCGGACTGGCAAACGGACCTGAAGAATGCCGATTTTGCAAAGGTCGCCGAAGCGATGGGAGCGATGCACATATGCAACTGCTGTCCGGGTTTTGGGTATGTCGGCTCTTGAACAACAAGCGGTGAGGGAAACGCTTATGTGGATGGTGGGCGCTTATGATTTTCTCATATCGATATTTTTGATCAGGATTATAATCATTGGTCCGCGCCGTGGCACCGCGCAGCTGTCTAGTGCATTTTTGTCACCGTTCATTCGGTCGCGACGAACCCAAAGTCGATTGATTCGAATCGGGGTCCTGTGCGCCATATTTTCTTTTCCCTTTGGCGTGTGGGGCCAGACTATCGGACCAACCACCGAAAGCCAGGGATCCCAGGCCGGGCCGACGGCGTCCACGCGAATCGAGTATGGGATGCCCGAACGGCTGGGGCGCCAGGTTTCGCCGACGCCGAGCGCGCCCTGGCGTTCCCCGGATCTTCGCGGCTACACGAGCGTGCTCAAGTCGGCCGAGCGTTCACCCATTGATCCGGAGAAGCACTACGAACTGGTCGAGCTCATCGACCTCGCCCAGCGGCTGAACCCCGAGACGCGCGTGGCGTGGGAGGCGGCACGTCAGGCCGCGATTGGCGTCGGACTGGTTGAAAGCGAATACTTCCCGGTGCTCACGCTGTCGGCTCTGGGGGGCTATCAGAGCGAGGCTTTCCCCGCGCCCAAGAATGTCGCACCGAACGGCTTTCGCGCGCGATTCTTGCCACCGCGTCCAGCGGGAAATCGATGTCGGCGCTGGTCGGCGGCCTGGGCGCCAATGGCACACTGCTGGTTGTGGGAGTCTCGATGGAGCCGATCGAGGTGACGCCCATTCAGTTGATTATGGGCAAAAAGCGAATCCAGGGCTGGGCGGCTGGGATCCCAACTGACTCTGAAGAGACGCTGCGCTTCGCGGAAATGACTGGTGTCCGCCCAATGATCGAAAAGTACCCGCTCGCGAAAGCTGCTGAAGGCTACGCTCGCATGCTGAGCGGGAAAGCAGAATTCCGCGTCGTCCTGACCATGTGACATGCAACGCGTTCGCTGAGAAACCTCGCTAAAGAGGCGATAGTGAAAATCGAATCAGTGGCAGCAAATAAGAAAAAGAAGGCGTTAGAGACGAAGAATAAAAACATCCGGCGATTGTGATAGAAAAGGAGGGCGACATTGAACAAGTCCACGTTCACAAAGGACGATTTTCTTAAATACCTTTCCGATACGGCAACGCGTGAAACATCTTACCACAACACTAAGGAAACCATTGCCTGGGCGGTGATTCTTCTCTATTTCGTCTTGATGATAGGAGTTGTTAAGAGTCTTAGCTCGTGGCCATACGTTGCTACGTTTTTCAGTCTTGGTGCTTTTATCGTGGTGGTCTATATCCTCCGCTATCAATATCGACTAAGAAAAGAGGCAGCAAAACTAATTGGGGCGTGTCATAGATTGATTGTCGAATATTTACCCAAAGATGATGAGTGTCTTCAGGATGTGGATTTTACGGTGACTCCATTACAAAAAGAAACCAAACAATTTCCCAAGGCCGACTACGGACTCAGTGGGCAATATCCGTACATCCTGCCCAATGTTGTTTTAGACATGATGAGAAAGATGGACCAATTCGGGCGCGGGCCAAGAATTGGACTCGAAAAGGGATCATACTTATTCGTAACATTCGGTTTTATCATCACCCTTTTGATTATCTGGTCTGCAATACTGGGGGTTATTTCGGCCGACATACAAGAAAGGTTAGTCTCATATCTATTTTGATCGGTCATCGCATGCCGTGTATATCATATGACCAGTTGATTAAAGTCCAGCAAGCCTGCCGGGAGTGACATTGGCTGCAGCGGCAAAGAAGGCAAACGTTTCTACATCTTCCAACCAGAGCAAAGGAGGGCTCGACATGAACACGATCACCACGAAAGACGGAGCACAGATCTATTATAAAGACTGGGGCGGCGGACAGCCCATAGTCTTCAGCCATGGCTGGCCGTTGAGCGCGGACGCCTGGGAAGACCAGATGTTCTTCCTGGCTTCCCGCGGATACCGCTGCATCGCCCATGACCGACGCGGCCATGGGCGGTCGAGCCAGCCCTGGAGCGGCAATGACATGGACACCTACGCCGATGACCTCGCAACCCTGGTCGAAAAACTGGATCTGAAGAACGCGATCCATGTCGGCCACTCAACGGGCGGTGGCGAAGTTGCCCGCTATATCGGTCGGCATGGCACGAAGCGCGTGCGAAAAGCTGTACTGATTGGCGCAGTGACGCCGTTGATGCTCAAGACGGCTGCCAATCCCGGCGGTCTGCCGATGGAGGTCTTTGACGGTATCCGTGCTAATGTCCTCGCTGACCGCTCGCAGTTCTGGAAGGATCTCAGCCTGCCGTTCTACGGCTACAACCGGCCGGGCGCGAAGGCCTCGGAAGGAGTGCGTGAGTCATTCTGGATGCAGGGAATGATGGCAGGTTTCCCTGCGGCCTACTTCTGCATCAAGGCGTTCTCGGAGACGGACCTCACCGAGGATTTGAAGAAGATGGACATTCCGACTCTGTTCCTCCACGGCGACGACGATCAGATCGTGCCAATCGCCGACTCAGCCATGCTCGCAGTCAAGCTCGTCAAGAACGGGACGCTAAAAGTTTACAAGGATGCGCCGCACGGGATGTGCACGACGCACAAGAACCAGGTCAACGAGGATTTGCTCGCGTTCATCAAGACGTAAGGCCGAATAAAAAAGGGGAAAGGAGAACAACATACGACAACGACCACCTACACCGCACACCGCACTGCCCTGCTGATCGCCGACCCCTACAACGATTTCATGAGCGATGACGTGCTGGCGGTCAAGTAACAGAGGGAACGGGAAAGATGGCCGAATTTCTCATCAGGAATCGCTTCAACGAGAGGAGAGGGAAAAGACGACAATTAGAAAAGTGGAGATCGAACGGTTCAGGGTGACATCTTCCAAGCCGTTCGAGAGTATCCTGCAAAGGCTGGAGGCCCAAATCGGTCATCCCGACATGAATGCATTTGTAAAAGCTGTTACAGCGGCTGAGAGCTATGGAGAACTCGAGAAAATAGTGCAGAAGGCAATTGGAACGTCCGGATTGATGGAATTTATCCGCTTCAATCTCGGAGAAATCATTCGCAAAGAACGCGGGACAGGCAGCCCACGTATTTTACGTCTGGTGGTGGGGAATCCGCTCATCATGAAACAAATGGCAGTTCATGTGCACGATGTTGCCTCTTGTGCGCCCGTGAACATTTTGACCGATGAGCGGCCCGGCGGAGTCCACCTTTCTTACAATCAGATGGCGAGTCTGCTTGCTCCTTACGGAAGCGCCGACGCTCTCGCAGTCGCTCGGGATCTGGATTCGAAAATCGAGAATCTTCTTCGAGAGTCTGCGGTTTGACGATATTCGGCATGCACCACAATTTCAGTACCCGGACTTGTTCCTGTCGCATGCACGCATGTTTCTGGATGGATAGCAAGGTACATATACAGTGAGGAGGATCCCATGACAGCTCTTAAACCCGGAGTTCAAGCCCCTGACTTTTCCCTTTCAACCACCCCTGATCAAAAAGTATCCCTCTCTGAATTTCGCGGAAAGCCCGTCGTCCTGGTCTTCTATCCGGCCGATTGGAGCCCCGTCTGCAGCGACCAGTTGGCGCTCTATAACGAGTTGAAGCCCGAATTCTCCGAGTTTGACGCGCAAATCATCGGCATCTCAGTCGACGGCGTCTGGTGCCACCTCGCCTTCAGCAAAGACCGCAAATTGCACATTCCGCTCCTGGCAGATTTTGAGCCCAAAGGCGCAGTGGCCCGTCAGTACGGCGTCTACCGGGAGAAAGACGGCGAGGCAGAACGGGCGCTGTTTGTCATCGATGCCGAGGGCGTCATTCGTTGGAGTTACGTCTCGCCGGTGGGCATCAATCCGGGCGCCGACGGCATTTTGAAAGTTCTTGAAACGATGACCAAGGGCAAATGAACAGGCAGCATCCGAGATTAGCTCGATGTCCAAATCAGGAGGTATCCTATGGACAAATCCGCCATGCTCACCCAGCCCGTTTTAGCGCATGACCACGCTGAAGGACCCGCCGATGCACCTTTGACTTTAGTGGAATACGGTGATTATCAATGCCCTTACTGCGGAGCCGCCTATCCCGTCGTGAAGCGCTTGCAGAAGACGTTGGGGAAGAAGCTGCGATTTGTGTTCAGGAACTTCCCTCTGACACAGGCGCACCCGTATGCCCTGATCGCTGCCGAAGCAGCGGAAGCCGCGGCGCTCCAGGATAAGTTTTGGGAGATGCACGATCTGCTTTTTGAACAGCAGACCTTGCTCAAACCTGAAATCATTCCCTCGTGGGCTAAAAGGATCGGGTTGAATCTCGACCAATTCGGGAACGATATCAAGCAAGGCGCTGTTGAAAAGCGTATCAAGGAAGACCGCCAGAGCGGCATCCGAAGCGGGGTTAACGGCACCCCGACCTTTTTTATCAATGGAACACGCTACGACGGCCCGCATGATTATGATTCGCTGCTGGCAGCCTTAGAGTCTTTGGTGCCCCGCTCGGGCTAAATACGTCAGCCGCAAGACGAGAATCGAGATATTGGACAATTGCTATACGAGGAACCGGGCCCTGCTCTTGCCCAAGATTATCAAGAACGTGACGCTCAAGGTTTACAAGGGCGTGCCGCACGGGATGTGCACGACGCACAAGAACGAGGTCAACGCGGATCTGCTCGCGTTCATCAAGGGGTAGAAAAGCCAATCTTGCGAGCAACCGGCCAGACAGGCGGGAGGAAATCTTCAGTCCCCAATTAATTTTGTGGGACTCCGGAAAGGAGCCAGCCTTGAGAAGTTATGATGTTGTTGTCATCGGAGCGGGCGATGTCGGTTTGGGCATTGCTTTTAAGGCCGCTTCGGCGGGCCTGAAGGTTGCGCTCATCGATAAGGGCCATGTCGGAGGAACTTGCGTGAATTATGGTTGCGTGCCTTCGAAAACGCTGATCTATACCGCAGACAGAATCTTAGAGATCCTAGAGGCTACAAAACTCGACATCCGTGCTCAGATCACCGATATCGACTTCAGAGCGGTCATGGAGCGAATGAGGAACGCCGTGACCAACGGCAGAAGCTCGATCAAAAAGGCGATAGAGGAGACTAAAAATCTCGATTTCATCAACAGGGAAGGACATTTTATCGATGAGCGCACCTTAGAAGCTGGTGATGAAAAGATAGAGGGAAAGAAAATTTTCATCGCCTCTGGCGCACGGCCGTTGATTCCTCCCATAAAGGGACTGGAAACGAATTCGTTTCTGACGAATGAGAGTGTACTCGAACTCAAGAAGAGGCCGGAGAGTATGATCATTATAGGTGGCGGATACATCGGGCTTGAATATGCGCATTTTTTTTCGGCCTTAGGAAGCAAGGTCACTATGGTGCACAGGCATTCAAACCTCCTGCCTTCTGAGGAGCCGGAGATATCGGAATTGTTAAAAAAGGAGATTGGGAAACGCATCCAATTTCATATGAATGTTGAAACCACCACAGTGAGACATGCCGGCATAGGCTATACGGTGCTTGTAAGAAACACCGGTACCGGTGAGGAAAAAGAGATTTCGGCGGAGACGCTGTTGGTGGCAGCTGGCAGAAAATCGAATGCGAGCCTTCTGAGAGTCGAAAATGCTGGGATTGAGACAGATAAGGCCAATTTCATCAAAGTCGATGAATACCTTCGGACGAACAAGGAACACATATGGGCAGTTGGAGACTCTAATGGAAGGGCAATGTTCACCCATGCGGGGGATAAGGAAGCCGAACTGGCATGGCACAATGCCACGAACCAGGAAAAGATCAAGATGGATTTTGAATCGGTCCCCCATGCGGTTTTTACCTCTCCTCAAATTGCGTCGGTCGGATTGACTGAGGAGCGGGGACGGAAGAGCCATGAAATCCTTGTGGGGCGAGCGATGTATTCCGATACGGTAATGGGAGAGGCCATGGTAGAACGTGAAGGTTTTGCAAAGGCGATTGTCGAAAAGGGCACACAGAGAATTCTGGGTTTTCATATCATCGGTCCTCATGCTGCAATCCTCATCCAGGAAGCTGTCAACGCTGTGGCAAAGAAGGCTAATGTGAAATCCATCACCGGATGTATGCACATATTTCCTGCTCTTTCAGGGCTCATAACGGAAACGCTGAGCAATCTCGAATAAAGCGAGGGTTTGCTTGGCGTCGTTTCACCGTAAGGGATGCAATTTGATGTATCCAACCGATAATCAAGGCGAGAGAGGAAAATCCTTGGACGAGGGGAGGACCAACCAAAACAGTTTTTACGATTTAGATGTGTTGCGACTGCCGGAAATGCCGCGAGTGGAGACGTATATTGTTGGAAGTCACGAGGTACCAGGCGGAATAGGTGAGGTTGGTGCGGTTCCGGTGGCTCCTGCTCTATGCAATGCCCTTTTCGCAGCCACGGGGAAGCGTTTGCGCTCGCTGCCACTTCATCGGCACGGATTTTCGGTGGTATGATCAACCAATCGAGAGGAAAAAACTCAGATCGCGGCAACGATCAAAGGAGGCCCTTATGATTTCATTAATTGTGAATAAGAAAAAGTATGAAATAGACGTGAGCCCCGATACGCCGCTTCTGTGGGTGATCCGAGAAAACCTCGGCCTTACGGGAACGAAATACGGCTGCGGCATGGCCCAGTGTGGCGCCTGCACTGTGCACATCAACGGGGGGGCAGTGAGGTCATGTGTTGCGCCGGTGTCGCGGGCCGATGGCCAGGAGGTGACAACCATCGAGGGTCTTTCATCCGATCTCAGCCATCCATTGCAAAAGGCCTGGATCGCCGAAGATGTGCCGCAGTGCGGCTATTGCCAGTCGGGGCAGATCATGGCCGCCGCAGTCCTGCTGCGCGAAAACCCACGGCCCACCGATGAAGACATCGACCGTGCCATGGCGGGAAACCTCTGCCGTTGCGGCACGTATCCGCGCATCCGCAAGGCGATTCACCGCGCGGCCCGCATGATCGCGAAGGGAGGAGCAAAATGAGCGCCCTTGAGATGAAACGCCGTGATTTTCTGAGATTCTCGCTCGCAGCAAGCGGCGGGTTGCTGATCGGATTCTATCTTCCGGGCAAGAGCAAGCTGGCGCTTGCACAAGATCAATCTTCGAACGCCTTCATGCCGAATGCGTTCGTGAGGATCGGTACGGATGAGCGAGTGACAGTCATCGTGAATCATTCGGAGATGGGCCAGGGCGTCTATACCGCTTTGCCGATGCTGCTTGCGGAAGAACTCGACGCGGATTGGAAGAAAGTCGGCTTCGAGCCGGCGCCCGTCGATGCAAAGTACAACCATCCGGTCTTCGGCATACAAGCGACCGGGGGAAGCACGAGCGTGTGGTCTTCATTCGAGCAATTGCGCCAAGCTGGCGCCGCCGCGCGGGCCATGCTGATTGCTGCTGCGGCGCAGCGCTGGGGCGTGAAACCCGCCACGCTGCGAACGGCCTCCGGCACTGTATTCGACCAGCAGAATCGTAGGCTGACCTATGGCCAGCTCGCCGAAGATGCTGCGAAAATGACTCCCCCTGCCAAAGTAACACTTAAAGATCCAAAGACCTTCAAGCTGATCGGCAAGCCCGTCAAACGGCTCGACACCGCGGAAAAGGTGAATGGCAAAGCGGTCTTTGGGATCGACGTCAAGTTGCCCCAAATGCTGACGGCGGTCGTTGCCCGGGCGCCGATCTTTGGCGCAAAGGTGAAGAGTTTTGACGATTCCCGGACGCGCACCATGCCCGGCGTCCACAAGATCGTCGAAGTCCCGTCCGGTGTTGCAGTCATTGCCGACACCTTCTGGCACGCGAAGGTAGCACGTGATGCACTTCGCGTCGATTGGGACGAGGGCACGATGCACGCCTTCAGAACCGATCAGATGATGAAGCAATATCGCGAGATGGCGAAGTCGCCGGGCAAAAGCGTCCGCCGCGAAGGCGACCCTGATGCTGGGTTCGCAGGAGCCGCACGGAAGATCGAAGCAGTTTACGAGTTTCCCTATCTCGCCCACGCCATGATGGAGCCCCTCAATTGTGCAGTAGACTTGCGCGCGGATTCCTGCGAGATTTGGACAGGGACCCAGTTTCAAACGGTTGATCGCGCCAACGCAGCCAAGGTCGTCGGGCTTCCCGATGAGAAGGTCCAGATCCAGACCACGTTCCTCGGGGGCGGCTTCGGCCGTCGCGCCAACCCGCATTCGGACTTCGTCGTTGATGCCATCCAGGTAGCAAAGGCAGCAGGCGTTCCGGTAAAGGTTGTCTGGACGCGCGAAGACGATATGCAGGGTGGTTGGTATCGGCCGGCGTTCTTACACGCAATCGCAGGGAGCCTTGATGCGAGTGGTAACCCTGTGAGTTGGCGATCGCGCCTGGTGGGTCAATCGATATTTGCGGGAACGCTTTTCGAGAGCATGATGAAAGAGAAGGGATATGATCCCGCCTCCGTCGAGGGCGTCGAGGATTTGCCTTATGCGATTCCCAACCTGGCGGTTGAGTACCACCAGGCTGAAGTAAACGTTCCGGTTCAGTGGTGGCGCTCCGTGGGGCACACCCACACTGCTTTCGCAACGGAATGTTTCATTGATGAACTCGCCGCCCTCGCGCGCAAGGACCCATACCAATTTAGACGTCCTTTGCTGCTGAAGCACCCTCGACACCTTCGGGTGCTCGACCTCGCCGCGCAAAAAGCCGGATGGGGTAAGCCGTTGCCCAAAGGATGGGGCCGGGGCATCGCCGTGCACTTCTCGTTTGAGAGCTATAACGCCCAGGTGGCTGAGGTTTCGGTCAGGGACGGAAGGGTAATGCTGCATCGGATCGTGAGCGCGATGGATTGCGGACGCTACGTGAACCCGGGCATCATCGCCGCGCAGATGGAAGGCGGCGCGGTCTTCGGCGCTTCGGCGGCGCTTTTTCAAGAGCTCACATTCGAGAACGGGCGGCTGCAGCAGACCAATTTTCATTCGTTTCCCATGCTACGCATCAATGAATGCCCGAAAATAGAAACACACATCGTCCAGAGCAATGAGAAGCCCGGCGGTATTGGCGAGCCGGGGGTGCCATGCGCAGCTCCGGCAATCGCTAATGCAATATTCGCCGCGACTGGAAAGCGAATCCGCAAGCTACCGATCCGCATCAAGGAGGCCGTATGAAAATCTCACAAGCTTCAGTCCGGATACTCCTATTTATGATCGCCGCCGCAGTTTTCATCCTGTTAGAATCGATGTCAATGCCGTGCTGGATCAGCGCGGCGGAAGCCCCAGCCGGAAAGACGACCATTGCCGCAGCCCCGGCGACTGGAGACGGGGCTTTATTTATTGCTTTCGTCTCTGTTCTGCGGCACCCACGCTGCATGAACTGTCATTCAGGCGGCGACTTCCCGCGACAGGGAGATGATAGCCATCAGCACACGATGAACGTGCGGCGCGGGCCCGACGGTCAAGGAGTGACTGCACAAAAGTGCAGTACCTGCCATCAGGACCATAATCTCGCCGGGGCGCATATGCCGCCTGGAGCGCCCCATTGGGGTCTGCCGCCAGCGAACATTCCCATGATCTGGCAGGGTCTCAGTGACGCACAGATCTGCCACTCGATCAAAGACCCGAAGGAAAATAACGGTCGCAGTGTCGATCAGATCGTTGAGCATCTTGCAGAAGACGAATTGGTGTTGTGGGGGTGGAATTCCGGCGAGGGTCGGACCCCTATTCCGATGTCCCACGATGAGTTCGTTACCAAAGTGAAACAATGGCAGTCCGCCGGTGCGCCATGCCCGGCTGATTCCGCTAAAAAGAAAAAGCCCTAAACCGGCGCATCCAACACTCCGGGCACCGGCGGTAGGGTTCCGCTCAATTTGAAGAGGGATATCCCTGTCGGGCATACGGGAGCGAAGAAATGCTTTCCTGTTCCATGATCGAGGAGATACGGACGGGGGAGTACTCGGCTTCCGAATGCCGTCAAAAAGGAGGAATATTTATGAGCACAATAAGGAAAGTTAAGAAAGTCTGGAAGAGCAGGCCGACGATCGAGGGGGCAGGAGTTCATCTCAAGAGGGCTTTCGGTTACTACCAGGTTCCAGAGCTTGATCCATTCCTCCTCCTTGACGACTTCCGCTCGGAAAACCCCGACCATTACCTCAAGGGCTTCCCCTGGCATCCCCATCGGGGCATCGAGACGATCACCTATGTCCTCCGGGGTGAGGTGGAGCACGGAGACAGTATGGGGAACCGCGGGTTAATCTCTTCGGGTGACGTTCAGTGGATGACCGCCGGAAACGGCATCATCCATCAGGAGATGCCGAAAGGTGACAAAAAGAAGGTCATGTCTGGATTCCAACTCTGGGCAAACCTTCCTGCCGCTCATAAGATGATGGATCCCCGCTACCGGGACGTAAAGAACCAACAGATCCCAGAGATCACCCTCAAGAGCGGCGCGAAGGTGAAGATTATCTGCGGGAAAGTAGAAGGGACACAGGGGCCGGTGCAAGACATTGTCACAGATCCTGAGTATTTGGATGTAACCGTTCCTGCAGGGGCCACCTTTGCCCACCTCGTGAAACGGGGGCGAAACGCTTTTGCTTACGTGATTGAAGGGGAAGGCTACTTCGACCAGGGCCGCGATGCGTATGGCCATGAGATAGTCGGAACCAACTACTTCGATCTCAAGCGAAGTTGCATCTGCGGAAACGAGACGATTATCCATTACGGCGACGGTGATGAGGTGACCGTAAGCTCCGAGAAGAATAGGGTTCGCTTCCTGCTTGCTTCCGGCAAACCCATCGGTGAGCCCGTCGCCTGGTACGGTCCCATCGTCATGAACACGCAGGAGGAGCTGAAGATCGCCTTTGAAGAGTACCAGAACGGGACGTTCATCAAACATGGGAGGCCCGGCCGAAAAGTGATGACTTAGAAAATAGGTTTCGTGCAACGGCAAGGGTAACGATGCCCTTATCGGTATTCGGCTACGTCTTTGGTCCTGGCCAGTTCACATAACCCTTTGCCCCTAAACGAAACGCCTGCCTGCCGGTAGGCAGGGGCTTCGTAACCGTAACCTTTACCCGGAGTCAATTCTCATCGTTCGAAGGCGACGCTCTGTCATGATCGATTACTCAAATTCATTTGAAGAGGAGGTTATTTATGAAAGGGAATGAGAAGATCATCGAGCATTTGAACACGCGCTTGGCCGAGGCGGGTCCGTTGCCAAGATAGACCGACCAATTTCTTATCATAGGAGGAAACAGAGATGCTATCCCAGATTCCCGTGGATTTTAACAAATTGAAGAAGGCAGAACTCAACAATGGGATTCTCAGGGCCGCGATCATCGGCGAACTTGACGCCATCAACCTGTACGAGCAGCTGGCTGCCCTGACCGACAACAAGGATATCCGCAAAGTGATGCTCGATATTGCCAAGGAGGAAAAGACCCATGTGGGCGAGTTACAGACCATGCTGTTGCGCCTCGACCAGGAGCAGGTAGAGGAACTGGAGCGAGGCAAAAAAGAGGTGCAGGAGCTGACCGGCAAGTAGACGAGCCTGGACAGACGACCGCGTGAATGATGCAGCCACATTCGCGATAGATGGGTGCGGATGACTCGACCGCCGGCCGGTTTTCCTTACGTCCGGACCTCGCGGACGCTACCCCCGAGTGAGAGAGGGAAATGACTCAAGTTGAGTTAGCTATCTTGGGCGTTGTGGCCGTTGCCGGGGGCCTTGTAAATGCTCTGGCCGGTAGGGGCACACTCATTAAGAACGTCTCGGTTTTTTTCCGAGGAACAACATGTGTCTATGATATTACCCGTCTCATTTTTCTTCTTTGTATTTTAGCTTAGGTGTCTCAATCATAACCGTTGTTCCTGGCGGGACCGAGTGGGTCAACCAGACATTTCCTCCGATAACCGAGCCGGCACCGATCACAGTCTCTCCTCCCAAAATTGTGGCGCCAGCATAGATGGTTACATGATCTTCTATGGTCGGATGGCGTTTTATCTTCCTAAGCAGATCACCTTTTTCCTCCATAGGGAGACTCAAGGCACCCAGGGTAACCCCTTGATAAATCCTGACATAGTCCCCGATAATACCGGTCTCTCCAATGACTACTCCTGTCCCATGGTCAATGAAGAAATACCGACCGATGGTCGCCCCCGGGTGAATATCTATACCCGTGATGCTATGGGCGTACTCAGCCATCATCCTTGGGATTAAGGGAACGTCCTGATCATAAAGCTCATGGGCTACGCGGTAGATTAAGATGGCCAAAATGCTTGGGTAACTGAAAATGATCTCGTCAAAGCTTTTCGCTGCCGGATCTCCCTGGTAGGCCGCTTTGACGTCCTCGGTCAGGATTTTCCTGAGACCTCTTAATTTTTTCAATACGGTAAGGACTTCCTTTTGCCCCCTTTCCGAGCAAGCAGTGCAGATCATCTGACGGCGGTGGCATTCATGGCGGATGCTCAGGGTTATCTGCCTGGATAAGAGTTCAAAAATGGTATTTATTTCGATGCCCATCTGGTAGGCCAGACTAAAACTATCCACCTCATGTTCACCAAAATACCCGGGGAAGAGGACCTTCTTAAGCCGCTCGATGATCTCAATCACGACCCCTCGAGAGGGAAATCCTACCAGATTCAGGTGATGAAAGGTATCCGTGTCCTGGCAACTTTCTACGAGGTCGGACACAATCTGAGGAAGTTCGTGGCGAAAGAGAGGGGGCAGTTCACATTCCACAAGGTCAGGCTCTGAAGCGAAGGTTTTTTCTGCAGGACATTCAGAATCAAGCTTATCCATAGGATGACTCCTTTCTCGTAATTCTCACTAAGTTCTTACCCTAGTAATTCAATCCTTTTTAATTCTAAGTACCCGCAGGATGCAAACACTCCAGCCGGAATCCTACGATAAACGTTTCCATGTTTTCTAAGTTAGGAAATGTGAAATGCAATATATTCTTTCATGATTCCCTTGTCAATTGTAAAAGGCCAAAATCGTATTTTACGAGAGGAGAAGCTGTATTTGTTGGGGCCTGCGTTTCCCTTCCGTTTCAATATCTGTATGGCCTTCGCTCGCGGAAGGTTTCAGGTGAAATCGCCAGTTATAAATGTTCGCAGTAACTTGTGAAAGTCTAAACACGCACCAAGAATGATACCAAACATTATAGTACTCAGTCCATAATTGTGAAGACATATTCTACAGGAAATCTCATGTAACTGTAATGGGGTTCCGTTAGTCAACGACCGTTCACCCTGAGCCAGTCGAAGGGTGCGGAATCGAGCCGTCCATGCTTCGACAAGTTCAGCATGAACGGGAGGGTTTCCGGTCTCTATACAATTATGGCCTCCTTAGTAAATGGGAGGCATTTTATGGGAAGTCCGTGAGATTCCTCAGTTCTTATTGACAAGAAGCCCGTGGGTGGGCAGTTTTAAATTAGTACCGGAGCTTTATTCATTGATGGCAAAAGGAGGGAAGGAGACATGGCAACTTCAAAAGGGAAAGAACTTGCTCAAAACATTCGTCAAAGGATCCAAGAATTGAGGGATGTATGCGAAGGGCTTGATGAGAGCACAGCCTCCCGGGCGCCAGCGGGAAGATGGTCTCCCAAGGAAATCCTTTCCCATCTTTGGGGACCTCAAGGATCGGGTCACCTACCGAACCTTCAGGCTTTTCTCGACCGAGAGACCCCTACACTCGACATTGAACCTGAGAATCCTTTTTTCTCCGAGGAGCGTGCCCGGATGACCTTTGCTCAACTCCTCTCAGAGGTCGAAAGGGAATACGAGCATGTGGCCAAATTTGCAACAGGATTATCTCAGGAACAGCTCGACCGGAAGGCGCGTATTCCCATGCTTAAAGACTCGCCGTTTGGAGAATATCCCACACTGGAGACCTGGATCGGCTTGCTTGCTGGCTTGGGAGAGTCTCATCTTCAATCTCACATCGGCCACATGCGTGAGATTTTGCAGGGTCTCGGCGTACAGGCAAAGTGAAAAAAAGAACTCCGTCTTATGGCACTCACGTTTGCCAGAACAAGGGTGGTTCCCGGTGTCAGATCAACAAGGAGGTGTGTGATGGGTAAGAAAGAGAAACAAGAAGGCAAGATGGACATGCAGGCGATGATGAAGGTGTACAGAAAGGTGGCAACCCCCGGGGCACCCCACAAGAGGCTTGCGAACCTCGCGGGAAGCTGGACCACGAAGACCAGGGCATGGATGGAACCCGATAAGCCCCCTACGGAAAGCACAGGCACCTGCGAACAGAAGATGCTCCTTGGCGGACGCTACCTGCAGCAGGAATATACCGGCGAGATGATGGGGAGTCCGTTCACGGGTATCAACCTCATTGGGTACGACAACCATACCAAGAAGTATGTTTCCACTTGGATCGATATAATGAGTACCGCTATCTATTACTTCGAGGGGACAGCCAGCGCGGATGGCAAGACCATCACGCAGGAAAGCAGGTTCGACGACCCTGTCAGAGGTCCCATGGTATGGCGTAGCGTGACCAGGATCGCGGATGACAATACCCTGGAGTATGAAATGTACGTCACCCCTAAGGGTGGCAAGAAAGAGAAGATGATGGAGATGACCGTTACCCGGAAGCGATGATGGAGGGGTGGCCTTTGTGCCGCAACTACGCGAGTCATTGGGCTGTAGAAAAAGTCCCCAAGGCAGATTTTTGAGGCAGACGTAGAGAAAATGGGCTCACAGAATGAGCCATGTTCATCGGAGGGTTGTTGTTGGCAAGATATGTTCTTTTCTTGGAGCCGCTAACGAGTTGCATCCACTCTTGCTTTTATAGCTTGCGGGACTTCCCGCAACTCGACGGGGTAGTCGTGTTCGCGCCAGCCTCTGAGGCCACCCGCCAAGGGTCGCACCCGGATAATCCCTCGTTGATGGAGCAGCAGCGCCGCCCGGGCGCTGGATAGCTCACTGGGTCAGTTTCAATATAAGACCACATCCCGATCCCGGGGGATTTGCGAGTCTTCCTTATCGAGGTCCTCGAGAGGAAGGTAGAGGGCGCCCGGGATCGTCTGCGGCTCCGCTGCAAATTCGAGTGGATGGCGTACATCCAAAACCATGACGACCTCACCGACATCAAGTTTCTGTTTCAGTTCTTCTGGAGTGATGCGTGCAATCCGCAACTTATGAAGAAATCTCTGGCGCTGAATGTATTTCCAGACGATGTAAGCCGCCAAGCCGCCCAAAAACAGCCCTCCCAGCGAGATACCTAGCCTACCGGCGTAGTTGGTAACTTCCTCAATTTGACCGCTGAACAAGTAACCAAGTCCGAGATATAATCCCGCATAGAGACATGCCCCTAATCCATCGTAAAGGAAGAAGCGTACCAATTTAATCCGGAAAATGCCCGATAGACACGTTGCGACCGTGCCCAGCCCCGGGATGAGCTTGGCCAAAAGGAGCGAACGGGCCCCATAGCGATAAAAGAGGTCGACCGTGCGACGGACGCAGGAATCCGGGACGAGGGAGATCCTGCAGAGCACAGACAAGACTGGCTCGCCCTTTTGTCGTCCGATCCCATACCAGAGGCAATCGCTGACGAAACAGCCTGCCAGGGCCAGGATAAAGGCTAAGGTGAAATTGAGTAATCCTTCCCCGGCCAAGGCTCCGGCAGCGAGTAACAGGGGAGCCACCGGGACCGGGGCTCCGATCTGTTCGGCCAGAACCCAAAGGAAAATGACAGTGTACCCATGAAGGATCAAAAATTGCATCAAATCTTTCATAAGTTTAATTTCACGATCGACGGCCTATAAGAAGTCCGGTAACAGCCTAACCAGAACGTGAGTAAATCGCAAGACGTATTTACCGGGTAGAGCCTATTGTTCAACAAATACGGTCTTTCTGCCGATAGGATACTGAATTTGCCCTATTTCCCTTAACTTCAATCGTAATTTGAAGAAACTATTCCGGCAGAATCAAACCCTCTTGTGGAAAGGCGAAGAGAAGCAACACCAAACCTTAGCATATTTTTGTTATTGAATGCAGCATTTCAGAGCAAGAAATACATACTTCTACGTATTGACCCCTGCCGTACCCGACAGTATCCTGTTTTTACAGTCTGCAGAATCATTTAACAATTCCGGCACAAAAAGAGATGGTAGATACAATCAATTATAGTATTCCCCAAATGTAAGGGCAGGGCGCTAAACTCGACCCGGAGAGGAGAGATTTATGAAAATTGACAGAAGAGATTTCTTGAAACTGGCCGGTATTGGCTCCGCGGTTTTTGCTTCCAGCTTGGGCGGGCTGGATCATTTGACAAATAGAGCCTTGGCTGCAGAGAATGATTTCTTTTTTGTCCAATTATCGGACACGCACTGGGGATTCGCCGGCCCGGCGGTAAACCCTGATTCAATGGGGACTCTGAAGAAAGCCGTCGAAGCAGTAAACAATCTTAAGATTCAACCGGATTTCATCATGTTCACGGGTGATTTAACTCACGTCACCGATGACGACCAGGATCGAAGAAAGCGGCTGTCAGGGTTCCGAGATATTATCAAGGAACTGAAGGTGAAAAAAGTGAGATTTATGCCCGGAGAGCACGATGCCGGATTGGATGAGGGGAAGGCGTTTAAGGAGTTTTTTGAGAAAACGCATTATGCCTTTGCCCACAAGGGGGTTCACTTCATAGTCTTGGACAACGTTTCGGATCCGGGTTCGACTCTTGGAGAAGAGCAATTGCAGTGGTTAGGTGCCGATCTGAAGAAGCAGAAGAAGGATTCACGAATCGTGGTTTTTACGCACCGTCCGCTGTTCGATTTGTATCCGGATTGGGATTGGTATACACGGGACGGAGCTAAAGCGATAGAGATGCTCATGCCTTATTCAAATGTGACGGTCTTTTATGGACATATCCATCAGGAACACCACCATAACACCGGACACATTGCCCACTATGCCGCCAAGGGGTTGATGTTCCCACTGCCAGCGCCGGGTTCGGTCCCTGTAAAGAATCCGATTCCCTGGGATGCCAACCAACCCTATAAGGGGCTCGGATTTCGTAGCGTGGAGGCGAAAGTCAAAAAGGCTCAGTATGCGATTTCTGAATTCAGCGTGAAAGGAGAAAAGCTATGAAAGCACTGAAATCCCGGCTTCTCATCTACGGTGTAGTGGCCACATTCATCGCTATTGCCATCGGTGGTTACTTAATCGCAGCAGAAAATGAGCAGGTGATTCAGATTACGGCAAAGAGGTTTGAATACTCGCCAAAAGAGATTACGGTAAAGAAGGGTGTACCAGTCGTATTGCAATTCACTTCACTGGACAGGTTGCATGGATTCAATTGCCCGGGGTTGGGAATCCGCATGGATATTCGTCCAGGAAAAGTAAATACACTGCGTTTTACCCCTGATAAGGTCGGTACGTTTCCTTTTCATTGTGACAACTTTTGTGGAACAGGTCATGAAGGAATGAAGGGGACAATTATCGTTACAGAATAAGCACCAAGAATTGGTCCTTTGTGTTGGCCAAGAAGAAGACGATGAATTCGGCAAAGGTTCGAACCACCCATCGCCGTTTAGGAATTTCAATAGCCTTTTTCCTATTTGTCCAGGCAATCCTCGGGATGTTCATGAGCCTGGGAAGGTTAGCCTCCCTGGATATGTCCCCCACATACAACGTTCTCTTTTCCATCCATGCTGATTGGGATCCCATAGGGAGTATCTATCGGGTCGTCCTTGGACTCGCTACTGCCATACAAGGGGTCTTGGGCATCATGATCTTCCTCAGCCGATTTCGTTACAAAACCGGAGATAAGGCGGTCTCAACTATCCCTTCGTCTCCTGATCAACCAGTTGAATTAAAGAAGGAGGTTCCTATGGGTGCTCTCAGCTTTGCCACTGATGTTCGGCCTCTCTTTCGCGAGAAAGACATAAAGGCCATGAAAGCGATGGGGATCGATCTTTCTTCCTATGAGAACGTGAAAAAGCGTGCTCAGCATATATACGCCCGGCTTTCTGCGAAAGAAATGCCCTGTGATGGGCCATGGAGCGAGAACAATGTCCAAAAACTCAAGGAGTGGATAGACAGCGGGATGAATCCGTGAATTTGAATGAGGATGATTATGGAGCTGAGAGGATAATCGCGTGCGCATTCGTTTGAAGGAACGTCGTTCGGAAGCAACAGAGGTGATCTCTTTTGTTTTTGACTTAAGCGGTCAGCCATTTGAGCACCAGCCCGGCCAATACGTATTCTGCGGATTAGATCCCCCTGATTTCCCCAACGAACGCGGCAATGGCCCCCATTTTACTATCTCAAGCTCCCCCACCGACGTTTTTGAAAGGGTTTCTTTATGGACGAACAACTCAGGCACTTGCCGAATCTGCAGAAAACTTTAGGCAATCGTTGATGGTTAACCATTCAGTTTGACGCTCGTCACCGCGCTCGGGTGCGGGTGACCGGGGGCTCTTCTTTGCTTTTTCAGTTTCGGTGATGAAAGTCCTCGCTCGCCTCCCTACGGCTGAAGGAATTGCTGCGATGCAATCTATCAATATCGCCATTGTCAATCCGCTGTTTCTCTCGGTTTTTTATTGGGACCGTGCCTAAGAATGAAGAGCCGGCAGCGGTCGCGCCCGCAAGAACTCCAGGAGGGCGCCAAGGCCGCGTTCGCCCAAATGGCAAAGAAATGAACCGATAGGGAGACGATCCGGAAGGCAATTGGTCTTTTTCGGGGATAGATCATACGTACCTCTGCCCATGATCGGGTATTGTCTCGGAATTCCGAGGAATGCTATGTGTAGAAACATTAAGACCCTCTTTAACTTAGAACCGCCTGTGACGGACGAAGAGATTCGCGCAGTCTCACTACAATTCGTGAGAAAAGTGAGCGGCTTCCACAAACCATCGAAAGTCAACGGAGCTGCATTCCTTGCGGCTGTTGACGAGGTAGCGGCAGTTTCCAGAAACCTTCTGAGCTCGCTTGAGACGAAAGCACCGCCGAGGAACCGTGCAGAAAAGGTTGCCAAGGCACGTGCACGAGCGGCTCAGAGGTCTTCGACGTGATCAGGTTTGATTCCTTACGAGGCTGTAGAATAGCGAGGGCGCAAAGTATGACAAAAATATTTGTATCCAATCCAGTGAACAAACCTAAAGGAGGTCAACATGAAAAGGATTCAGATAATTGTAGTAATTGTAGGTCTATTGTTCTCGCTTACAGCTATTGCGGGAGATAAACAGGCTTCCAAAGTGATGAATAAGATCGAGGCGCTGCCGCGAGATTTGGAAATTCAGCTCGCGCTCAGCGCGCTGCCGCCACGCCTCAGAGACAATTCAACGGTATATATTTTAAACCCTGATAAGGGTTTCGAAGTTGCTCGTAAGGGCAGTAATGGGTTCCACTCCTTTGTTGCTCGAACCGGCGATGATACGTTCAGAGGCTCCTGGCCCCTTACGAAATACAGAGATGATATTCTCTACCCGATTTCTTTTGACCAAGCGGGCGTCAAGGCACAGATGCGAGTCTTCTTTGACGCGGCCGAGATGCAGGCCAAGGGTACTCCTCCCGGCGAACTAAAGAAAATCATCAAAGACCGCTACAAATCAGGATACTATAAAGCGCCGGAACGAGCCGGTATTTCATACATGCTGTCTCCAATACTGAGAACGTACTATAACCCGGAAGAAAGCGGGGAAGAAAGCGACAGTGTCCCCACCATGAACTATCCACACGTCATGTACTACGCCCCCAATGTATCCAATGAAGAAATAGGCGGCGGGAAACTCGGTGGCATGTATCCTTTTGTTATCATGCCCGGTCCCCATGGATATTTTATCCAGCCTATCGACCTGACGGAAAGAGCCAAAATTAATAAAGAGTACGAAGAGATGCTTGCAAGACTTTGCAAAATCAAAGACGTGTGGTGTTTGCCAAAAGAGAAGGGCAGCTACTGAATCGAAAAAGGCGCCTCCGGTTAGAGCCATCTCTCCATGGGATGCTTGTGACCGTTCGAGAAGAAGGTTTCATTGGTAGATCGGAAACGGCATAGGGGAATGCCAAAATTGGGAGAAGGTTTTGGGCTGGCTGGCCATTTTAGCTCAAGATAACTGGGTACCACACCTTATGTCGAAAATTCATTTTGGCAAGAAGTTTGTATGATTTGGGAGACGGGAGAAGACCTATGTGTGCAAGTCCTAACGGAATGAGTGGTGAGAGTTTGTTGGAAGCCATTGAAGCATCGGATGTGGATAGAGCATTGGAGATGTACCTGAAAATGGTGAGTCAAGGGGTTGATCCCTGGGAGATTCACCTTTCGCTCTTTCCTACGGTTCAGCGGGTTACGAATCCTCCTTTCATCAATCCACATCTGCCGAAGATGTACAGCATTTATCGGGAACTCGTACCCTGCCTGAGTGAAAGAGGGACTAGAGCCTTCCTTTCCCTTGAGATAAGGGAGTACGCGAGAAGAACCAAGATGGAAAAAGTTCCGAGGGCGAATCGATTACCTCCTCGTGTGGGGTTCAACGACATTGAGAGCTCAATTCGAGCCAATGATCCAGAGAAGGCCACAGTTGTGATGGCCACCTTTTTGAATCAGGGGTCAGGAGCGGAATTTGCCCGTCGTCTTTTGCTCCTCGGAAGCGGTTACTTAAACGGCTCATTAGGTCACTCAGTCTCATGCACTGTCTTTATTTTGTCAGAGATGCTTGAACGGACGGACGTCGATCCCTGGCCCGCGCTGTCGACACTGGCCTTCTATTTCTGCAAAGGTGGGTTCAGCACAACCCCGGCCCCGAAGAAATCAGCCCTCTTCGCGGAAAAGCAGGGTTCCGACCATCAGATGCTTCGGGCGACGAGTGGCAGAGGCTTTGTACCACTGCACCACACAATCACCCGCTACGCCATTGAACGGGCTCGAAGGTTTCTCGGTCAAGAGGACTACATTCATATGGTGAATGCATGGATTGACTTTTTGGGAGATAAAGGCGAAGAGAGGGTTTCACTGGAAGGGACAGCATCTGAACCAGCGAAGGAATACAACCAGTTCTACGAAAGATTTTCTACTCTGGAGACCAAGCCTGTAGCCGCATCATTGAGCAGCATGATCGGCTCTCAGGAGGGTCGGCAGAAGATAAAACGTTTCCTCATTCAAGGGGTGTGTGACAAGTATCAGGGGGACTATGACCCTCATTATCTCACGGGCCTTGGATCTGCCTTGTGGGTGCTGGATCAGTATTGGCAGGATGCCCCACTTGTGACCAACAGTTTTGTGCAATACCTCGACTTGTTCTTCAGCGGCATCAAATCTTAAAGGACCAAATCGGACTTGAGGTGAATCTTCCGCCGTCAGCCAAGTTTTGGAATCGGGGTAGAGATGAAATTTGAAGGCTCAATCGAATTCTCAGTTCTAGAACAAACCGAAGAGCGAGTTGTCTCGGAAATGCCGATTCTGGCCGGCATAAAGAATCCATTCGGAGTTGTTCACGTCGGCGCAATCATTTGGCTCGCAGATGTAACCGCGACGGTCTTGGTTAGGGGTTCCGCGCAGGTGTCAGAGGGGATGAAAGGCTTTCCTCTTGCCATTACCCTGAATGCAAATTTCATCGGCAACCAGACAGAAGGGATGTTCACAGCCGTTTCCTCATTCGTGAAGCGTGGGCGTACGGTCAGCATCGTTCGCACTCTAGTGTACGGCGCCAACGAGAAGCTGATCGCGGATGTCACCACCAATCATGTATTGTCAAAGTGATTTCGTCCTGATGCCTAGACAATGGGGCTCAACCATCGTCATTTTGTCTTTAGCATCCCCAAGATCCTCCGGGGTTATTTTCTTTTTTATCGCTTCTTTTGGAACTGCACGCATGGTTGTTTTTACAACGGGGTTTTCAGGGTGGCCCGTCGCTTTCCCGTGCGGTATAATTTAAGAAGGAGGGTTTAACGTAATGGAAAAAGGTTTGACCCTGAGGCAGGCAGTGGCAATCTGTTTCGCGGCAGGGGTCGTGGGCGGATTGGCCGTGGTCCTTTTCGGCCGACTGCTGTTTGATTTGGGGCTTAGCGCGAAATTCGGGGTAAAGGCCCCGATATCCTTGAAGCCACCGGATATATACAGGCCCCTCTTCTGGGCCGGGCTGTGGGGTATCCCGTTCGGTTTTTTTATAAAGACCGCCTGGAAGCGGCTGTACCTCTTCGGTCTTTTATACTTCCTCGCGCCGGTGCTGGCGCTGTACATAATCTTCCTGCCGATGAGGGGCGCCGGGTATTTCGGGCTTCAGCAGGGCGGGCCGATGTTCGCAGTCTACCTGCTACTGGTAAATCTGCCATACGGGATAATCACCGCATTGGTCGCAAGGGCGATAATAGGGAAGAAGGCGTAAGCCTCCTACAACTGTCCGAAATTTGTCAGTTCAAGGTCATCGAGAAGACCAAGTGGCCTGTAATGTCCCCTGGTCCAAATTAGAGGTACAGCTTCTTTTCCGAGAAAATACATGATTCACCTTATTTACTTTCCATCGTATTTCAAAAAAAATGATCCAAGGGATAGTATTTCAGTAAACCAACCCGTACCCGATTAATGTGGTTTGTCCTCCATGGGAAAGGCCATTGGAGAATCAAAGGCATAACAAAAGAGCAATTATAAAAGCCTGTATCCTCGTAGCCTTCATCATCGTTGCGATTTACATTGTCCGTTTCACTTCGGTTAAAGAGTTTCTAACAAGAGAAACCCTTGGCAATTTTTTAGACACCGCCGGTTTTTGGGGCCCCTTGGCATTTATCCTAATTTATGCGGTTGGAATATGTCTTTTCATACCGGGGACCCTCCTCACCGCTTTGGGCGCTGCTATTTTCGGTCCCTACTGGGGGTTCTTATATGTCTGGATAGGAGCCATGGCTGGGTCCAGTGCTGCCTTCTGGATCGGACGAACCCTGGGCAGAGAATTTGCAGCTACTCTGATTGGGGACCGACTAAAAAAATATGATGATGCCATCGAGAGGAACGGATTTGCCACAGTGCTCTATTTGCGGTTGGTCTATTTTCCTTTCACCCCCATGAATTTCGGGATGGGACTGACCAAGGCCCGGTTCAGGGATTATTTCTTGGGCACTGGATTGGGAATCATCGTAGGAACTTTTATCTTTACTTTCTTTGTCGGAACACTCAAAGAAGTTTGGGCAAGCGGTAACTGGGGCAATCTGATTTCCTTTAAGGTCGTCTTTTCTGTGGGTCTCTTTGTTTTCTCCCTCTTCATCCCTAAAATCATTAAAAAGTTCAAAAAGGAGAGGTAAGCAAAGAGAGGAATTCATTTTTTCTTCCACCTGAAAGGCAGGGCTTGTGGAGGTGATATTCCGGATTCACGTAATTCAATCATCAACAACCCTTCATGATCAACTCAAATTCATTAGAGGGAGGTGACCATTCATGAAGAAAGGATTAACCAGAAGGGATTTTTTCAGGAGGATTGGGGTAGGAACACTGGGGTTGGGGGTCGGTGTTTCTGCTTTTGATGGGATTTCTCAATATGCCAGTGCATTGACCGAAGAGGAGGCCCATGCGCTACTCATGAAAGGGACCGTCAATTTTATGGGGTTTATGGCAAAGGAGATTACGCCCAACAATGAATTTTACATTACGACGTACTCCTCGAAGGTCCCCACCATCGACGCAAATACGTTTGTATTGAGGGTCGAGGGTCTAGTCGAAAAGCCCTATAGGCTAACCATGAAAGAACTTCAAGAGATGAAGGACAAAAGGGAGTTTGTCACCCTTCAGTGTATCGGCAATCCGGTGGGGGGAGATTCAATCGGAAATGCTCTCTGGGAAGGGGTGACACTTAAAAAGATCATAGAGAAAGCCGTGCCTAAAGGTGGTCCGGTGAAAACGGTTTTTTATGCAGAAGACGGTTACACAGATAGCATCCCTTATTCTCTTTCACTTTCGGATGATGTATTCCTGGCATTCAAGATGAATGGAGAGGATCTTCCGAAGGTCCATGGCTACCCACTCAGGGCCATTGTCCCCGGTATCTACGGGATGAAAAATGTGAAATGGCTTTCAAAGATAGAGCTTGTCAATTTTGACTTCAAAGGATATTGGGAAAAGAAGGGATGGTCGGATGAGGCCATCATTCCAGTTAAAGCCCAGATCCTGATGCCCATGGAGGGCAAGAAGATACCTCTTGGCAACTATGTCATTGGCGGCGTTGCCTTTGGCGGGAGATATGGAATCAGTAAAGTTCAGATATCCATAGATGGAGGGAAAAGCTGGCAGGATGCTGAGATGAAAAAACCTCTCTCAAAGTGGGCATGGGCATTGTGGAGTTATCAGTGGAAGCCTGCAAAAGAGGGGAAGTACACCATCAAAGTCCGAGGGTTCGATCGAACTGGAAAAGTGCAAGGATCAGAGGCACAGAAAACAAGCCTCTTCAGAAGTCGCGCCTTTCCCGATGGCACCAATGGAATCCATTCCGTGAATGTCACCGTCCAGAAAACGTAAGGATACCGTATGAACGGCAAGATGATGGACAATCGAGTCATTAAGTCTTTGGTTTTCCTGGTTCTGACCTCTCTGGTCACCTTTTCAGGACATGGTGCTGTTTCCGTACAAAGAGATGAAGAATCCAAAGTAATCTTTATTGTCAGGTGATACGACGTTGGCAAAGAAGCCCTGGAGGGGCTGAAAGGGGTGAAGAGAGTAGAAAGAGGCTTCCGGAACTCAAAGGAGATAAACACCCTCTATTATGATCCCAGCCTGATAACGATTGAAGAAATGGAGGCGGCCCTGAAGAAGGCTGGAACCTATTTGGGAACATTAAAGTAGTAAAGAAAATATAATAATTGCGGCCACTCCGCCACATAAAAGCCATAAGTGTTCCTTTTAGCGAAAGGACTGTTGAGGGTAGATTTGTGCTACCGCAGAAGAGGATTAGCAAAAGCACATTCCTTGAGATTTTCCCCTCTTTCCAAAAGGGATCTCCCGAGCCGGTCAAAGCAATTCTGTCTACTGCCATGTATGAAGCTCTGCCTGCCAATACAATGATGCAATTAGAAGGGCAACTCTGTGACAGCCTGGGGCTCATGCTTTCGGGAGTGAAAAGGATCTATAAAGCCAGCGGGAGCGGTCGGGAGATAACCCTCTATGAGGTGGGCCCGGGAGAGACGTGCATACTGAACGCCTCATGTATTCTGTCAAACGTCGTCTGTCCGGTCAATGCTGTATCTGTTACTGATGTTGCAATGCTTTCCCTCCCGGCCAAAGATTTCCGCGAACTCGTTGCGAAATATGAAGAGATACGAAGCTTTGTTTTTGCTGCTATCAACCAGAACTTTGCCTCCATTATAGAACTGATAGAAGAGGTCGCTTTCAGGAAGATGGATGAGAGACTCCTTGATTACCTCGTCGAAAAGTCTGAGCACGGGAAATTGCCAGCGACACATCAAAAGATAGCCGATGACCTCGGAACAGCAAGAGAAGTTGTCAGCCGGTTGTTAAAAGATTTCGAGAGAAAAGGGACAATCCGCCTTTCAAGAAATCTTATCGAGTTGATCAACCTCTAACCCCCCTTTCTTCCTGTGACAAAGTCACAGATTAATGGTAATAATGTCACTTGAAATCCCATAGGGACGATAGCTATATTAATTACAAAGAGAGCCGGATTTCAGATCTCTCTTTTGACCGTTTCATCAGATGGTTTGAAAGCGATGTAGAGAAGAAAGGAGGGAATGACGATGGCACATTCAGCAGAAGTGAACACCGACGCCACAGGCTACGTGATTCGTGGCTACGATCCGGTAGGATTCTTTACGGAGGGACGCCCGGTTCCTGGTCGTCCCGATTTTTCGGCAGAATACAAAGGTGGAACGTACCTTTTTGCTACCGCTGCGAACCGCGATGCGTTCAAAGCGAATCCAGAGAAATATGCGCCTCGGTATGGCGGATACTGCGCATACGGAGTCGCCGTAGGAAAGAAGTTCGACATTGATGCCGCATCCTGGCGCATTGTGGAGGGAAAGCTCTATTTCAACTTGAATCCTGTGATTCTTGAGAAATGGAGTGGGGAGGCGAACGAATATATTCGCAAGTCAGAAGAGAACTGGCCAAAGATCCGTTCGAAGGCTCCGGCAGAATTATGATCGCTGGAAGATAAAACGATTGGTCAGTTGGGTCGTGTAAAAGGGAGGCAGCTTGAAATGAGAAGCTTCCTCGGATAACAAGGTGATGTGTCAAATGGGGTGAGCCTATGACTTAGGCCTCGTTAGTAAGCTTACGATATCAAGTGGGCGGCAGGTCTGCTTCCGCGGGCACAAGCCGCCGACGGTATTTGCCTGGGGAAAGAACGATCCGATCTTCCCCGCTACGATTGAAAAGACTAGGAAATTGCAAGACCTCGGTTTTGACTGTCAGACAAATTTGTTGACAGCAAGTACCCGCTCGTTCCCCGCTGGCAGTGGCTCGGCATTGTAATACGTTGGCCGCTGCGGAAGGGGTCCTATTGTGCCATACTTTAATTAAGAAGGAGTGAGTCATGAGAGTTAAGAAATGGCTAACGACTTCGATGATGGTTGTGTTCGCCTTGATCATTGCGATTACCGGAGTATGTGGCTCATAGTGTAATTGGTCAGCAAAGAGGGAATGCCGATTTGTTGCTAAAACCTACGCGCACCGATGATTTCCGGCGAATGCAGAACTGGTCTAAATATCTCAACTATTTGAGGTGAGGAAGACTTCGGAGTCGAGTAGCGCTCAAGATCTCGCCCCTGACGAGCTTATCCACTTGTTTTGTGCAGGCTCACGGCAGTACTAGCCGCGAAGCTGGTCTACCAGCAAACCCCACCGATCGTGAAGATCAAGGCGATGAGGATGGCCACCGAATTTATAAACCATTCCCTAATCCCATTCATCATTCATTCTTCATCATTCATTCTTCATCCTTCCTTAACAAACCAAGATGGGCATTCCGAGACATGATCAATTTTAAGAAGTTCTTTTAAAATTTGCACCCTGGTGTTAGATTCCAGCGTTTTGCAATACTCAGCAGCCTTTCACTTGCTCCCGGAGACAATCCGTAGCTGTCCAAATCTGCCTGAAGGACTTCGAGTGTCCCGTACCCGTCGAGGTACCCGTTTAGACGCGCTGCTGCAGTGGAATTCATAAAATCATTGTCGTTAGGATACATTTCATTAAATTCTCTCATGAGGTCCGGTTCACGCCGCAGACCGTATTTCTGGTGATAGGCTTCGGCGGGGTAAAATTGGCCAGCCGGGACGATCTCAGTAAAAATCTTACCTTTTCTTTTTATCGCTTCTCGGTCCCTCGTTTCTGCAGCCAGCCGCCTCTGCTCCTCGTTGTGAAAGAATATGATGGACATGTACTGTCTCGACCAGGACCGTTGAGCCGGATTGTGGCTATCCCAGAAGGTTTCCAGCAGTTTTTCATAAGAGATCTTGGTTGGGTCGTAGTCAATCTGAATCGTCTCCGTGTGATCACCAAGGTTGTGATAGGTAGGGTTCTTTATTGTCCCCCCTGCATACCCGACACGGGTGCGCATCACACCGGGGATACTCCCGAACCGGGAGTCGGGTCCCCAGAATCAGCCCAGCCCAAAGGTTGCCGTTTCGGTCTTAAGTGGCGAGGAACGGTCTATGGGTGGCATCGCAACGTTTGGCACCGCATTCATTCTTGTCACTGCAATGATTTCCCTCTCTTTCGTTAATTCCATATTATCACATGCATGAAGAAAGATCCCAAATCCTATAACGATAGACACCGCTCCAGTTAGGAAAATCCACCTGCTGAAATTGAAAGGGCCTTTGGCATCCATTCTATGCCTCCTTGTCATTTATCACCAGAGCTTTGGAATAGCTTACACCAGGGGCAGAGGCTGCAAAGACCTCTGCCGCTGGGACAAATTTTCTACTTTCCCTTGAAAAATTTTGAGTACTCTCCATAGCCATCCTTTTCCAGCTCCTCCTTGGGGATGAACTTCATGGCTGCCGAATTCATACAATAACGAAGCCCTGTGGGCGGTGGCCCATCGTTAAATACATGGCCCAGGTGTGAATTGCCATATTTGCTCCTCACCTCGGTGCGCGTCTTGAAAAAGCTTCGGTCTTGCTTCTCGACTATGTTGCCCGGCTCAAGTGGCTTCGTAAAGCTCGGCCATCCGGTTCCCGAATCGAACTTATCCGAAGAACTGAATAGAGGCTCACCGGAAACGATGTCCACGTAAATCCCCTCCTTGTGATTATCCCAGTACTCATTTTGGAAGGGTCTCTCCGTCCCATTCTTTTGGGTCACCTCGTATTGGATAGAAGTCAGTCTCTTTTTCAGAGCTGCATCATCAGGTTTCTTATAAGATTTTTCTTCTTTGGGTTTCACAGCTTCCATTTCCTTTCCCCATACCTTCTCCAAAAACTGGTCACGGCCAGATGCGTATCGGTAAAATTTATATTTAAGAGCATGGGTCTTGTAATAATCTTGATGGTAATCTTCAGCTTCATAGAATTTGGTGAATTTAAGGATCTCTGTAACAATTGGTTTGTTGAACTTTCCGGATTTGCCCAGCGCTTCCTTTGACTTCTCCGCTAACCGCTTCTGTTCTTCGTCATGATAAAAGATGGCACTTCGGTATTGGCCGCCTCGATCCACAAACTGCCCGCCGGCATCGGTAGGATCGACATGTTTCCAGAAGTAGTCGAGCAATTCCTCATAGGTTATCTTGGTCGGGTCATAATAGACCTGCACCGCTTCCACATGGCCAGTCTTTCCGGAGGATACCTCCCCATAGGTTGGGTTCTCCTTGGTTCCGCCCGTATAACCGGATATCACCTTGACCACTCCGAGTAATTTCTCGAAATCTGACTCCGTGCACCAGAAACAACCGCCGGCAAATGTGGCCGTCTGTAGGTTCATCTCTCCCTTTCCCATATCGGTCTTCACTTCTTTCTGAACAGCCTCGGAGCGTTGGTTTCCCGTCATGAAAAGTGAAACCGCTCCGATAATCAAAAACAGGCTCATTGCGATATATAATAAGGTCTTCATGGACTTCACCTCCATTTTGCATCCTTTACACCGTTCGCTTGATGACCTTTTTTCTGCCATCCGAACGGCTAATCAGGTTTTTCAATCAAATGATAACCATGAATGCCAACAATTCAATAAAGAGGATGTAAAGAGTGTGTAAAGATTATGTAAAGACTTCGGGGGGTGGGGGATCAAAGAGGGAGAGAAAACCAGATCCGAGTTTCGTTTTCAGAAATCTCAGCTCCAACACGTCCATCATGAGCCTCGACTAACTCTTTCACGATGGCCAGACCGATACCCGCACCACCATGCTCACGGGATCGCGACTTCTCCCCCCGATAGAATCGTTCAAAGATGAAAGGCAGGTCTTTTTGAGAGAGTTCTCCGCCTGTATTGGCGAAGACGACCTTGATCTCCCCTGAGGATTGCTCGGTGTAGATTCTGACCAATCCCCCTGCCGGAGTGTACTGACAGGCATTTTGTAGGAGATTGGTCAAGACCTGGGTGATCTTATCGGGATCGGCAAGAAGTTTATCCGCACCTTTGTCGAATTGCGTCTCAATCCGAATTTTTTTTGAGTCAAACTCAGGTCGAAAGATGTCGAGTTCCTGAAGGACCTGATCTTTAATCCGACTCTCCGTTTTGTGGAGATCCATCCGGGCAGCGTCTGCTTTGGCCAGCCTCAAGACGTCTTCCACGAGGTGGATCAATCGCATCGTTTCTTCCTGAAGCAGTTCAAAGGTCTCCTTCGTGGGAGGCGCTAGTCCATCGATGAGAGCTTCGAGATAACCTCTGATGTTGGTCAAGGGAGTTCTGAGTTCATGGGCGACGTCAATCATCAATGTCTTTCGAAGGCCTTCGATGCGACGGAGGCTTTCTGCCATTCGATTGAACGAGGCGGCGAGCTGTCCCACTTCGTCTCCCGAGGCGAAAGGAACTTGGCCCGAGTAGTCGCCCATCGATATTTTCTGGGCAATCGTCGTCATCTGTCTAAGAGGACGCAATACTTTTCTCATCAACAAAAAGCTGAGAACCACAGCCAGGAGGAGTGCAGTCAGGCTGGCCCAGATGAGGTATCGATGGACGGCGCTGACAAACATCTGGTGACTGGATGTGGGTGAGATATTATATTTTTCCATCAAAGCCATGAAATAACCGGCAGCGAGGTAGTCGATCGCTATCCAGACAATCACGATAACGGAACCGATGACCAGGATGTTTATTCCGAGAAGTTTCCAGAGGAGGGTTCTTGTCATGGGGATTTCCTCTCTGCAAACCGGTACCCGATTCCTCTTACTGTTAAGACATACCGAGGGTTGGATAAGTCCTTCTCGATCTTCTGTCGCAGTTTTCCGATATGAACATCGACGACGCGCTCAATGACGGTGGCTTCGTGACGGGGATAGAGACGCTCCAGAAGCTCCTTCCGGGTGAACACCTTCCCGGGAGCGGCCATGAGCATCTGTAACAACTTAAACTCATGGGGCGTAAGCAGAACAGGTTGCCCTTCCAGAGTCACTTTGTGTTTTTCGAGATCCAACGTCAGTGCTTCAAAAGAAAGCACTTTCTCTTGGTCGGGAGCTTCCAAACGTCCCCTGCGAAGAATTGCCTTCACGCGGGCAACCAATTCCCGGGGACTGAAGGGTTTCACGACATAGTCATCCGCCCCTAAGGTCAATCCAGAGACGCGGTCTATTTCCTCTCCCCGGGCGGTAAGCATGAGAATGGGGACATCAGAGGATTGCCTCAGCCGCCTGCATACCTCCCAGCCATCCACCAGCGGGAGCATCAAATCGAGAATGACAAAGATCGGCCTGTGTTGCTCGGCCAGTTCAAGGGCTTGCCGACCATCATAAGCAATGACTGTCTGGAATCCTTCACGCTCCAGATAAAGCTCGATCAAAGAGGCCGTCTTCTTGTTATCTTCGACAATCAGGATCTTATCCGGCATGGCAGAAGTTATCCTCGCTTTGTTTGGATTCACATATATTACCACAAATTCTGAAGAGATTTGGTTTATTCGATAAGGAAGGGCATGAGAGAGGGAGTCCTGCCCGGCCAGGCTAATTGTGTTATAGTGGAAGGAAAAGGAGAAATTAAATGGAGATTAAGAAATGGTTTACAGTTTCAGTGATCATTCTTTTTGTCTTGATCATTGCGATCACCGGAGTTTGTGGCTGGTAGAATAATTGTCCAGGACTTACTTATTGGATTTTCGTTTGGATGTTAGATTTTCAAATTGGACGTTTTGTAGTTTCAAGAAACGTTTAGCTTATCTGAGACTGTAGAAGAGTTCAAATCGTGCGATTTTAGAAAATCCAGATGCCATCAAGTCGGGTGAGATGATGAGATCTAGGATATCCAAATTACTTGTTTTCTTTTTCCTGACAGTTTTGATTTTTTCGACCGTTGCGAGCTGTAGAATCAAGGCTATTCAGATATTCAGATTGCTCCGGCGCAGAAATCGAATCCGGGTGACCAGTGGTGGGCGCGTTACCAACCCATCGACTGTTCAGGCAACAACAGACCACCATTTGCAGCAATGAGGATTGGTGTCTTTTCCATCGCCTTCCCCCTTTCTTATCTTCCCGATGAAATATTTGCTATTCAGGCTGTCCAAAATTTTGCGGGCAAGTAAATCGAAATCAGAAGGTTTGTCCATACAAAACATTTAGTATATGAAAAAATGCAATAGTTCCGCGAAGGAGCCGCATTTCGTTTGATAAAAGAATTCAAGATGTGTTAAATTTTTAAATTACGTATGGATGAAGCTTTGAGAAATAAAACGAGGCTGACCATATTTTCACGGTTGATGATCAGCTATCTCACTATCTTTATTCTGGTGATGATCGTGGGTGTTTACGCGATCTTAATGCTGCACCAGTTAAATGCCGGAACGCGTCATATTCTAACGATTGACAACCGTATCATCGATTACGAGGAAAAGTTAACCGATTCGATTCTGTCCCAGATGCGATATGAGAAGAAATATGTCATCACGAAGGATACCGTCCTTTACGACCAGTTTCTTTCAGCGAAAGAGGAGTTCAATAAATTCCTGTCTGAGGCTCTCCTCATTGCAGACACCTCCGAGAAAAGGGCCTTGTTGAACAGGGTAAAAGCTTATCATGAGCATTTTCAATCATCAATTGACAGGCAGATTGGTCAGGTCCGTGGAAATCAAACCCGCTCTAAGAAAGAAGGTCAGGAAATCGAAAAGGCCGCGGATGGAATCCTGGAAGTACTCAAGAAATTGGAGACCGTTTCCCGCCGGGATATCCAGGATAGAATGAGTGGGTTGAAAGAAGCGGGAGCCACAGCGGGCCGATTCGCCATCACCATGTCGATCATCGCCCTTTTTTTGGTCATCGCCATATCATTTTTGATCACCCGAAGCATTACCAAGCCTCTGACCATCTTGAGAGAAAGGACCAAAGAAATTTCCAAGGGTGTTTTCGATGGCAACTTGAACCACCCCGCTCCCCCGGAGGTATGGGAGTTGATGGCAGCGTTCAATTCGATGTGCGGTAAGCTGAAGGCGGTGGATAAGATGAAGTCTGACTTTTTTTCTTCCATGTCCCACGAATTACGCACTCCCCTCACTTCCATCAAAGAGGGAGTGAGCCTCTTGCAGGATGGGGTCGGAGGGACCGTCAACGAGAAGCAAAAGCGTCTTTTGGCCATTCTCTCCGAGGAAAGCAAACGTTTGATCGATCTGGTCAATTCGTTATTGGACCTATCTAAAATGGAAGCGGGAATGATGCCTTATGCTTTTGAGCAAGGAAGCATCGCCCCGTTGATCGGAAGGGCAACGACTGAGATCACTCCTCTCATCGAAGCGAAGAAGATTGCCCTCCGAAAGAAAATCGATGAGGGACTGCCGGTCATCAGGATCGATCGGGAGAAAATTCTCCAGGTGCTACGAAATCTGCTCGGAAATGCAGTGAAGTTTACCCCGGAACGAGGAGAGGTGACGGTCTCCGCCCGGGTGGTGAATCGAGAGGTAGAAGTGGTAGTTTCAGATACAGGCCCCGGCATTACAAAGGAAAACCTCACCACGATCTTCGAGAAATTTCATCAGGCATCCGCCACGAATCCGGGCCGTACCAAGGGCACTGGATTGGGTTTGGCTATTGTGAGGCATGTCGTTACCGCTCATGGAGGCAGGGTATGGGTAGAAAGCGAACCAGGGCACGGGAGTTCATTTATTTTTGTATTGCCGGTCTGATATTTTTTGTGCTGTTGGGCTGTGCCTCAATTATAGAAAAGGAGAAGTCTGAATGGAAGGAGGAACAAGTCCAGACAGAAAAAAATCAAAAAGAGGACCTCCCGAAAGAGGAGCCCCCGAAAGTTTCGGAGCATCTCCTCCGGGCAAGGAAACTGCTCGAACAACGGGATTTCGATGGCTCGCTGAAGGAAAGTCAAAAGATTCTATCCGTCTCGAGCCAGAATTCCCCGGCAGACGAGGCGCTTTTTAACATGGGTCTGATCTATGCTCACTTTGGAAATCCTAAGAAAGACTACAGCAAATCCATCGGATTTTTCAGGAAACTGGTGAAAGAATACCCTGAAAGCCCTTTCGTGGAGCAAGCGAAAATCTGGACGGGGATCCTTCAGGAGAATGAGAAATTAAGCCAGACGATTCAGAAGTTAAACCAAGTGATCGAGGAATCGAAGGATGTGGATATCCAGATCGAAGAAAAGAAGAGAGAGAAAGCGAAATGACAAACAGCATCCCGTCAGGAAAAATCTTGGTCGTTGATGATGACAAGAATCTCTTAGAGCTCGTCAAAATGAGACTCGAATCTTCGGAGTACGAGGTCACCACCGCCCCGCAAGAAGAAGATGCCCTCGAAGCGGTCAAAAGCCAGGTCTTCGACCTCGCGATCGTCGACCTTCAGCTTGTTCATCGGGATGGGATATCGCTGATGGAGGAATTGCACCTCATTCTCCCCGACATGCCTATCATCATTCTCACCGCTTACGGAACGATTGAAAGCGCTGTTGAGGCTATGAAAAAGGGCGCATACAGCTATCTTACCAAGCCTTTTGAGCCCCGGGACTTGCTTTTCCAGATTGAGAGGGCCCTGGAGAATCGAAGGCTTTCCTCTGAAATACAAAGGCTTAAAGGGCTTCTGGAGGAGCGATACAATTTTACGAACATGGTTGCCAGAAGCGAAAAGATGAAGAGGGTCTTGGAGGTGGTATCTCAGGTTGCTAAGTCCGATTCTACCGTCTACATCAGGGGAGAAAGTGGAACAGGAAAAGAACTGATTGCAAAATCCATTCATCTTGCCAGTGACCGGAAGGACAAATCGTTTGTAGCCATCAACTGTGCTGCCCTCCCTGAAACTTTGATGGAAAGTGAGCTTTTCGGGCATGAAAAAGGGGCCTTCACAGGGGCGATTCGAAATAAAAAAGGTTTATTCGTCCAGGCCCATGAAGGAACCCTTTTTTTGGATGAGATTGGCGACATGCCGATTTCGATTCAGGCCAAGCTTTTGCGGGCGCTTCAGGAACGTCAGTTTTATCCCGTCGGCGGCGAAAAGCCCGTCGAAGTTGACGTCAGAGTGATCGTAGCTACCCAAAAGGATCTCGAAGACCACGTGAAACAAGGTCTCTTTAGAGGAGACCTCTTTTACAGAATTCACGTGATACCGATACATCTTCCCTCTTTGAGGGAGAGGAAAGAGGACATCCCTCCCCTGGTAGAACATTTCTTGAGAAAATTCAGTCAACAGATGAAAAAAGAGGTAAAGGGTCTCACTCCTCAGGCAATGCAAAAGCTGATGCTCTACGAATGGCCGGGAAATGTGAGGGAATTGGAAAACACGATAGAATATGCAGTCGCGATGACCCAGCAGGACACGATTACCGAGGACTTTATTCTTCAACCCCAAGGTGTCGTTTCTCAGGAACCTCTAAAACCCCTCAAGCAGGCTAAAGATGCTTATGAGAGGAGTTATCTCATTCATCTTCTCGAAATCTGCGAAGGGAATGTGAGCAAGGCTGCAAAGCTTGCGGGAAAGTACCGGGCCGATTTCTACGATCTCCTGAAAAAGCATAATCTAAAAAACGAAGATTTCAAAAAATAGAGACCTGGATCTATCCCCTATGTCTTGGTCCGGTGCAGGAAATATCCTCCATTTATTTTCTCTCCTGAAGGAAAACTCTTTCCAAAATATGAATTTCTAAAATATCAGAGTTTCGAAAAAGCTAAAAAAATCAATAGAATCAGGAAATCCAAAAATCTGGCACGCCCTTTGCTGCCTAAACTCAATTAGAAATAGAGGGGCAAAGGGGGGTTGAAAAGTGAAAGAAGAGGAACTCATTTTATCTCTATGCAAGGAAAAGGATCTTGGAGTAAAGGGTTCTAACGAACATGAATTGGTAAGGAAATTCAGAGAAACCTATGGAGAGCAGGGACACCTCATTGCCAAGGCAGCGCAGGGAGACATGAGAGCACTTAGACGGCTAAGGTGGATTTTTGGGTTAAAGGTGATTCCTAAAACAAATCTTCAAGGGGGGAGCACGAAATGACATTGAAAGAGGCTGAAACCTTATACCCAGAACAGTTTGCCAAATGGAAAAAGAAGGTTCTGAAATGGCTTGACGAAAAGGAAAAACAGTGGAACCTTGAAAAACCAATAAGCAGAAAGGCATTCATCTTTGACTCGCTTCGTCAGGTGGAATCCTTTCCCCAAGAGAATTGAAACTTTTCAGAAAGCAGAAGACCGTCGAAATACACGCGATATATCTTTTGTTTTTGGACCACGAAAAGTATTTCGATTGAAATTTCATATCTGTCCGCCATGATGATTTCTACGGGACATCTTCGACTCCTAAAGCATACCTCTTCTGAGGATTAGTTAGGTGAACTAGACAACCTCCCTTTCACCTATGCCCCCTGTAACCATCAGAACTCCCGTCTTCCCTCTCTACAGATTTCAACCGGTATCTTCAGTTTGGTCGAAGTGCGGTATCTGCCTACTTGCAATTTTTCAGCAATACTGTACCATGTCCTGGAGAAAGTAGCAGCACGCAGACATATATTTCGACAGGAGGTGTAGAATGTCAGCAAAACTGATGCAATATTTCAATAAAGCCCCAAGGATAGGTACGCTGAGTACGTCGAGCAAGAATGGCCGGGTAGACACGGTCTGTTTTGGGTCTCCACGGATGATTGATGAAAAGACGGTTGTCCTGTCTGTTCGGAATACACGCACCTTCGCCAATCTTCAGGAAAACCCCAATGCCGTCTTCATGATCATAGAACCCGGCAAGACTCCGCTCGATTGGAAAGGGGTGAGGGTCTACCTTGAGATGATTGGATACGAGACTTCGGGTGAAAAAGTAGAGACAATGAGAAAAGCAATCGCCCAGAGGGCGGGTGAGGAGGCAGCCAAAGCGATGCATGCTCTGGTCACCCTCGAGATTCGGGAGATAAGGCCGCTTTCAGACATCGGCCAGGGATGGGAGAACTCCATCTAGAGCACGGGCATAGGGTGTTGCGTGGTTCAACTATCCCCGATCCAGTCTAGTCGTTTTGGGGAGGATTCAATACAAGACTCTTACTTACCGGCAATGGATCATAACACCACCTTTTTCGTTGAAAGAAAAATAAAAAATGTCATATACTTTGTGTACCCACTCACGACGGGGGACCGATCCGCTTATATGACTGATCCTGAAAAAGCTATCCGAATGCCCGAGGGCACATCACCTCCTGTGGGTGGACGTCACTTTAAAGACTACTCTGCCCTTGCAAAAGGGACCCTTATTCGCGTTTTATGTGACTGCTAGTCCTTGGTTGGCAGTTATATGAACGGATAAAAATAAAGAACCTGCGTCTTGCTTTAGGGAGGAGAAACGTCCAATGAAGCTCCGCACCGGGAGGATAATCATTTCCTCCGTGTCCATCCTGGTGATGGCTTTTGCCACGTTCTTTGCCGGAGGTTTGGGGAGTGGCGCCTGCAGCGCAGCAAATTTGCCATCCGAAGTTCGTGTCGGAAGTGAACTGGAATTTCCACCTTATGCATCCGTCGATGAAAGCGGGCAGCCCGCGGGTTTTTCCGTTGACCTCATCAAAGCCGTTGCCGATGCGATGGGTTTGTCCATCAATATTTCAACGGGACCGTGGGACACCGTGTGGAATGCATTGGTGGTGGGCCGCCTCGACGTGTTGCCGCTTGTGGCAAGGCTGCCCGAACGCCTGCCTTTGGTGGATTTTAGCCTTCCTCATACGGAGACTTATGACGCTTTTTTCGTGCGCAAAGGGAACCCTCCGATTAAAAACTTCGAAGGCGCCAGAGGAAAAGAGATCGCCGTCATGCGTTCGGACGCCGCCCATCATGCGCTATTGGAGCGGAATTTCCAGGGTCATTTGACTCTTGTCGATACGATACCAGAAGGATTGTCGCTGATTTCCTCCGGCAAACACGATGCATTCCTCTGCTCAAAGCTGATCGGGACGATGTCGATCAAGAAGCATGGATTAAAAGGCCTGACCGCAGGACCACCCGTTCCGGACTATAAACGGGTCTTTTCCTTTGCCGTGAAAAAGGGGAATGCCGAACTACTGGAGAAGCTAAACCAAGGACTGTTGATCATCAAAGCCAACGGGGAATATGACCGGATTTACGAAAAATGGTTAACGGTTGACGATCCCTGGCGGAAGTTGCAGAAATACATGGTGCCCGCCATCGCCATCGTGGCTGCTATTGCCTTGATCGTAGGCGTTTGGTTGGTCATGCTCCAGTTGTTGGTCAAGAAGCGCACCCGAGAGCTAGCCGAAAGGAATGAAATGCTGCATTTGGCCCAAGAGGGACTTGAAGAAAAGGTTAACCAGCGAACCGCCGAACTTTCACGAGCCAATGTAAGCCTTCAAACCGAAATCACTGAGCGCAAGCAGGCTGAGGAGGCAGTAAAAAGATCCGAGGAAAAATACAGAGACCTCATTCGGTTTGCCCCCACAGGTATTTATGAGGTGGATTTTCGAATCCCCAGGTTCAGCAGCGTGAATGACGTCATGTGTCAATACCTCGGATATAGCAGAGAAGAACTGCTTCAGATGAACCCTTCCGCCATCATGGACGAGAAAGATGCGTCCCTTTTCCGTGAAAGAATTAGAAGACAGTTAAATGGAGAAAAGATCGATGACTCTGTGGAATACAAAGTGAGAGCAAAAGACGGCCGCGAGTATTACGCGATCCTGAACATAACCTTCACGTACGAGGATGGGAAACCCAGGGGGGCGGTGGTCATTGCCCATGACATCACCGAGCGCAAGAGAGCGGAAGAAGCCCTGCAAAAGAACAAAGAGAGATTCGAAATTCTTTCTGAGACAGCGAGCCGATTGTTGGTGACAGACGAACCTCAAAAGATTATCAACGAACTTTGCCAAAATGTGATGACCTTTCTCGATTGTCATGCCTTCTTCAACTATCTGGTTGATGAAGAAAAGGGGTGCCTCCATCTAAACGCTTACGCAGGGATACCGGAAGAGGCTGGTAAAGGGGTTGAGTGGCTTGACTTCGGATCGGCTGTTTGCGGATGTGCAGCTCGCGATGGCTGCCGAATTGTGGCGGAAGATATCCCCAACACGCCTGATCCGAGAACCGAACTTGTCAAATCATTCGGGATCAAAGCCTATGCCTGTCATCCCCTTTTCTCCGCGGGTCGTGTTATGGGGACGCTCTCGTTTGGGACTCGCTCACGCCCGACTTTTAATGAAGAGGAGCTTTTGTTGATGAAGACTGTCGCTGGCCAGGTCGCCATAGCGATGGAAAGAATAAGGCTGATCGAGGCACTTCGGAAGTCCCGTGACGAATTGGAGATGCGTGTGCAGGAACGAACGGAAGAACTGCGGGCAAAAATTGAGGAATTGGGGATCGAAAATGAAGAGCGTCTAAGGGTAGAAATTGAATTACGAGAATCGGAAAATCGCCTCCGGGAGCTTTCTACGGCACTCCTGAGCGCTCAGGAAAGAGAAAGAAAGCTGATTGCCGGCGAAATCCACGATGGCTTGGGAGCCTCCTTAGCCGCGACCAAATTCAAAGTGGAGGCTGCACTGAATCAAATGGAGGACTGCAATCCTAAAACAAGGGTCGGTTTGGAAAGTGTCATTCCCGTGATTCAAGGAACAATCGAAGAGGCCCGAAGAATCCAGATGTCTCTCAGGCCTTCCATGCTTGATGATCTTGGGATTCTGCCCGCCATCAACTGGTTCTGCCGGCAGTTTGAAGCAACTTATTCGAACATTCACATTACAAAGGAATTGGATATTCAGGAAGATGAAGTGCCTGAAGCCCTGAAGATCGTCATTTTCAGGGTTTTGCAGGAGGCCTTGAATAATGTTGCGAAACACAGCAGATCATCGGTGGTGCTTATTAACTTACACAAGGCCAAACAGGAGATACAGTTGGTAGTCCGGGATAAAGGTCAGGGGTTCGATCCAGAAGAGGCCTCTTCTCGGAAGGGCACTGCTAAGGGGCTAGGGCTTGAAAGCATGAGGGAGAGGGCTGAGCTTTCGGGTGGGTCCTTTTCAATCGAGTCGAGCAAGGGGGTAGGAACGGTCATTCGGGCAACATGGCCGTTGAATAGCTAGTCGTTAGGAAGAAGAGATCATTATGTTATGTTTAAGGCGACGCATCAAACCCTGCTCCGGGGAGCGGGGATAATGAACCTTTTCCCGCCCCCGGGGAGCTGTGTGCATTACTTCTCTTTGGTCGTCCAGTAAGGCTGTTGGCCGAAATATCGATAGAAACCGTTTGCCCAACCCGGATCATCCAGGGCCTTCTTGCTGAAAAGAGGCGCAGATTGAATGTTTTCCTTCGTGGCGTTAAGGACGAAATCTCTTGATTCTCCAGCGTAAAACAAGGAAGTGATGGGCACGGCAACGAGGTTCTGACCAATTCCCAGAAAGCCTCCGTAGCCAAGGATTGCAAATGAAATCCGACCTTCATCATCGAAGACAAGGTCGTCGATCTTTCCCATTACTTCCCCTTGGGGGTTTTTGACCTGAGTTCCTACGATTTCGCTAGCCCCGTAAGGACGATTCCAGCCTTTTGTCATCGATAACTGATGAACCCCGATTGCAGGCTTTTCGCAGAGGGTTCCTTCTCCCCATGATGGTTGTATGCCAAAAAACCTGTTTGCATCCTCATCCCAGTTTCGGGCGTTCAGGTAACTTCTGCTGAAAAGGGGTGCGGTGACTAATTTCTCCGAGGTCGTGTTGAGAACGAGATATTTATCATTGAAGGACAAGGCTTCGAAAGGAAGGGCCACCAATCTTTCATTTATTCCTTCCATCCCGAATGGTGAGAGGACAGCAAAAGAGATGCGTCCATCGGGGTTAATAACGAGATCGGTGATTTTTCCCACGAACTCGCCCCGGGAGTCCTTAACTGATGCCCGCTTCAAGTCACTAAACACGTGAGCACGGTCGGACTCTTTTGTCACCGACATGGCCTGAGTTTTTGTGGTTGCAGACTGAGAAATCGATTGATCCGCATGGCTATACACGATGCCTCCTAAGAAGGCAGTAACAACAAGAAACGACAGTAAAATCAGAATTTTATTCATGCTTCTCCCTCCTTTCAAAACAAATGCAAGTATATATTTCACCTACTGAAAAGTTAATCTCTTGTTTGCTCCTTTTCAAGACGGACCCCCCGTCCGGGGCGGGCGTTCACGTTGGTCCCATTTCTTGGCGCCACAAGAAGCTTTGAGGATAGGGATGGTGATCTGGTAAAGGGGTAGGCCCCAAGAAGAGATGGGCTTGAAAAAGGGAATACCGGTTCTTTTCTTGCTCACCGATTAATAGCCGATTCCAACGCGGCTCTCCTCATGAGAAAGCACCGGATTTAAGGTGAGATCACACCGGCAGAAATCTTTGGCAGGGAAAGACTGACGCCCTTCAAATCCTCCTGGTCATGGACGGAGTCGAGTGTCGGTATTTTCCATCAGTATCGAAATAGAGCGGCCAGAGGTGTTTCATCCGGCATCTCCTCCGGTTTCAATGGATAGACCGTTCCTCCATTCAAATAGGTATGAATTGCCGCAAGATCGAGTAGATCCTCATCTCCAGGCTCAGCGTCCAAATGAAAATGGACCGCATGCTTATCTGGATTGAAGATACCCCGCTGCTGGACACCCAGGGCTACAAACAGAATATCAATTCTGCCGTCATAGGCCCGCCGGAACTATTTGTTTGACGCTGTTTGAGGCTCGCTCGTTCCCTGCAAATTGCCGATACCTGGAGAACGCGTCTTCCTGTGCTTTGAGAAAATGGGGCT
>Ga0335070_10000278_pt1 | contig 59802 bp, 70 predicted proteins | sample Lox_Sample_13_FD_206722 | JGI IMG/M metagenome (GOLD analysis project Ga0335070, IMG submission 206722) | Soil microbial communities from Loxahatchee National Wildlife Refuge, Florida, United States - Lox_Sample_1.3 | ecosystem: Environmental > Terrestrial > Soil > Wetlands | place: USA...
CAACTGGTTTCCGGTCTCTGCGATTTCAAATCGTTCCCGCAGCTTACTAAGCTTATCTCCATTACAACCAGTCGCTTACACCAAACACACACAATTTTCCCCGGACAGCAGTGAGTCCGAATAATGGTCCGTGACAAGGAGGAAAGGAATGCATTTTGTGCGTCTCTCGATCAACGAAGGTATCGCAGAAGTCAGGCTGAAGAGAGGAAAAGTGAATGCCCTGAATGAGCAGGCCGTGGAGGAGATTGATGGATGCTTTCACCAAATCGCCGCTGATCCTGAGATCAAGGCCGTCATCTTCACCGGTGACGGTCCATTCTTCTCCTTTGGCTTTGATATTCCGGAATTCCTCGGCTACTCCAAGGAATCATTTTCGAGATATCTAAGGAGATTTACCGGCTTATACACCTATCTGTTCACCTTTCCAAAACCTCTAGTGGCTGCATTAAATGGCCATGCGATCGCAGCCGGATGCATGCTTGCGCTGACTTGCGACTACAGGATCATGGTTTCGGGAAAGGCAAAAATCTCCTTGAACGAGATCACCTTTGGCTCATCGGTATTCGCCGGGAGTGTGGCAATGCTCCAGTCTCTGGTTGGGGGCAGAAACGCCCACGCCGTTCTCTACGACGGAACCATGTACTCGGCGCAGCAAGCTTTACAACTCGGAATGATCGATCAAGTCTCGTCTGATGAAGATTTGTTGGAAAGTACGCTAGAAGCGGCAAGGCGCCTGGCGGCCAAAGATGCAGCCGCTTTTCGCAGCATAAAGAGTCTCCTTCGAGCGCCGGTGGCAAACGAAATGGCAAGGAAGAAGCAGCGATCTGTAAAGGAGTTTGTGGACATCTGGTACTCCGAGAATATCTGGAGAAATCTACAAGCCATAGAGATCCGTTCCTGATGGTCACGCCAGAAGCAACCCCACAGCTGACATTCCCGCAGGTTCCAAATCTCATCGATCAGGTTCGCTTTTAGATTTTGGGGATTGGCGCCAAGCAGAAACCTTCGCGGGACTCTACGGAATTTCGTTTACGAATTGGACGTCGTTGACTAACAGGAGACATGGTCCGCGTAGTGGCGTTGGGCGATTGTTTCCGAGTGCCGGGCGATCGTCGGCAATCGCCGGCGAAGCAAATTTCAGCCGCGGCGGACTATTGTCGTCCCAGCCGCGGTCGGCTACAAAGGGTGCTTCGAGGAATCCGATTCCCCTGGCGATCGCTGAGGAAGCGGAACACCTTGCCCACCTGTGAGTTGTAATCTCGATTCAAACGCGCGGTTGCCCATGCCGCCAGTAGAGAACAAAGGAACGCAAGCGCGGTGACAGCAGCCGAGTGACGCCAGTCGTGTATACGGACGCGAGCGTTCCACGTGGCGTAGGCGACAGCGATCATCGCGAAATTCAAGGTCCAGGCCCTGCAGATCCGGAAGCGGCTCCGGTTGTAGGCGCAGGAATTCCATAGGCGCTCCGACTTTTCGCAGATCAGGAGCTCTGCGTCTGCGACTGGCGTTCCAGGAGGGTGAGCCAGTGCGGTGCCAGAAACTCTAGCAAATAGTTCGCGTGCGATACGATCGACAATAATGCCCAGAACGTACGCCAGCGCACTCAACGGCACAAGTGCTACGCCGCCCAAGTGCTGGGAGAACTGAGACGGCTGCCAACCCAGGGCGGCTGCGACGAACAGCACCAGCCAAGCGGTGACACCGAATCCAATCACCAGGAGTTCGACAAACAGCTGAGTTGTAGCCATCGGCGAACCTCACTCTGCCATCAATAACTAGACTCACCCGCAAAGGATGCGGATTCGCAGGGTTCCGCCCGTATTAACACGCCGGGAGTGTTCCTGGCGGACCCATAACAGCCCCTGTATAACTGATTGCTTACAACGTGTCCAGCGGGCCGGCGCAGATGAGTGATGTGAAGTCGCCATTTCTAAAGGCTTCTTCCCGCCGCTCACTTGCCGGGCTGCGATTGTTGCGCCCCGCGGACTCGTGCTTTGGCGCGGGATTCGTCCCGCCCCTTCGACTGCGCTCGGGCAGGCTCTTTCCCAAAAGAAGGGAAAGGATGCGGTACGCGGTAGGCGCCGCGACCTTTACGGGCCGCTCCAAGAATCGTCTGAGGCTCTCCCCGACCTGATGGTCAGGACCACAAGAATATGGTCGAAATGCGAATCGCCAAGGGGGCTCTCGGTTTGAACCGGTTCGGCCGCCGACTATAATCACGCCGATGGCCACCGACCCCTTCCTCTCATGGACGAACCGAACCGTGCTCCGCAGCGGTCGCGAAGGGCCTTACCTGAGCATTCAGGACATCGTCGTTTTTGTTCGCGATTTGGAACGGAGCCTGCGATTCTACGTGGAACAACTGGGCTTTGAACTGATCGCCGACAAACGTGTTACGTCGGACGGTGTTGGATGGATCGAAGTTGCGCCCCCGGACGGAAGCGCCAATCTCGCGGTGGTTGCCCCTACGCCCGACCGGCCGGAATATAAGCAAATTGGCGGCTACCGCTGGGTTCTCTTTATGACGGAGGATGTCCACGCAAAGTACAAGGAATGGAGTGAACGCGGGGTTCATTTCGTGTCTCCCCCGGAGAACGCGCCCTGGGGCGGGACGTATGCCCGGTTCGAGGATCCGGACGGGAATGAGTTTGGACTGGAAGGATTCGATGAGGTGAGGCGAAGCCTGGAGTTGCGACGACAGGAGCACGCCGAGAAACTCGAAGCCGAACGCCGTGCCGCCCATGAACTGGAAATAGCCAAGCAAGTACAGGCGCGGTTGTTTCCACAACTTCAACCCCAGTTGAAAACGGTGGAGTACGCAGGCATGTGCCTGCAAGCCCGCCAAGTGGGAGGGGACTATTTCGACTTCCTGAATCTTGGGCCGCAGCGGCTGGGCTTGATCATCGGCGATGTTTCCGGCAAGGGGATCGCTGCAGCTCTGCTCATGGCGAACTTGCAGGCCAGCCTGCGGAGCCAGTCGGCACTGGCCTTCGATCAGCCTGAGGCACTGCTCCGATCCGTGAACCGTCTCTTTTATGACAATACTGGCGACAATGCCTACGCATCGCTCTTCTTTGCCGAGTACGACGACGCGAAGAGGCGGCTGCGATACGCCAATTGCGGACACTTGTCTGGCCTATTATTGAGAGCAGACGGTAACGTGGAGCAGCTCGAATCGACCAGTACGTTGCTAGGTCTGTTCGAAGAGTGGGACTGCTCTATGCGGGACCAGGAACTCTCATCCGGCGATGTGCTTGCGCTTTATACGGATGGCATCACCGAAGCCTGTAACGGGCAGGGCGAAGAATTTGGCGAGCGGTGCCTGGTTGAAGCGCTGCGGCAATATCGGCAACTGCCTTGCCGGGATTTGCTGATCGCAATCGTGGATGAGGTTCGGCGATTCAGCTCTCAGGAACAGCACGACGACATCACGGCGATCATCGCGAAGTTCAGAGTCAATGGATGAGACGTTGCAGTGTGGATTGCCTGCTTTCTGTGTTTCCAGAACCTGGCGCAGCAATGATATGCCGCGGTGCGCGAATGACAATCAGACAGTTGTCAGTGGAAAACAACAGCAGATCCTTCGACTCGATCGCGCATCGTTCTGGGCAACCTCGCTCAGAATGACGGATCCTGACGACAGGGGGTGTTCATCGGACTGAAGCCCGATGCCGCCATCCGTCGGCTGCGAAAGCGGGGTTCGCGTGGAGCATCGAGCAGTGCAGCATCGAGCAACTGGCGCAGACTCCAGGGGTTGAAACGAGTGTAGCGCCACGGTGAGCCTGATGGAACATTGCCCATCGAGAGGTTCGCATCGAATACAATGAACTCAAGGACCCTCATGAAGTGCCGTCGTGTATTCCCACATCGTCTGGCCATGATCGCGATGGCCTTAGCAATTCCCGTCTTGCATACAGCAGCTTGGGCGCAGCGCGGAGAGAGCGAGCTCGATTCCTCGCCCCCGCAGGGCATCACCGAGCAGGAGATCATCGAGAAGTTCGCCGCCCGCGAGAAGCAATTCAAGATTGCGCGCGAAAACTATGCCTACCGGCAGTCGTTGACGGTGCAGACCCTCGACGGCGACCAGGTGAACGGCGAATTCAAGGAAATCGAAGACGTCCTGTTTGACGACAAGGGCCGGCGCATCGAGCACGTGGTCTTCGCCCCGCAATCGACGCTTGTCGGCATCCTAATGACCAAAGAGGATTACGACGACATACGCAATCGCATGCCGTTCGTGCTCACCACCGACGAGATTCCCGAATACCAGATCCTCTACGTGGGCAAGCAACGCATCGACGAGATCGGCACCTACGTCTTCGACATTGCCCCCAAGCAGATCGAAAAGAACAAGCGCTATTTCCAGGGCCGCATTTGGGTGGACGACCAGGACTTCCAGATCGTGAAGACCTACGGCAAGAACGTCCCCGACATCGGCACCAAAAAGAGGGGCGGACAGGAAAACCTCTTCCCCAACTTCACTACCTGGCGCCAGCAAATCGATGGGAAATATTGGTTCCCGGTTTATACCAAGGTGGATGATGTGCTGCACTTTTCGTCCGGTGACATTCACATCAGGCAGGTGGTGAAGTACACCGACTACAAGCGCTTCGGTTCGAACGTAAAGATTACCTATGAAGGCCAGGACATCGGAAAGGGCGCCAGCAAGGATTCAGGAACGCAGACGCAGGGCAGCCAGTCGCCTGCAGGCAACACCCCGCCACCCGTGAGCAGCACGACGCCACCCGCTGGCAACACAACGCCACCAAAACCGTAGCTGGATGTCGACGCCAGCGAAAAGCAGGACCTGAACCATTCCAAGTCCTGCTTTTGCGTATATCGAGAGGTCTTTCCGCTCAGTAGAAGAGGTACTTCTGCCACTTAGAGTCGGAGCGGCCCATCAGCCGCATGATGTGACGGCTGGTATGCAGGTTGAAGGCGCGCGGCTCGCGCGTGAGGTGCATATTGGCCTCGTTGGGCAGCATGTTGCCCTTGCGGCGATTGCAGTTGTGGCAGCAGGCCACCAGGTTCTCCCAGGTGGACGAGCCACCGCGCGAGCGCGGAACCACGTGGTCGAGCGTCAACTCGCCGGCAGCGAGAATTTTGCCGCAGTATTGGCAGGTGTTGCGATCGCGCAGCAGGATGTTCTTGCGCGACAGCGCCCGGGTCTGGTGCGGAATGCGGCGGTACTCCAGCAGGCGGATCACCGACGGAACGTTGATGGCGATGCGCGCGGCGTGCAGGTGCTGGCCGTTGGCCTCTTCCATCATGGCCACGCCTTTCAGCACAAGAACGATGGCGCGCCGGGCCGCGCACACGTTGATCGGTTCATAGGATGCGTTCAACACTAGCACCGGGGCGTGCATGGGAGAGCGCTGCACACGCTCCTCGGTGATGACCCGCGCATGATGCATGCAGCCGGCCAGTGACTTTCCATATCGCGACGCGGTACTTTGAGTAGCCGTGGACATATCCGCCTAAACCGAAACAGCCGTCTCCGCTGTCTCGTTGACCTCCTGTTTTCCGCTCTCGACAGCCTCCGTGACCGCCGCGTCCTTGAGGGTGCGGGCCACCGTGGCTGCCCAAACTCGCTCGGCCCCAGCCTCCTTGAGCACGCGGGCACACTCGGAAACCGTGGTTCCGGTGGTCATCACATCATCGACCACGATCACTGTCCTGCCCTTCACGCGCTCGGGAGCAATCACGCGAAACGCGTCGCGCATGTTGGCGATACGCTCCTCGCGGGAGAGTCCAACCTGGGAGTGCGTCAGACGCTTGCGCTGCAAGGCCGCCGCAATTTCCATGCTCTGCGGCAGGCGCTTGGCGGCGGAGCGTACGATCAGCTCTGCCTGGTTGAAGCCGCGCTCGCGGCGCTTACTCGCATGGAGCGGCACCGGCACCAACAGTGGCGAAGTGTCGGTGGCAAGCTGGAGCTGGGTAATCGCTTCAGCCAGCAAGCCGCCCAGTACCGGCGCCGCCGGCAGAACCCTGTCGTACTTGAGCAGGTGGATGAGACCGCGCAACTCACCGGCATATTCGCCGAACGAGACGGCGCGGTCGAAAGCGGGCTCGAACTCACGGCATCCCTGGCAGCGGCCGTCGCCCATCAGCAATTGCGCCGACAGCAGGCGCTCGCCGCACTGCACGCACTGCGGGGTGCGAACAGGTGCGATCGAATCCAGACACTCCTGGCACACTGGAAGACGTGAGAGGTTGACGAGCGGGATACCACAGAGCCGGCAATCAGAGGGGAAGAAGACAGAAAAAACGCTGCGGACCACGGTTACCATTGGCGCGACGAGGGTGAAACGCTGCTCGGCGCGCTGCATTCGTCGCTTTCGACTTAGAATCGCACGACTGCTGAAGACGACCCTCCCGTCGGCGATGCCCACCTGCGGACCGAGACGAACTGCCGCAAGCCAAACGGCATCTTCGCCCGTAGTATAGCAATTTACCGCGAATGGTGCAGTGCTCCCGGAGGTTCCCGGGTGGCATTTCACCAGGTTTTCACTATTATGACACGTGTTCCCGCTGTGTGTGCTACACGGCGTTGCGCGGCAGCGACACTTGTACGAAGCGCACTTGGCGTGCTAACTTGCGCCGTCACAGTTATTTGGATTCGAGCGAGGTCTTCGTCTATGAGTACAACTGCTGCCGCCCCGGAAAAGACGTTCCGGTCCTATGTTCCCGACAGCACCAGCATGGCGGAATTCACCCTGCGCGCCGTGCTCCTCGGCCTGGTGATGACCGTCATTCTCGGCGCCGCCAACGCCTATTTGGGCCTGCGCGCGGGCATGACCATCGCCGCCACCTATCCCGCAGCCGTCATCGGCATGGCCGTTCTGCGCGTCATGAAGGGCTCCATCTTGGAGGAGAACATCGCGCGCACCGTCGGCTCGATCGGCGAGTCGGTGGCCGCCGGTGCGATCTTCACCATTCCCGCGTTCGTCATTTCAGGCGCGTGGCCGGTATTCGACTTTCAACATGCTTACCTGAAGTCGTCGATCCTGATGCTGGTGGGCGGTGCGCTGGGCATTCTGTTCGTCACGCTGCTTCGCCGGGTGATGGTGGAAGACCCCGAACTTCCCTTCCCCGAATCTGTAGCGGCATCGCAAATCCACATCGCCGGACAGCAGGGCAGCCGCGCGGCGAAGATTCTTTTCGGCAATATGGGCTTCGGCGGTCTGGTGTACCTGCTGGGACAGTTCAGCCTGTTCAATCCGAGCAAAGACTTCTTCATCAACGTCGGTGAGTTGGGCAAGAGTTTTGTGCGAATGGGACGCTCGGCCACGGCACCGAAGCTGGGCGCGGGAGCTGCCACGACCTTCTCGGCACCGGCCATCAGCCCGGCTTATCTGGGGGTCGGCTACATCATCGGGCCGCGGCTGGCGGCGCTCAACTTTTCCGGCGGCGTGATCGCCTGGGGCCTGCTGGTGCCGCTCATTCTGTTTCTTGGCGGACCGACCTTCGTAGCGCAGTTCGTTCCAGCGGGCACGGTTCCCGAGGAAACGTTCTGGGCGGGACAGGCGGGCGCGGTGTGGAGCTTCATTGTGCGCCCCATCGCGGTGGGCGGCATGATGGTGGGCGCCTGCTACACGCTGTTCCGCATGCGCAAGAGCCTGGCGATCGGCATGTCGCGCGCGGTGTCGGACCTGAAGAAATCTGCCGCCGCGCACGCCGCGACCTCACGCACGCAGCGCGACCTGAATGCCAAGGTCGTCTTCGGCGGACTGGCAGTGGTGCTCGTCTGCATGATGGCGCTCTATACCAGCTACTCCGGCATGCTGAAGGGCGGCATCGTGGCGGCGGTCGTCATGATCATCGTCGGCTTCTTCTTTGCCGCCGTCTCGGGAAATCTGGTCGGCATGATCGGCTCGTCGAACAATCCCATTTCCGGGCTGACGCTGGCCACATTGATCATCGCCGCGCTGTTGATGGTGATTATCGGAGTGGCGGGCATGCCCGGCGTCGCGGCGGTGCTCGGAGTAGCGGCTGTCGTCTGCGTTTCGTCTGCAGTGGCGGGCGAGATGTTGCAGGACCTGAAAGTCGGCCACATTCTGGGCGGCACGCCCAACAAGATGCAGATCGGCGACTTCCTGGGCGTGACCGTCGCCAGTTTCACGCTGTTCTTCGTCCTGATGCTGCTGAACCAGGCCAACATCAACACCGGCGGCATCGGCTTCGGCGACCGCCAGCTTTCGGCGCCGCAGGCCGGCCTGATGGCCATGCTGGCCAAGGGCATCGTAGGTGGCGAGATGGCCTGGCCGCTCATTGTCGTTGGCGTGCTGATGGGCATGGCGCTGATCATGCTCGAAGTTAAGAGTCCCATGCTCTTCGCCGTCGGCATGTATCTTCCGCTGGAGACGACGTTTGCTATCTTCGTGGGCGGCATGATTCGCTGGCTGACCGACAGGATGCGCGACCGCCGTGATTTCAACGACGCACAGAAGGCCCGCGTGGAGAATGCCGGAGTGCTGACGGCATCTGGCTTCATTGCGGGCGAGGCGCTGATGGGCATCGTGATCGCGGTCTTTCGCTACAAGCAGTGGCCGCTGCCGGTCATCTTTCAGCATCCGAACGTGATTTCGGGCTTCATCGTGCTGGTGATTCTCGCGGTCGTGATGGTCCGCGTGCCGCTGGCCAACGCAGGGCGTCCGGACGAGCCGGCGCCGCCAACGGCGATTATGTAAGGCGATTGTTTCGAAAGGGCACGACTTCAGCCGTGCCGATGCATTCCTTTTTCTTTAATTGTCATCCTGAGCGGAGCGCTCGCCTGGTCTTTTCGATCCGCGTCCGTTGCGGATCGGGCGAGCGCGGAGTCGAAGGATCCCTATACCAACAAAGTAGTCACCTTGCCATTCTGTACTTCCGCGATGAATCTGCCTTAAAGTTGAGATTCCGTGAGCATTGCCGACCAACTCGCGCTCATCCGCGAACGCATCTCCGCCGCTGCTCGGCGCGCCGGGCGCAACCCCGACGACATAGTCCTGATGGCGGTGTGCAAAACCTTCCCAGCCGAAGCCATCCGCGAAGCCTACACCGCCGGGCAGCGCCTTTTCGGGGAGAATCGCGTGCAGGAGTTCGCCGAGAAATTTCCCCAGCTCGCCGAACTGAAAGACGTTGAGTTCCACATGATCGGCCATCTGCAATCGAACAAAGCGGCGAAAGCAGCGGAGATCTTCCATGCCGTGGATTCCATCGACTCGGCCAAACTCGCGCGACGCCTGAACGACGCGGCGCAGAAGCTGGACAAGGTGCTCGATGTGCTCATCGAGATCAATGCCGGCGGCGAAGAGGCCAAGAGCGGCCTGGCGCCCGATTCGCCCGAGATCGGAGCGATACTCAGTCAAGCCTCCGCATGGCAGAACCTCAAGATTCGCGGACTCATGACCGTGCCGCCGTTCACTGACGACCCCGAGGGTGCGCGGGCATACTTCCGCGGGTTGCGCGAACTGCGCGACCGACTCGCCACCCACAATTTTTCTGCCGTCGGCTTCGACACGCTCTCCATGGGCATGTCGCACGACTTCGAGGTGGCAATCGAGGAAGGTTCGACTTGCGTGCGCATCGGCACCGCCATCTTTGGAGAACGCCTCAAACCTTGATCGCCATCCACGACACTCCGGCGGGAGCGACCTTCCAGGTGAAGGTGCACCCCCGCGCACGCAAGAACGCGATCACTGGAGTTGTTGGCGATGCGCTGAAGCTGGCGCTCACGGCTCCTCCGGTGGAAGGCCGCGCCAACGAAGCCTGCATCGGATTCCTGGCGGAACTTTTGAATGTTCCGCGCTCCTCAGTTACGATAGCCGCCGGAGAATCCAGCCGCCAAAAGTTGATTCGAGTCGCAGGCATGCGGGCCGCGCAGGTGGAAGCAACGCTGCGCGGGATACTCAGCTCGGCACCGATGTGAAAGGGCACGAGGTCATTGCACACTGCAAGAACAGAGTCCTCGAAAGGGTGGAAGCGCCGGGCTTTAGCCCGGCGACCTGCAATGCCGCCACCGACGGCTTTAGCCGCGGCGATCCCCGGGGCTAAAGCCTACATTTCGATGCAACTTTCGGCACGGCTAAAGCGGTGCCCTTCCACCGGCTTCGCAGACATAACTTGCGTAAGGTTCGTTAGAGCATCCCAGAACTGTCTTTTCTTGCGACCCCGAGCGCACTTCAGTCCGCGAGGCGTACCCGCGCGGGAGACCACACGGAGAACCATTTGAGCCTCGCCCAGCGTTGGCATGACATTCGCACCGGTTTCGAGCGGCCGTTCTGGGTCGCCAACATCAGCGAGCTGTTCGAGCGGCTCTCCTACTACGCTGCGTTTGCTTCGATGACGCGGTACCTGCACGAGGCACTGCAGTTCCCTTCGCAGCAGGCCAGCGCGCTCAGTGGGTTCTTTGGCGGACTGGTGTGGTTCCTGCCGGTGTTCGGCGGAGCGCTGGCCGATCGCATGGGATTTCGCAAGGCGCTGGCGCTCGCCTATCTGATCCTGGCGTGCGCCTATTTCCTGCTGGGGTCGCTGGGCACGCCCTGGATGGCGCCGGTGCGGCAGACCGTCCCGCTGGGAGTGCTGGTGGCGTTTGTACTGGCGCTGCCGGCGTTCGGCGTGGCGCTGGTGAAGCCGACCGTGGTAGGCACGACCGCGCACTCGTCGCGGGAGGATGTGCGTTCGCTCGGGTACTCCATCTACTACACGCTGGTGAACATCGGTGGCGCAGCCGGGCCGTTTGTCGCCTCGTTCGTGCATCAGCGGATGAGCGTGGAGAGTGTGTTTCGCGTGGCGGCGCTGAGCGTGTTCCTGATGTTCGTGGGCGTGCTGATCTTCTTCCGCGAGCCCAATCGCAAACCGGAAACCCACACCGCCTCGATGGCACAGGCGGGGCGTAACTTTCTGACCGTGCTGACCAATCCGCGCTTCATGCTGTTCCTGACGATTTTCACCGGCTACTGGATCGTGTACTGGCAGGAGTTTTTGACGTTGCCGCTGTACGTGCACAACTACATCAGTCCGGCAATCGATACGGAGCTGCTGTTGATGACCGGGCCGGTGGTGGTGATTGCGCTGACGATGGTGATCACGCTGCTCACGCAGAAGGCGGCCGCCTTGATGGCAATTACCGCCGGAACGCTCATCAGTGCCGTGGGCTGGCTCTTTCTGGTCCTTGTGCCGACCGGTCTGGGCGCGGTGCTGACGCTGGTCGCCGTGGCTCTGGGCGAGATCGTGATGTCGCCGCGGTATTACGATTACGTGTCGCGGCTGGCGCCGGAAGGACAACAAGGGACGTACATGGGGTTTGCTTTCCTGCCACTGGGCATCGGATCGCTGACGGGCGGAGCCTTTGGCGGATTTCTCATCCATTACTTCGGCGAAGTGAAGCACCAGCCGGCTGGAATGTGGTGGGTTATCATCGCGGTCGGCGTGCTCACCGCCCTGTTGCTGTGGGTGTACGACAAAGCGATGATGCCGAAGGCGGCGGACCCGATCCAGCAGCGCCGGGGACCCAGCTAGCCGGGAGAGTAGGACGCATTTCGCTTTTCGCATTTCGCCGATTGCTAATTGCTTATTGCTAATCGCTGGTTGCTTCTTTCGATATGGTCACATCCCCAAAACCGCCCGCCTACATCGCCGCTCACATTCGCCGCGTGCTGATCAACGGCGGCTCCGCCCCGCACACCATCGAGGTGCAGCGATTCTTCAAGCACGAGGTGAAGTCGCGCGGATGGCGGACCGCCGAGCTACGCAAGGTGGCGCGGCGCTTCCGGCGGACCATCCTTGCCGAGTACGGCCTGCCCTACCTGCAGCACGTCGCTGACCAGCTTTTTAAGGGCGAGGTCCTGACCGAAAAGGCCTTTGCCGTAATGCTCCTGGAGGGCATGACCGCTCAGTTCGGTCGCGTCGACTTCGAACTGTTCGAGGGTTGGCTCGACCGCGTCACCTCATGGGCTGACCACGACGCGCTGGTGCACTATCTCATCGGCCCCATGGTCGCCGAAGGCGAAGCGTACCTTTCGCGACTGCCGAAGTGGGCGAAGAAGAAGTCCATTTGGCGCCAGCGCGCCGCTGCCGTCGCCCTGATTCACAGCACGCGCCAACACAAGCATTTCGCACATATCCAGCGCATCACCGAACTGCTCCTGCCCAGCGACGATGACATGGTGCAGAAGGGCCTGGGATGGCTGCTGCGCGAAGCCGCCAAAGCCAATCCCGAACGAACCGTCGCGTACCTCATGACCATTCGTGAACGCACGCCTCGGCTGGTGTTGCGCACCGCCTGTGAGACGCTGCCCAAGGCAACTCGCCAGCGAGTGCTGGCCAAGCCCTGCAAATAGGCCGCGGTCATTTACAATGGAACTCGCATGAATCTCTCCGAAATTCAGGCTGCCTTGCGCGACGGCGGCCATGAAGCCTGGCTCTTCTACGACCATCATCATCGCGATCCCATCGCCTACCACGTGCTGGGACTACCCAGCAACCGTCTCACCAGCCGCCGCTGGTTCTACCTCATCCCCGCCAACGGCGAGCCGGTGAAACTAGTGCACCGCATCGAGAGCCACCACCTCGACACGCTGCCCGGCCGCAAGCTTGAGTATTCGGCGTGGGAGGAGCTGTGGGCCAGCCTGGAAGCGGTGGTCAATCCCTATCGCAAGATCGTGATGCAGTACTCGCCGAACAACCAGATTCCCTACATCTCGCTGGTCGATGCCGGCATGCTGGAACTGGTGCGCAGCTTTGGCAAGGAAATCGAGACCTCGGCCAACCTGGTGGCCCGCTTCGAAGCGACACTGACCGACGCGCAAATCGCGACCCACTACAAAGCCCAGGCCAAGATCGACGAGATCACCGCGGGCGCGTTTCAGGAGATTGGCCGCCGCGCGCGCAACGGCGGCACGCACGAGTTCGAAATCCAGCAGTGGATCCTGGAGGCCTTTCGCCGCGAAGACCTCATCACCTGCGATCCTCCCAACGTTAGCGTCAACGCGCACAGCGGAGACCCGCATTACGAAGCCTCGTCAGCTTCCTCGGCCCCGATTCGCCAGGGCGACTTCATCCTGCTCGACATCTGGGGCAAGCTCGACGAACCGGGTTCGGTCTATTACGACATCACCTGGACCGGCGTGATCGGCACGCCCAGCGACAAGCAGCGCGAGGTGTTCACGGTTGTGCGCGACGCCCGCGATGTCGGCATCAACAAGGTGAAAGACGCGTTCGACTCCGGCAAGAAGATCTGCGGCTGGGAAGTGGACCAGGCTGTGCACGACTTCATCGTCAGCAAAGGATTCGGGCCGCACATCTTCCACCGTACTGGTCACTCCATCACCTCCGACATCCACGGCAACGGCGCGAACCTCGACAATCTCGAAACCAAAGACGACCGCCTGATCCTGCCCAACACCTGCTTCTCAGTTGAGCCGGGCATCTATCTACCGGAATTCGGCGTGCGCAGCGAAATCGACATGATGATCAAGAATGGCAAAGCCGAAGTTACCGGCCGCATCCAGAACGAGTTGGTGCTCATCTGATGGCGAACGTACAAAACACTACCACCGTCGGTGCACGCAATGCGAAGAGCGGCTCGGCTTCGGCCGGCTCCATGGCCATCATCGCCCCCATCGCAGGATGGCTGCTGCCCGGCCTCGGGCATTTCATTCAGCGCCGCTGGATTCGCGGCTTATTGCTAATGCTGGCTGTCTTCATCATGTTCTTTGCCGGACTCGGCATGCAGGGCAAGGTCTATGCCTTTAACGTGGGCGACCTGCTCGACATCCTGGGATTTGTCGGCGACCTCGGCTCTGGGCTGTTGTATTTCATCGCGCGCAGCATGGACTGGGGCGCGGGCAACATTCAACGCGCCGTGGCCGACTACGGCACCAAGTACATCGTGGTGGCGGGGTTGCTGAATATCATCTCGGCAGTGGACGCCTACCACATCGCGATCGGCAAGAAACCATGACCTTCGAACTCTCGCACTTCACCGCCGCGGTTGTCTTCGCCGCCTGCGCCTCCACGGTATTCGGCATTACCCAGCGCAACAACACCCGCGACATGCTGCGCTACGGCGCCTACTGCTTCGCCCTCTTCGTCGGCGGAGTCATCGTGGCCGCCTGGGCCATGTGGCTGATCAAACACTGACATAGTGGCTAGTCTCATTCTCCTTTACCGCGGTGTATTTCACGGGCAACTTACAGAGGTTCTCGGTGGAAGCACGGGCCTTCAGGCCCGCGAAGCGTGCGGCTCCCCCACAACGGCCTTTAGGGCTGGCGCGATACGCTTGAGTATTAAAACGCATTCTAGCCACCAGCCACTGACCCCTGTTTTCAGTTCTCCCACACAAACGCATCGAACACCCGCCGCGCCTCGTAGCCCAGCTTGCGATACAGGTCCACGGCGCGGTGGTTGGCCTCGGTAACGGTCAACGTCAGCAGTTTGAAATTGCGTCTGCGCAGGACGTCGCAGGTGCAAGCCAGCAACCCCTCGCCCAGCCCCTTCCCGCGATGCTCCCGCAGCAGGCACACCTGCGTGACATGTCCGACATCGCTGCGAACGCGTGAGCAAAGAATCAGCCCGATCAGCGCATTCGTGGGCTGATGGACCGCCACGAACGATGCGTCGGCATCGAAGACGCCGCAGCCCGGGAAGCGCACGATGTTGTTAAGGAACCGCATCGACCCGGCGCCGGTGCGGTACTGGTCGTTGATCTCCGAATCGATGTGTGCGCGGTACGAGGCGGTGATGATGCCGGCTGCCGGCTGGTAGTCGTTCTCGGTCCACCGGCGAATCTGAATACCGCTCACGGGTACCGCGCCCGGCTGGGTCTTCGCCCCGTGGCGGCTCAAGTCGAGGCACAAGAACAGCCTGCGGAAACGCTGAAACCCATTGGCCATGAACGGCTCGGCGAGTTCGCCCGTCTGGTGCGTCAGCAACTGGGCCTCCACGCGATGCACCCCCGGCGACTGCTGCAGCGTTTCAATGATGTGCTCCAGCAGCCGCACCTCGACGGCATGCGCGTCGGCGCGCAGCGGCGAAACGAACAGGTCGCCAATGACGCCCTTGCTGCCCTCGTACACGAAGAACCCATAGCCAACCAGGCTGCCGCGCTCTACTGCCGCGTAGCCGGGGAGGATCTTGGCATCGACGTAACGTAGGATCATCTCCGACGAGCTGCGGTAGTCCCACGCCAGCATCTCGCCCCACATCTTGACTTCTTCGTCGAGCAGGGGACGCAGGTCCGCCGACGAAAAATGCCTGAGATCGAGAATCTCCACGCCTGTCGCGGGCCGGATTGGATTGCGTACCGCCATGCCTCTGCGCGCCCAAGCATTCTCGCCGATGACCACCGCGTCAATGCGTGGCGCTTTGCCAGTCTAGTTCGGAACCAAGACACGAATCAAACTTGGATGATTCGGGCCAAGCACGAAGAGGGCACCAAAATATCCATTGCATTCGGCATTGAAACAGAGGATACTCCCCAGACTGGGAACAGTGGAGCTGCCACTCAACAGATTCTTTCTGTGTTGGCGTCTATAAACCCCAGGGAAGGCGAGCTGGTTTTTCCCCAGTCAAACTGGGCCCTATGCTTCGCGATCCGTCATGGTCATAGGAATAACACTTGGTCTGCTTATTGGTTTGATCACCGGTGCGGTGGTGGCTCTGTTGCTCCGCACTGCCGGGGACGAGAAGAACCAAAAGGACGTCAAAGCAATCCTATCGGTAGTTGCCGAGCTCCTGGCGATACCGACTTTTTGGTTTGGAGGATCCTGGCTCACGACAAGAATGCTGGGCGCAATCGATGTCACTAATATCCTGCCCTTTTACATGACTTCGCTCGTTTGCACCTTCACTGCTATTGCCATCATTCCGATCAAGGACCTGGTCATCCGAACCGGGCGCCAGAGCGGCAAAGCGGAGCGGACCAATGGCTAGTGACATTCCTAGCATCATCGTGATGATAACGTCGGGCATCTTGCTCGGCGCGTTGGTCCAGATTGCGGGTCGATTATTCGGCGAGGAACGCCGACGAATATCAAGACGCATGAGTGGAGAGAGCTGGAGGAAGTACTTGAACAGAATGGCCGAAGAGTCGGAAGAGCAGAACCGGGCAACCATGCGGGCAGCGCCTAGATCATACTGGCTCGTTTTAGCCGCAGTGTGCGGCCTCATTGTTATTCTGATTGTCGTGCTGCACGTGAGTCCCCTGCACATGATCTGGTGGATCTTCATCTCCAGCTGGTTAGTGGCCGGCATGTTAACCGAGCGGTTGTTTCAACGTGCAAAGTCGGGAGCGCTACCAAGCAGTCCGTCCCAATAGCGGCCAGAGTGCGATTCGGCCCGTGGAATTAACTCGCGCTATGGTTCCGGCGGTGTTTTCGCTGCACCCGACACCGCGTAGAAGTCGAGGTGCTGGGGAGCGTAGCCGCCGAAGTGGGTCACGCGGCGGCCTTTCACGCGATACTCCAGCTCGGTCTTCGATCCTGCGGCGGCGACGACAATGTGATCGCCCGGCGGAATTTCGTTGCGCTCGTAGCTGGCGACTTTGTGATTGCGGTAAAAGCCGAGGCCGTACTCCACACTGCGCGGCACATCATAGACAGCAATGCCGGGGATTTGTCCCAGCTCCGTGAGAGACAACGTTGACTGCACGGGCCGCGCGGACTGCAGCACGTTGATCATGGGAGCGGTGCCGCGCAACACCAGAGCGTAGGCGATCAGCAAAGGCACCAGCGTGGCGAAGCGCAGCATGCGGTAGCCCTGCGCGCGCAGGGTAAGCCAGAGCATCGCGACTCCGATGATGGCCAGGGCAATCGCTACCACGATCGCGGGCTTGGTGACTTCCTGCTGCACCAGCTTGAAGGGCACGATGAGCGCAGCCGCCATCAGAAGCGCGCACAGCGCAGCATGGGTAAGAATGAGCCACAGGCTCGGCGTGTCGCCCGCTTCTTCGCGGCGAAGAATGAAATCGGCCAGCAGAATGGTGTTCGCGGGAATCGACGGCAGGATGTATCCCGGCAACTTCGACTGCGACAGCGAAAAGAAAATCACGGGCAGAAGAAACCACAGCGCCAAAAAAGTCCGCAGGTCTTCCTTCCCCTGCGGCTCTTCCACCGAATAACGCCAGTCGCGAATCGCATCCACCAGCGCGGCGATAGCCAACACGGTCCATGGCACGAGCCCGATCAGCGCAACCGGCAGGTAGTACCAGAAGGGCTGCTTGTGCCGGTATATGTCGGTCGCGTAGCGGGCCAGGTTGTGCTCGAGGATGAAGACACGGAAGAACTCGGGATTGGCGCGCTGCACGGCTATGAACCACGGCAGCACAACCAGCAGGAAGAGTGCGATTCCAGGAAGCCAGAGCGTGCGCAGAACCAGCCGCCAGGCGCTCCGTAGCGCGGCGAAAGCCACGACGATCAGTCCTGCGAGAAACACCGCGACCGGGCCTTTGGCCAGCGTGGCGAGCCCGACGAAGACGTAGAATCCCCCGAGCCAGGCGCGGTTCTGCGACCCGTACCAGCCGTACCAGCAGAGCATGGCGATGGTGAAGGTGGCGGTCAGCGGCATGTCGGTGCTGGCGCCGCGGCCAAAGCCGATGACGATGGCCGACGCTGCCGTGATCAGCGCCGCATCGAGTTGCATGCCTCGGCGAAAGTGGCGTGCCCAGACGTAGATGAAGAAGACCATCAGCGTGGTCAAGACGGCCGAGGGCAGGCGCGCGGCCCAGTCGCTCACGCCGCCCGTGGCCTTGTAGGCGAGCATGGCGCACCAGTAGTAGAGCGGAGGCTTCTCCAGCCAGGGCTGTCCGAAGAGTACGGGCGTCACCCGGTCGTGGCGCTGCAGCATCTCGCGCGCGATCTGGGCATAGCGCGGTTCGTCGGCTCCGACGAGGCCGATCACCTGTAGGCCCGCGAAGAACAGGAAGCCGCAGAACGCGATGAGCGCCAGCAGGTCGGTGGAACGGCGGGCGCGCTCCTGGAAATCCCTCGATTCTCTGAATTTGGAGTTGGTGAGCGCGATGACTATTGCACCTTGTCTGAGGGAGTGCGGTTGTCGTAGCCGCGAATCCGCAACTGGGCAATCATACGCTCGGTGGCGACGGAGAGCGGGCCCTCGATGGCGCAACCGCTGGCGCAGGAGTGCCCGCCGCCGCCAAAAGTCTCGGCCACCTTGGCCACGTTGATGGCACCCTTGCTGCGCAGGCTTACGCGGAAGCGGCCGTCGGCCTGCTCGCGGAAGAACAACGCCACCTCGATGCCCTGGATGGCGAGGGCGTAGTTCACCAGGCCCTCGCAGTCTTCTTCCTGCGACTCGCAGAGTTCCAGGGTGCGATGGGTGACGTGCATCCACGCCAGCGTGCCGTCTTTGTGCAGGCTGCTCAGCGCCGCACCCAGGAGCCGCATCTTCGAAAGCTGGGTGGAGAAGTACACGTTGTGCGCGATCTTGACGGGATCGGCGCCGGCGCGGACGAGTTCCTGCGCCAAAGCGAAGGTGCGCTCAGTGGTGCCGGTGAAGCAGAAGGAGCCGGTGTCGGTGAGAACGGCGGTGTACAGGCAGGTCGCCACTTCGGGGGAAATCTTCACTCCCGCTTCGCGCGCGAGGCGGAAGATCATCTCGGCGGTGGCGCAGGCGTTGGGATCGATCCAGTTCACGTCGGCGAAGGGGCGCGCGGTGTCGTGATGGTCGATGTTGATGAGGTAGTGGCTTTCCAGGCCAGTCAGGCGGGTGCGGGCCAAGCCGTCGCACTCCAGGATGATGGCGGCTTCGGCCTGGGGGGCCTGTTCAATGTCGTGCAGCACGGAGTCGGCGTAGGGCAGCGGGCGGTAGATACCGGGAACGCCATCGCTCAGTACAACATGCGCCTGCTTGCCCATGCTGCGCAAAATCTGACAGCAGGCCAAGGTGGATCCGACGGCGTCTCCGTCGGGCCGCGCGTGCGAGGTAAGGATGAACTTCTGCCTTCTAACGATCTGATTCAGTACTTCTTCCAGCATCCCCTTTGGTCCCGGCTCAACTGTGGCGTTTGCGCTTTTCGATGCGCTGCAGCAGCTCTTCCACGCGGCTGCCGTATTGCTCCGACTGATCGAGCACGAAGACGAGTTCGGGAGCATGCCGCAAGCCCAGGTTGGCGACGAGGGCATGGCGGATGAAGCCGCGGGAGGCGTTCAAGCCCTCCAAGCTCTCGGCCACCTCGTCGTCGCTGCCTGAGACTGCGACGAACACGCGGGCCAGCTTGCCATCGGGCGCGAGGTGCACTTCGTTCACCGTCACCAAGCCGATGCGGGGGTCTTCCAGCTCACCTTCGACCAGCAAGGTGATTTCCTCGCGGAGGGCCTCGCTACGGCGTGCCCGCTGATATTTCTGTGCCCGGTTCTCCATTTTCTCGTGCCCGACCGGAAAAAAGCTGAACGTTAGAGGATACGCTATTGTGTCAAGACGGCGGTGATAACTATCACGGTTCGCGGGTTAATCGGTGGCGCCAAATTCCGCCTCGTTGAGAAAGTCGAGGAAGGAATCGATGACCTCGCCGCCGCTGTTGTTGGCGGCGCGCGCGGCGAAACGCTCAACGTTTTGCATCAAACCGGCGAGGTACTCGCGCGAGGAAGAAATACTGACCACGCCCAGCGTGGCGCGCTGCCAGGCATCGCTGTGGTCGATTTCGGCGACGGCGACGTTGAAGCGGGTGCGCAGACCGTCTTTCACGCTGCGCACGACCTGCCGCTTGTCTTTCAGCGAGTGCGCGCCTTCGATGCGGATCTCCAATGTGAGATGCGCGATCATGTCGTCGTCCAGTTACACCAAGTCCCGGAAATTGCGCCCCGCACGGCGAAGAACAGTTTCCGGGGCTCCAGAATCGATCGTTGTTATCGGTTCTCGATCCACTTCTATCGCGCAACCCGTCCAGGCATGCAGACCTGAGAAGCAGATCCCTCGCGGACTAAAGTCCGCTCGGGATGACAAAAACAAGGGGCCTGACGGCACGGCTGAAGCCGTGCCCTGATACGAAGCACCGGAAGCGTGACTTCTTCCGCAACCTGGGAAGCCGTGCCCTTTCCAGGACGGTTTCAGAGTCACCGCGACCTTCGGGCCCATTACCGCAGCGGCCAAAGAGGCTGCGGAAAAAGACATTACTCTCGATGGAAACGATCGCAGGGGCTGAAGCCCGTACCCTGATTTTCAATGCGTTACGGCATGACTAAAGTCATGCCCTGATACGAGTCGGTCGCCGAAACGAGTTATTCCGCAGCCTGTAAAGCCGAGGTATTCTGGGCAGCGGTCATGCACGCCTAAAGGCGTGCTCCACCCGTCAACGGCATGGCAAGCTAAAAATCGCTCAGGCGAAGGCTTCGGCCGACACCTTTTCGGTAACGAAGGCTTCAATGACGTCGCCCTGCTTGATGTCACTGTAGTTGGCGATGCCGATGCCGCACTCCATACCGTTGCGCACCTCGCTGGCATCGTCCTTGAAGCGCCGCAGGGAGCCCACCTTACCCTTGAACACGACCACGTTATCGCGCAGCAGGCGGACTTCGGAATCGCGCTTGATGATGCCGTCCACCACCTGGCAACCGGCGATCATTCCCACCTTCGGTATCCGGAAGGTCTCGCGGACCTCGGCGCGTCCCTGGTAGGTCTCCTTGATGATCGGCTCGAGCAAGCCCGTCATTGCGCGCTTCATTTCGTCCTGCAACTCGTAAATGATGGAGTGCAGGCGGATGTCCACCTTCTCCTGCTCGGCCAACTCCTGTGCCTTGCGCTCCGGCCGGACGTTGAATCCGATGATGATGGCGTTCGACGCCGAGGCCAGCAGAACGTCCGACTCGGTGATCGCACCTACTCCGGAGCGAACGATGTTGAGTTTGACCTTCTCGTTGGACATCTTGCCCAAGAGGTCGGTCAATACTTCCACCGATCCGCCCACATCGCCCTTGAGGATGATGGAGAGCTCTTTCTGTCCGGCGGTCTTCAACTGCTCCGCCAGGCCTTCCAGCGAAACACGGGAACTCTTGGCCAACTGCGCTTCGCGTGCCTTGCCCTCGCGGTACTCGGAGATATCGCGCGCCTTCTCGCGGTCAGTCACGGCGACCAGTTGATCGCCCGCCTGCGGAAGTCCTTCCAGACCGAGCACCTCAACCGGCGTCGCCGGGGTTGCGGCTTCCATGGCTGCGCCACGGTCGTTGAACATGGCGCGGACTTTGCCGAACACGTTGCCGACGACGAAATTGTCGCCCGCACGCAGGGTCCCGTTCTGCACGAGGACCGTCGCCACCGGACCACGTCCGCGGTCCAGCTTGGCCTCCAGTACAGTACCAGTGGCGGGACGATCGGGCACCGCCTTCAGGTCCTGCAGGTCGGCAACCAGACAGATCATTTCCATTAGCAAGTTGAGGTTGGTCTTTTGCTTGGCGGAAACCTCTACAAACACCGTGTTGCCGCCCCAGTCTTCAGGCATCAGGCCGCGGTCGGCCAACTGCTTCTTGACCCGGTCGGGCAAGGCATCGGGCTTGTCGATCTTGTTCACCGCCACGATGATCGGCACGTTCGCCGCCTTGGCGTGGTCGATGGCTTCCAGCGTCTGCGGCATCACGCCGTCATCGGCTGCCACTACAAGTACGACAATGTCGGTGACCTTGGAGCCGCGGGCACGCATGCGGGTAAAGGCCTCGTGACCTGGCGTGTCGAGGAAGACGATCTCGCGGCCATAGGCAGGCGAGTTGGTGTCGGTAATCGACACCTTGTAGGCGCCGATGTGCTGCGTGATGCCACCAGCCTCGCCCTCGGCTACGCTAGTCTGGCGAATGGCGTCGAGCAGGCTGGTTTTGCCGTGATCAACGTGGCCCATGATGGTGACCACAGGCGGCCGCGTGACCGCGGTTCCCTCTTCACCAGCACCTTCCGCCGGCGAAGTATCTTTCGCCAACTGTTCTTCGAAGGTGATGACATCGGTGGTGGCGCCGAAATGGCGCGCCATTTCGGTGGCCAGGGCCGAATCGAGGGTTTGGTTGACAGTGGCGAAGACGCCACGGGCCAGGAGGCGGGCGATCAGGTCCTTGGCGCGAATTTCCAGCTTCTCGGCCAGATCTTTCACGCTGATGCCTTCCGGAATCGTGATGTTGCGCGTAATGGGCAGCGGCTCACTGGACAGCGACAGGCGGGGAGGCGGAGTAAAGCCCTTCATCGGGCCTTCCTTCACGCCACGAGGCACGTAACGCTGTCCTGGACGCGCTGGGCGTCCCATAGGCCGCCCGGTAGGCGGAGGAGGCGCTGCTCCTGCGCCGGCGCCAAGCCCCGGACGCATTCCGGGAGTGCCGGAGCGCGTAGGATGCGGTCCACGGCGTTCGCCGGGACGCAGCGGCGGACGGCCTGCGCCCGCGGCTCCCTGACCCTGAGCTTGCCCCGGCATGGCGGGACGCTGACGCTGGAAGATGGGTTTACCCCGTTCGGGCAAGCCGGTGCGCGGCGGAGCGGCGGCACTGCCCGCCGGCCGCGCGGGGGCCGCGTACACGGGACGCGGGCCAGTCTGCGGAACGATGAGTCGGCGTGGTGGCGCGGCGGGCTTGTGCGGAGCCGCGACATGCTTGACGGCAGGAGCAGGAGGCGCTACCGCCGCTGCGGCATCGCTGGCGTCAGGGGTTGCCGCACGAGCAGCAGCTTCAGTGGCGACGACTGGCTCTACCTGCGGCGTCTCAATTGCTGATTCTGGCATCGGTGGGGCTACCTCAACCCGGGTGGTCACCTGCTCCTCGACAACCGGCTCAGGCGGCTCGGGCGCTTCCTTCACCGGCAGCACAGCCGCTGCGGGAGCGGGCGGGGTGGGCGGGGCAACCGGAGGTTTGGGCGGAATGACCACCGGCGCCGGCGGACGTACCACAGTTTGAGGGGTAATCAGGCGCGGCGCGGGCTTGGGCGGCTCAACCGGCGCAACGGGAGCGGCGCTGGCCGCAGCCGCCGGTGGCTTGGCCACCGTACCGGGAGGACGCGACGGCACCGCCGAGGGCGGAGTAACGGTGGTGCGTGACGCCGCGACAGGAGCTGCGGGACGCGACGGTGCGGCAGGCTGGGCGGCCTTCTGTGTGATCGCCTTCAGCACGTCTCCCGGCTTGGAAATGTGCGACAGGTCGATCTTGGGCTTGAACTCCTCGGTAGCCGCGCGCGAACCGCGACCCGACGAAGTGCTGCCGGGCTCGCCGTGCTCGGCGTAGTACTGCCGCACACGCTCCGCCTCATCCACTTCGATGGAGCTGGAGTGCGTCTTCTTTTCCGTGACCCCGACCTTGATCAGCAGATCGAGTATCACTTTGCTTTTGACCTCAAGTTCCCTCGCCAGGTCGTTGATTCGTACCTTTTGATGCATTCCGCCCTGATTCCTCCGTGTTGTCCTGTGCGCTTACGCGTTCATAGCATCCTCACGTACTGGTATTGCGACTTGCGGTTGGGCCGGGCCCCTGGCTGCCCGATGGGCCGTACGCCAGGTTGTAAGGCACCGCGATCGCGTGAAGCCTATCGTGGCCCGCCGGGCATTTCCTCGTCCGGCACGCTCTCACCTTCGACTTCCGGCCGCCGGTGGGTAGTGACCTCCGCCACATCTGCGGGCGGGGCGTCTTCCACCCCTTCCACGACCTCGGCCTCAAAATACTGGCCTTCGTCCACCAACTCTTCCACCGATTCCGAGGAGGCTTCCGCGTCGGTCGAGAGCCCCTGAATGTCGCCGGACTCCACATTGGCGACGGGTACTTCGGCGACGGGTACTTCGCCTTCACTCTCGTCCGCAGCCACAGATTCTTCCTCAGCGACAGCGGCTGCATCGTCAGCTTCGAGTTCCTCGCCAGCTTCGAGTTCTTCGCCAGCTTCTGGTTCCTCGCCAACTTCGAGTTCTTCGCCAATTTCTGGTTCGGCGAGCGCTTCGTCTCCCTCGACCGCAGCTTCTTCCACGGGAGCTTCGGCAGCTTCCAGACTGGAGAAGTAGTTGTTGACGGCGATACTGATTTTTTCCACCGTCTTGGGCCCGACGCCCGGGATCTCCTCCAACTGCTCCGGCGTCATGTCGGCCACCTGCTCGACCGTGGTAATGCCCGCCGCGACCAGCTTTTCGATGATGCCGGCCTCGAGGTCGGGCACGCTGTCGAGCGGCGTCGATACCTGCGACATCACCTGCGACATCTGCGCTTCCACTTCCTGGCGCTTCTCTTCCTCGCTCTTGATGTCGATCTTCCAGCCCAGCAGCTTGGCCGCGAGACGGACGTTCTGGCCCTTCTTGCCGATGGCGAGGGAAAGCTGGCTGTCGTCCACGATCACTTCCAGGTGCTTCTCCTGGCCTTCCAGCACGGTGACGCGGCTGACCTTCGCGGGCTGCAACGCCTTCTCGGCAAACGTCACGGGATCATCGTGATATTCGATGATGTCAATTTTCTCGCCGCGCAGTTCGCGGATGATGGACTGCACGCGCATGCCCTTCATGCCGACGCACGCGCCGACGGGGTCCACGTCCTTGTCCTTCGACATGACGGCGATCTTGGTGCGCTCGCCGGCCTCGCGGGCGATGGCGCGGATTACGACGGTGTTGTCGTAGATCTCCGGGACTTCGGTCTGGAACAGGTGGGTCACCAGCTCGGGCACGGCGCGCGAGACGATGACCTGCGGCCCCTTGGTTGCCTTCTCCACCCGCGAAATCATGACCCGCACACGCTCGCCGGGCGAGAATGATTCCAGGCGCGACTGTTCCTTCTTCGGCATGCGCGCCTCGGCCTTGCCGAGGTCAACGATGACGTCCTGACCTTCGACACGCTTGACGGTGGCGTTGATGATCTCGCCGACGCGGCCGATGTACTCGTTGTAAACCGTGTCGCGCTCCGCCTCGCGCACCTTCTGGAAGATCACCTGCTTGGCCAACTGGGCGGCGATGCGTCCCAGAACGTCGGTCGGCTTTTCAGTGCGCAACTCGCCGCCAACCTCTGCCGCGGGATCAACGCGACGGGCTTCGTCGAGAGAAATTTGCGCGTTGGGGTCCTCGACCATATCGGAGTTCTCGACAATGGTCCGGACCGCGAATGCGTGGATCTGGCCGGTTTCCTTGTCCAGTTCGGCGCGCAGGTTCTCCTGCGTCTTGTAGTACTTTCGGGTAGCAACGACAATGGCATCCTCCACCGCACTGACGACGATGTCCGGATTGATGCCCTTCTCACGGCTCAGAGCGTCGATCACGTTGTACAGTTCACTTGCCATAAAACTCCTGCCACCCTGCTCGGAAACTTGTATTCACCCGCAATTGCTGTCCTGCTAAAACTCTGGGACCAGGTTGGCCTTCTCTATGTTGGCCAACTCGATTTCGACCCGGGCCCCTGCTTCCTGGGCTTCGTGCTTCTTGCTCTTCTTGCGGCCCGCCAACTCCAGGCTGAGCACACCGTCGTGGAAAGCCTCCAAGCGCCCTTCAAAATACCGGTTGCCATTGACCGGGTCGCGCGTCATCAGCTTTACCAGGCTGCCGGTGAAGCGCGCAAAGTCGGCTGCCTTCGACAGCTTGCGGTCCAGCCCCGGCGACGAAACTTCCAGCATGTAGGAGCCGCCGGGCACGGCATCTTCAACGTCGAAAATGGTGCCCACTTCGCGGCTGAAATCCGAGCAATCGTCGTGCGTCACGCCGCCGGGTTTGTCGATGAAGATGCGCAACATGCGGGCCTTGCCGCCGCCCCGCAGATCCACTTCCACCACTTCCAGCCCGCTGGATTTCGCCACCCGCTCGACGATCTCGTGAATCTTGTCTAAACCAGCCGCCATGGTCCTTCACAAACCCGGCATGCATCATCAAGCGAAGTCCACCCGTCAGGCTCTCACCACCGCCTGGACTTGCCAATGACCAGCGGATTAAGGGGTGGGAATAATAAAGTGGGCTCTCGCCCACCGGTGTGCTTCGCCGAGTATGCCCAGGTTCGAGCCACGCTGCCGGGGGTGGCCGGAACCGTTACTGCCCAGCAATACCAATACAACTATACGCCCGAAGTGGGGGAAATTCAACGGCTCCTAGGGAAGTTCGGCGGGCCGCTTTCGGAGTGGCGGACCATTGACCTGGCGCCACTCTGACTTCCTCGAACCCCGTCTCCGGGGAGTCTGCGACGACCGCGCACTTCCACGACTAGCCGACCATACGGCCAAAGGATCGAAGATTTTTGGGCAACCTGCGCTTCGGCAACCGGCAATCCTGCGGGATTCAACAGACCGATCTGCACCAGCGCACTCGCCTGGTCTCAGTAGATATGGCTAAGCCAGCATGGTCGAGGAGATCTTAATCAGCTTCAGGCAAACGACCGCCATGGACTTGCTTCTTCCCGGGATGGAGCCGACCGGAAAACCTGCTGAACTGGCGGTTGCCGTAATTGTCGGGTTCAAGGACGGCAAGATCTGCTACGAGCATTCTTGTTTCCCGATCCAAACGGCGAACGACAGTCCATATCGCCCACCCTGTCGTCCAACCGAAGGACGACAAGGATGACCCAGCCCTGCATTAAGAAAAAATCCAGAAATCTGCCAACAACATTTCAGGATTCCTCAAGGACTCTTCCGTCGTCTCGCGGCTAATCTCTGAAATCACGCGGATGTGGTCTGCGGCGGATAACCAAGTGACAGTGTGGTGACCCGCAGCAGCTCTCACAACTAGCCGCGAATGATGATCGTGATTCCTATTGAAAAAGGAGAGAGTACTTCCATGTCGAAGTCACTTATGTTGTTGGTTCTGAGCATAGCTCTTGCAACGCTGGCGTGGTCCCAGGTGGAGAACCCGCCAACGGCTAGCTCTTACGCATACACTTCGGGCGCACCCTCGACCACCTGTGCCTACAGTTTCAGCTCCGGCTCCGGCCACACGCTGACGCAGTACTGCCTGACGTACAACGGCAACATCGTTCAGTTTTCCAGCCCGGGGAACATCCAGTTCTTCAACCGTGGGACCGTCAGCGAAGGATATGGGCTGTGCGACTTTCAGGCGCCCGAGCCTTATTACGATTACGCTTCGAACGCACAAGGGTGGCGCCCGACGATCGTTTCGCGTACGGGCGCCCAAACGGTTCGGTTTATTCGCCGGACCTTGGACGCTCAATGGGAACTGTCGCAGGAGATTACACAAGTGAAGGCAGATCCCACCAGTCCGGGATCGGCAAAGGTGGTGATGACCTTAAAGAACTTGTCGGCAGAAGATCGAATCGTCGTGTTGGTGCGACACGCAAATGTGGATGCGAACCAGAGCGCTTCCGACGACCGCTTTTATGCGACGCGCAACTTCGCATACGGAGCTGAGCCGGGCCTTTCCTTCGGCCTTGGGCTGACGACGAATACCTTCGAGTTCAACGGCGGCGGGTTGACACAGTTTGTGCCGTCGGGCCCGAATCCCTGTGCGGTGACGGAAAACGCTAACTTCGATCAGTTCGCGGGTGACGGCTCGATCGGAATGGTTTACTCGATGACGATACCGGCCGGCGCAAGCAAAACCGTGCAGATGACGTACAAGCCAATGTAGGAAGGGCTAACTTCATCCCACAGTTGCCAAACTCAAGCCAATTGTGGGCGCCCATCGAGAGTGCTGATGTTCCACCCTTGTCGTCCGACTGACGACAAGGGTGGGCACCTGTCGGGGAGAGCCTAGTGGGAGCTCGAAGCTTTCCGGGTGCCCCGGCCAATGGTTTAACCAATTTGGGTGCAGTTCTAGCCCGGTATTGGCTAGGGCGGGGCCTTTCGCCCGTAGTGCGCCGCGAGTGGCCTGCATTTGTCTGTTGTTGGCAAATGTCGCAGTGGGCCAACCACTGGCAATGGTCGCCCATCACACTCGAGCGTGACTAACTCGCTTTGTGTTTCCGCTCCTGCTCGTACACTACCTGCGGAGGGAGAGTTGTCGACGACCGCGTTCGACAGCCGGACATTACCCGCATCTTGAGGCGCTTTGCGGGCGCGGATTCGGGTTCCCAGCAGGTGCCGTATTTGTACCTGCTGGAGTGAGTGCAAGCCCGCAGCCGATATCGTGAGCGAGGTTGCGGCCACCGAGTCGAAGGACCGCGCGTTAGCTCTTGATTCGGAAGTAAACTGAGGCACTTTGACCTGTGATGGGTCATGCTGGATGTCGATTTTTCTCCCATCTGCCCGCCAACACCCCCGTTCAACCCCGGAAAATCAATCGTAAGTCCCTTGTTAAGAAGAGCTTACCTGTAAGTCATACGGGCTCAAAAACTTGCCCGGAGCGCTCCAAGCAAATCCTTTGTTTGCAAGAATTTGAACAAAACTCGGGGAGGGGGTACCACCAACCTCAGGTACAGACGTTGCAGCCACTGGCCCGGCGTTTGCCTATCCCCTGCCGCGACTCTACAATGGCTAATTACCCTTCCGCGGACCTGATGCCATGATTCATTTTCCTGTACCTGAGGCGCTCACCTTCGACGACGTGTTGCTGTTGCCGGCCAAGTCGGATGTCGTTCCGGCGGCGGCGGACACCTCAACCCGTCTGACCCGCAATATCCGGCTGCAGATTCCCCTGATCAGCGCCGCCATGGACACCGTGACGGAGTCGCGCATGGCCATCGGCATGGCGCAGCAGGGCGGCCTCGGCATCATCCATCGCAATCTGACGATCGACCAGCAGGCCACCGAAGTGGACAAGGTCAAGCGGTCCGAGAGCGGCATGATCGTCGATCCCATCACCATGTCGCCGGACGACAAGATCTCCGATGCCCTGGAGGTGATGCGCCATTACCGCATCTCAGGCGTGCCAGTCACCAAGAACCGGAAATTGGTCGGCATTCTCACGAACCGCGATCTGCGCTTCGAGACCCGCACCGACATTCCCATCAGTGAGGTCATGACCAAGGAGAACCTGATCACGGTCCCGGTCGGCACTACGCTGAATGACGCCGAGGCCATCCTGCATCAGCACCGTGTCGAGAAGCTGCTGGTGGTGGACGACCAGTACCAGCTCAAGGGACTGATTACGGTCAAAGACATCCAGAAGCGGCTGAAATATCCCAACGCCGCTAAGGACGACAAAGGGCGCCTACGCGTGGGCGCGGCCATTGGCGCGACCGGCGACTTTCTGGAGCGTGCTGCCGAGATGGTGAAGGCCAAGGCCGACCTGCTGGCCATCGACAGCGCGCATGGCCACACCACGCGCGTGATGGACGCCATCATGCAAGTCAAGGCGAAGTTTCCCGAGGTCGATCTCATCGCGGGAAACGTCGGCACGTTCGAGGGCGCGTGCGAGTTGGCCCGCGCAGGAGCGGATGCCGTTAAGGTCGGCATCGGTCCCGGCTCCATCTGCACCACGCGCATTGTCACCGGAGCCGGAGTTCCGCAGATCACCGCCATCGCCGAATCGGCGCGCGCGGTGCGCGACGCGAATATTCCCATCATCGCGGATGGCGGCATCAAGTACTCGGGCGACATCACCAAGGCCATCGCCGCCGGCGCCAGTTGCGTGATGATCGGCTCATTGTTAGCCGGCACCGAGGAGAGCCCGGGCGAGACGATTCTGTACCAGGGCCGCTCGTTCAAAGCGTATCGCGGCATGGGCTCGCTGGCGGCGATGGCGCAGGGCTCCAGTGAGCGCTACTTCCAGACCACCGACATGGATGCCTCTACGCAGGCGCTTTCCGACGACGGAACCGAGGGCAACCGCCTGGCCAAGCTCGTCCCCGAGGGCATTGAGGGGCGCGTGCCCTATCGCGGCACGGTGGGCATGATCGTCTATCAACTGGTCGGCGGGGTGAAGAGCGGCATGGGCTACGTCGGCTGCTCCAGCATTGCCGAGCTGCAGCAGAACGCGCGCTTCGTGCGCATCAGCGGCGCGGGCCTGCGCGAGAGCCACGTGCACGACGTCATGATCACGCGCGAAGCGCCCAACTATCGTGTCGAGTAATCAAGTCCGTCCATCGCTGTACCCGTCGCTGCGAAACCTTGTCCGCCATTGGTGGCCTGTGGCTGCATGGCTGGTGGTAATCCGCCTGGAATCGACCGACTACGCGTCCTCCACCTTGACCTTCGGGCTGCTGTACCAGATTTCGGCAGCCATTTTTGGCCACCTCGATCCGGCAGTGCTGCAGATGCTGAACTCCATCCTGCGCAAGTCGGGACACCTGATTGGCTATGCGATACTCAGTTGGTTTGTGTTTCTGGCGCTGAAGTGCACGCACCGCGACCGCCTGAAGCCGCTGCTGCAACGGCGCTGGGGGACTTTCTTTCGCGACTTCTGGCAACTCGACTGGGCGCTGATTGCGGTGGTGTTCACCATGGTGACGGCAGCGTTCGACGAAATGCACCAGACCTATCTTCCCTCGCGCACCGGTAACTGGCTGGACGTCGCCCTTGATACCGCGGGCGCGCTGCTGATGCAAATGCTGCTGTACTCGCGGGCTACGCATACGATTAACCTTCATCGGAGGCATGTGGCCGAGGAGCACGAGCCGACATTGACGCATTAGGTGCATTCGGGAATTTCTGTGGTCATTCCGAAGAGCAGCAGCGCCTGTAAGCGCAGCGTCATCGGTAGTCCTTGTGGAGGGATTGCCCTACTGCCCTTGCTTCCCCGAGGGCTCAATAGCCCGCTCAAGCTTGTTCATGCGGGCTTCGAGTGACAGATAGCTCACCAACTCATTGTGCCGCTTTTCGGAGTCGCGTTCCAGCTTGTCGAAGCGCGCATCCATTCGTTGCTCCAACGCTGCGATTGGCTTCTCCGCGTCCTCGACACGGACCGTAAGGCTCTTCAGATCGGGTGCTACCTCGTCCTGTAATAGCGTGCGTACGTCCTCGATCGCGCCCATCGGTCCTTCTTGTGACATTCTATCCCGGCGTGCAAACCCGTAAAAGGCAGACAGGTTGCCGAACGACTTAGGAAAACAGATCCCCGCAGGCTAAAGCCCGCGAGGGATGACAAAACGTCACCGAGTTGGCGGCACGGATCAAGAGGCTGCTGAAAAAGTCGAAAAAGCACATTCCTCGCGGGCTAGAGCCCGCTCGGAATGATGAAAACAAACGACATAGACGCCGGCCTCAAGGCCGGCTCTACCAAAAAGCGCTTCTTTTAGCTGTCGTCCAGGGTCTACGGCCGGCGAGAAGTCATGAAAATCAGCCCAAACCGCCGAATGTATTTTCAACGACTTACGGTGTATTTTCGACCCAGCCTGTAAAGTCGTGCCCTTTCAAAACATCTACTTGTCTTCGCTTGCCGGAGGCGCTTCACCACCTTCCGCGGGTGCAGCCTCGGCGGTTGCCTCTTCCATGGCCTTGCGGTTTTCTTCGGCACGCTTGGCGCGAAGCTCGTTGCGCTTCTGGCGCTTTTCGTCGAGCGTGGCTTCGCTGCCGAGCAACTCGACAAATGCCACATCGCCGCCATCGCCCTGGCGGAATCCGGCATGGATGATGCGCAGATAGCCGCCGTTGCGGTCGCCATAGCGCGGCGAAATGGTGTCGAAAAGCTTGTCAACGGACTCGCGGGTCATCAGGTAGGCTGCGGCCTGCCGCCGCGCCGTCACATCTCCGCGCTTGCCCAGCGTAATCATCTTCTCCACGTGCGGACGCATGGCCTTCGCCTTGGTCAGCGTGGTCTCGATGCGCTCCTCCACGATCAACGAGGTCACCAGGTTGCGCAGCAGCGCGCGCCGGTGCTCGGTGTTCCGTCCCAGTTTCCATCCTGCTCTACGATGACGCATGTTCTTGGTCCTTCACAATCTCGCAAAAATCGCGGCAATGGCCGCGGGTTATCACCATGTGCCTCAGGGGCCAAAGCCCCAACCTTATCCCACCTCGGGCGGCACGGCTAAAGCCGGGCCCTGATAAAAAACCGCGCGAAAACGAGTCTTTCCGCATCCTCTAAAGCCGTGCCCTGATGCGAAACACTCGCTTGCCCCGAGGGCCCTACCCGTTCAGAGCGAGCTTCGCAAATCAGCTCTTAGAAGTTCGGTTCCGTGCTTCCGCCGTAGCTCAAGGCCGGAGGCAGCGACGAAGCCTGTGACGAAGAGCCACTGCCCGGCACCGCATTGCCGTGCTCATCGATCTTCATGCCCAGGCTGAGACCCATGTTTGACAGGATCTCCTTGATCTCGTTCAGCGACTTGCGGCCGAAGTTCTTGGTCTTCAGCATCTCGGCTTCCGACTTCTGCACCAGCTCGCCGATGGTCTGGATGTTGGCGTTCTTCAGGCAGTTGTAGCTGCGCACCGAAAGCTCCAGTTCCTCGACCGAGCGGTTCAGGTTCTCGTTGCGGATTTCCGGCTTGCCGGCGTCCGTCGCCTGCGAAGCTTCCAGTTCATCCTCGAAATTGATGAAGATGAACATGTGGTCCTTGAGCAGCTTGGCCGCAAGTCCCAGTGCATCGGCGGGGGTCACCGAGCCGTTGGTCCAGATTTCGATCGACAGCTTGTCGTAGTCGGTGATCTGACCCAGGCGGGCCGCTTCGACCGCGTAATTGCACTTGCGCACCGGGGAGTGTACTGAGTCGATGGGAATGAAGCCGAGCCCGAGGTCCTCATCGAAATTCTTGTCGGCGGAGACGTAACCGCGTCCCCTTTTGAGCCGCATTTCCATGTCGAGCTTGCCGCCCTCACTGACGGTCGCGATGTACACGTCCTTATCGAGGACTTCTACATCGGAGTCCGCCTCGATCATCCCGGAGGTGATCACGCCCGGCTGGTCGGCGCGGAGGTAAATCGCCTTGGGGGCATCACCATTGAGCCGGAAGGGAATCTGCTTCAGGTTCAGGATGATGTCGGTCGCATCCTCGACGACGCCGGGGATGGACTGGAACTCGTGCAGCACGCCTTCAATCTTGACGGCGGTGACGGCCGCGCCCTCGATGGACGACAACAACACGCGGCGCAGCGCGTTGCCGATGGTGGTACCGAATCCGCGTTCAAACGGCTGTGCCCAGAAATGACCGTACTTGTCGGTCAAAGATTCGGTGTCGGTGGCAAGCCGTTTCGGCTTTTGAAAACCCTTCCAAAGCATTCTTAACTCCTGTTTGTCTGATCGGCCATGCTGCACGGCTGACCCGAAGTGGAGTCAGACCGGCTGATCTGGCGCGACATTGAAGGAAACGCGACGCCCATGGGTTTGATCAACCAGGCCAGGCGCCGCCGTTGACTACTTGCTATAAAGTTCCACAATCAACTGCTCGTTGATCGGCAGGTTGATGTCTTCGCGCTTCGGCAGCGCCAGGACGCGTCCCTTGCTGCCATCGCGATCGACCTCCAGCCAGTTTGGGGGCGCCTGATGGCTGGCGAATTCCTTTGCCCCTGCGATCACCGCCAGCTTGTTGCTCTTCTCGCGAACCGCGACTTCGTCTCCGGCGTTGACCTGGAAGGAGGGAATATCGACCTTGCGCCCGTTCACGGTGACGTGGCCGTGGCGCACCAGTTGGCGCGCCTGCCGGCGTGCTACCGCAAAACCCAGGCGATACACCACGTTGTCCAGACGGCGCTCCAGTTGCTGCAACAACAGTTCACCTGTAACGCCCTTGGAGCGCGCGGCGCGCTCGAAGTAATTGCGGAACTGGCCTTCCTGGGTGAAGTACATGCGCTTCGCCTTCTGCTTTTCGCGAAGCTGCAGTCCGTATCCCACGACCTTGGCCTTGCGGTCCTTGCCGTGCTGCCCGGGCGCGAAATTGCGCTTTTCGATCGGACACTTGTCCGTAAAGCACTTTGCGCCTTTGAGGAACAGCTTGGTGCCCTCGCGGCGGCAAAGGCGGCATACTGCATCTCTGTATCGTGCCAAGTTACTTTCTCCTCGTCGGACCGCCCTGGCGGCGCATCCGGTTATGGATCGGTTTACGGGCGCTTGGCGGCCTGTCGTCCCGATCAATTAGTAGCTGGTGGTCAGTGGCTGGTGGCTAGTTGAACTTCGCCATGGCCAACCCCTTCTACTCACCAACCTTCAATCCTCATCCAGTCGTTGCTGGCTCGCGACGATCGCAAACTCGAAACTGGAAACCAACTGGCCACTGTCATTAGACCCTGCGGCGTTTCGGCGGACGGCAGCCGTTATGCGGCACCGGCGTGACGTCGCGGATCGATCGCACATCGAGCCCGGAAGATGCCAGCGCGCGGACTGCCGACTCGCGTCCCGAGCCGGGGCCGCTCACCACCACATCGACGCTGCGCATGCCGTGATCGCGCGCCTGATTGGCGGCGTTGGCCGCCGCCTGCTGGGCAGCGAAGGGCGTGCCCTTGCGCGAGCCGCGAAAGCCCAGCGAACCGGAACTCTTCCACGACACCGTGTTTCCAGCCATGTCGGTGATGGTGACGATGGTGTTGTTGAAGGACGCTTGTACGTGCACCAGCCCGTGGGGGATGTGCTTGCGCTCCTTCTTCTTGAACTTCTTGCCAGCCTTGCCTTTTTTGTCGGCTGCGGAACCTGCTGCTTTCGCCATGGTTTATGTCTTCGCGCTCGCTTTCTTCTTGTTGGCCACCGTGCCCTTGCGCGGTCCCTTGCGGGTGCGGGCGTTGGTGTGGGTGCGCTGGCCGCGAACCGGCAGGCTGCGGCGATGACGGTACCCACGATACGAGCCAATTTCGATCAGCCGCTTGATGTGCATCGAGGTATCTTTGCGCAGGTCGCCTTCGACGTTGCCTTCCTGCTCGATGACCTGGCGGATGCGGTTGACTTCGTCTTCGTTCAGGTCGCTGACCTTCTTTGTGCCTTCCACGCTGGCGGAAGTCAAAATGCTCTTCGACCGCGAGTTCCCGATGCCGAAGATGTAGGTCAGCGCGATGCTGATGTGCTTGTTGCGCGGAAGATCCACGCCTGCAATACGTGCCATAGTTGCTCCATGAGCTACTAGCAACTAGCAACTAGCAACTAGTTACTACTGGTTTAACTCTTTTCGCTCGAGGGACTAAACCGCCGCCTATCTTGCCCGGCTTCACCCCGCTTACTCGCAGCTAGTCGCTAGTTGCTAGCCGCTAGTCGCTTCCTTATCGTTATCCCTATCCCTGCCGCTGCTTGTGCTTGGGGTTTTCGCAGATCACGCGCACTACGCCGTGACGGCGAATGACCTTGCACTTGTCGCAAATCTTCTTGACCGATGCCCGAACCTTCATGATGCCTGCAATTCCCTTCCCCCAACTGTTCTCGTAATCCGAGGTCCCTCGCCCGCCTCGGCGGACTCGCGATGACGGCGCCCGGGCTCGCACGCCCGGCAAGCGCCGTTATTTATACCGATACACGATGCGGCCCCGGTTCAGGTCGTAGGGCGAAAGCTCCACGGCCACCCGGTCGCCGGGAAGTATTTTGATGAAGTTCTTGCGCATTTTGCCGGAGACGTGCGCCAGCACCTGGTGCTTGTTCTCCAGCTCGACCTTGAACATGGCATTGGGCAGAGGCTCGATCACCACTGCCATCACTTCAATCGCGTCTTCCTTACTCATTCAGCTCCTGAAAGTAATCTGTCCGCCGTCGCGGAAACCCAAATCCTTGACGGGTCCGACCCCGCCCTACCGCCAAAAACAGGCGATAGAACGGGAAACCCACTATTCGGTTAGAATCACCGGCCCGTCCTTCGTCACCGCCACGCAATGCTCGAAGTGGGCGCTATAGCTGCCGTCCTGAGTCACTGCGGTCCACTTGTCGTCCAGCAGGCGCGTGTCCGACCGGCCCACATTCACCATGGGCTCGATCGCCAGCACCATGCCGTCGCGCAATTTCGGACCGCTGCCCGGGGTGCCGTAATTCGGTACCTGCGGGTCTTCATGCAGCTTGGTGCCGATGCCGTGGCCTACGAACTCGCGCACCACGCTGAAGCCGTTCGCCTCGACCAACTGCTGTACCGCCGCGCCGACGTCGCCGACCGTGTTGCCAACTCGCGCAGCTTCAATGCCCCGGTACAAAGATTCCCGGGTTACATCCAGAAGCTTCTGCAACTCGTCCGTCAAATCACCGCCGACCGGTACCGTAATCGCCGCGTCGCCGTAGAACCCGTCCAGCACCACTCCGGTGTCGATAGAGACGATATCGCCCGCCTTCAACACCCGCCGCTCCGACGGAATCCCGTGCACGATCTCGCTATTCACCGAGGTGCACAGAACGCAGGGATAATCGTAATAACCCTTGAACGCCGGCTTGGCGCCGAGTTCCTTGATCTTGCGCTCGGCCACCCGCTCCAGGTCCATGGTGGTAACGCCCGGCGTAACCGCTTCTGTCACTGCATCCAGCACCTGCCGGACGATGCGCCCGCTACGGCGCATTTTCTCGATCTCGGAGGCGGACTTACAGACGATTGACATTCTTTTCGATCGCAACCATCGCCTGCGCCGCGACCGCCTCCACCGGCTGGTCTCCGTTGACGTCCACCAGGCGGCCCTTGGCGCGGTAGTATTCCACCAGAGGCAGCGTCTGCCGCTGGTAGGCTTTCAGGCGTTCGGCAACAACTTCCTCGGTGTCGTCTGGACGCACGACAAGTCGCCCGCCGTCGACATCACAGATGCCTTCAACTTTGGGTGGCTGGGAGTGGACGTTGTAAATCCGTCCACAGGTGGGACACGTACGACGCCCGGTAATTCGTTGCAGCAATTCATTATACTCCACTGTAATCTGCACCACAACCGGCGGTATGGCGCTAAACGGCGCCCGCGTACCGTTGCCAGCCTGCATGCTTGTCAAATATCCATCCAGCCACTCGGCCTGTCCCACGGTACGCGGGAAGCCGTCCAAAATGAAGCCGCGGTCACAGTCCGGCTTGCTCAGCCGGTCAGCCACCATGCCGTTGACCAAGTCATCGGAAACCAGCTCGCCACGGCTTAGAATTTCCTTGACCTTCACGCCCAGGTCAGTGCCCTTGGCTACGTTCTCCCGAAACAGGTCTCCCGTCGAGATCTGCGGAATGCCGTAAGCGGCGGCAATCAGCTTGGCCTGAGTGCCCTTGCCGGCGCCCGGTGCTCCCACCAAAATGATGGGGCCGACCACCGGCACGGCCTTATTTGCACCCACTACGGACGAAGGAGTCTGTGTTGCCACGACACACCCCTCTGGGCCGTCTTGCTGGCCCTTCTGCCCGCCTTGGCGGGCCGGAGCCTCCCGGTAGCTCCGAAAATCAGTGGCTGGTGGTCAGTGCTGGTGGCTAGGTAAGGACCGCCAAGCCTATTTCCACCTTCGCCGTCGTTCCCAATCGCTGGTTCCTGGTTGCTAGTCGTTCTTTCTAGCCTGTGGCCACCAGCCGCTGGCCACTACCACGTCGCCCGGCGTCCCCGGACGCGTCCACTGCGCGGCGTAAAGCCCTCGTAGTGACGCATGATAAGCTGCGACTCTACCTGGTTCACCGTGTCCATGGCCACGCCGACCACGATCAGCAGCGAGGTTCCGCCAAAGTAGAAGTTCACGTTCAAACCGCTGGTGACCCACGTGGGCAGTCGTTCGAAAAACGCCCCAATCGACCCATACAAGTGATTGAGATGAATGCCGGTGATCATCCACTCCGGAATGAAGGAAATCAGGATCAAGTACAAGGCGCCCACCAGGGTGATGCGGGTCAGAATCTCATTGATGAAGTTCGCGGTGCGCGCACCCGGCCGGATGCCCGGAATGAACCCGCCATACTTGCGCATGTTGTCGGCAACCTCATTGGGGTTGAAGACAATCGACACATAGAAATACGCAAAGAAAACGATGCCCACGGCGTACAGCAGAGTGTACAGGGGTTCTCCCCAGCGCAACGCGTTGAACACGGGGCTGAAGTAGCGGCTGTCTTTGAACATGGGCAGCGCGCCCAGCGTCTGCGGGAGTGTCAGCACCGACGAGGCAAAGATGACCGGCATTACGCCGCCGGAGTTCACCCGCAGCGGCAGATGGGTGGACTGCCCGCCCATGATCTTGCGCCCCACAACGCGCTTGGCGTACTGCACCGGTATTCGCCGCTCACTACGCTCGACAAATACGATGAAGGCGACTACCGCGATCATGACTACGACCAGCAGCAGCATGGCCGGGACGGTAAACGCTCCCCACGCCTGGGTGCGCACTTTGTCGTACAAGTCGGCGACGGCGCGCGGCAGTCCCACGACGATGCCGGCGAAGATCAGCAGCGACATACCGTTGCCGATTCCGCGCTCGGTGATCTGTTCGCCCAGCCACATGATGAACACGCTGCCGGTAGTGAGCGTCAGCATGGTCATCAGCACAAAGCCCATACCCGGGTTGTTGACAAACCCCGGCTGCCGTTGCAGCGTGAATGCGATGCCCAGCGACTGCACCGCGCTCAACAGCAGGGTCAGGTAGCGCGTCCACTGGGTAATCTTCTTGCGGCCGAGTTCGCCTTCCTTCTGCAGCTTGGCCAGTGGTTCATAGACCACCGTCATCAACTGCAGGATGATCGACGCCGTAATGTAGGGCATGATGCCCAGGGCAAAAATCGTCAAACGGCGAAGCTGTCCGCCGCTGAACAGGTCGATGAAACCGAGGAAGGTGCCGCGATTCTGGTCGAAGAACTGCGCCAGCACGTCGGCATTGATGCCGGGCGTGGGAATGTGTCCGCCCAGCCGGTACACGGCCAGCAGTCCCAGCGTAAACAGAATGCGCTTCCGCAGATCGGGAACGCGAAATACGTTGGCCAGCTTTTCAAGCATTACAAATCCTTAATCGCTCTTCGCTTTTCGCTCTTACTAACCACTAACCACTAACCACTACAGGAGGTGCACCTTGCCCCCGGCCTTTTCAATCTTCTCCTGCGCCGACTTGGAAAACTTGTGCGCGTGTACGGTGACGGCCTTCGACAGCTCGCCCTTCCCCAGCACCTTCACCAGCGAGTTCGTCTTGCTCACCACCCCCGCCTTGCGCAGCACTTCGGGGGTAATTTCCTTCTCGTCGAAATTCGCCAGCCGCTCCAAATTCACGACTTCGTACTCGGTCTTGAAGATGTTGGTGAAGCCGCGCTTCGGCAAACGCCGGTGCAGCGGCATCTGGCCGCCTTCAAAACCGCGCATCAGGCTGGAGCCGCTGCGCGATCCCTGGCCCTTGTGGCCGCGGGTTGAGGTCTTCCCCATACCCGAGCCCATGCCGCGGCCGACGCGCTTTTTGTTTTCATTCGCCTTGCGGGGCGCCCGTAAATTACTCAGATTCATTGTGTACCGTACCTGTGCGACCTTTCTCTGTGCGCCGCGTCACACTTCAAAGAATTCTGTCCGCTACTTGCCGGCTTCGACGATCTCTACCAGATGCGGCACTTTCGCCACCATCCCGCGAATCGACGGCGTGTCTTCGCGCTCGATCACCTGGTTCAGACGAGTGAAGCCCAGTCCCTTGACCACCAGCTTGTGCTTCACCGGCGTAGCGATGGCCGAGCGCACATACTTGAGATGGATTTTTGCGCCCGCGGGCGCCGATTTCTTTTCAGCTTTTCTGCGAGTGCGCGCCATGATCACAGCTCCTCGGCGGCCTTGCCACGCGCCGTCGCGACTTCATTCTTGTCGCGCAGCGATTGCAAAGCGTTGAACGTCGCCTTGATCACGTTGTGCGGGTTGGTGGTGCCAATCGACTTGGTCAGCACGTTCTGCACCCCCGCCGAAGTCATCACCGCGCGCACCGCGCCGCCGGCGATCACGCCGGTGCCTTCCGGCGCAGGCTTGAGCATCACCATGCCAGCGCCATAGCGTCCCAGCACCTGGTGCGGAATCGTGGTCTGCGTCAGGTTGATGCGCAGCAGGTTCTTCTTGGCCGCTTCGATGCCCTTGCGGATCGCCTGCGGCACTTCCTTGGCCTTGCCCGAACCGTAGCCCACCACCGCGGCAGACGGATCGCCCACCACCACCAGCGCCGCGAACGACATGTTCTTGCCGCCCTTGACGACCTTGGTGACGCGGTTGATCGAGACGACCTGGTCCTTCAGCTGGTAGTTATTGGCGTCAAGCTTCTTCTTTACTGTAGGCATTACTGTAATCTCTCCAAACCGTCATCCCGAGCGGAGGTGCGCTGCTTTTGCGCACCGTAGTCAAAGGAACTGCTGTTCTTCGCTCTTCGTTCTTCGCTAATTGCTATTCGCTCGTTGCTGGTTGCTAATTACCAACATCCCGTCACCGTCCTTAGAACTCCAGGCCCGCCTCACGCGCCGCATCCGCCAGCGCCTTGATGCGGCCATGGTATAGATATCCGCCGCGGTCAAAGACCACCTTCTTAATGCCCTTTTCTTTGGCGCGCTCGGCGATTAGCTTGCCGATTTCCTTGGCCGAAGCGAGGTTGCCGCCGGTGGGACGCTTCTCGCCCTTGATTCCCTTGCCCTTCTCCACCGACGCCGCCGACACAATGGTCGCGCCCTTGGTGTCGTCGATGACCTGGGCATAAATGTGGCTGACCGAACGGTACACGTTCAGCCGGGGACGTTCCGTGGTGCCCAGGATCTTCTTGCGGATGCGCGAGTGGATCTTGCTCCGCGTTTCGTTCTTCGATGTCTTTCCAATCATCGCTGCTCTTCCTTCATCCCGGGGTTCTGAACCGGGGCAACGGACCCGAGGTCCCTTAGGGGCTAAAGCCCCATTTGAAAGCGGCCTGTAACGGCACCTGAAGCCGTGCCCTTTCAAACCACTCGAACTTGAAACTGTGTTGCCACCAGGCACTAGTCACTGGCCACTATTTGGCGCCCGTCTTGCCAACCTTCTTCTTTAGCTTTTCGTTGGTGTAGCGCACGCCTTTGTTTTTGTACGGGTCGGGTGGGCGCAGGGACCGCATTTCCGCCGCGACAAAGCCAACCTTCTGGCGGTCAATGCCGCTCACTGTCAGGTGCGTCTGCTTGGGATCGATCGTGACCTCAATACCCGCGGGCAGGGGATACTCGACGGGATGTGAAAATCCCAACGTGAACACCACGATCCCCTTGCCCTTCATTTCGGCGCGGTAGCCGATGCCTACGATGTCCAGCTCCTTCGTCCAGCCCTTGGTCACGCCGTCGACCGAGTTGTTGACCAGCGCGCGCACCAGTCCGTGCACCGCCGCCTTGGAGTCGTCATCGCGGACCACCACCAAGTTGCCGTCATTCGTCTCCAGCTTCACGCCGCCCGGCATGTGGGTAGTCACCGCGCCCTTGGGGCCCTTGACCGTGACCGTGTTGCCCTCGACGGCGTAAGTCACGCCCTTGGGCAACGGGATTGGCTTCTTTCCAATTCTCGACATATCGTGTCTCTCACTAAGCAATTAGCAATTAGCAACTAGCAATTAGCTCGTTACTCTTGGGTCGCTGCTCTTGGGTCTCACTCATTAAACTATTCACTCTTAGCGTCTCGGTCTTAGCTAGTCGCTAGTCGCCAGTTGCTAGCGGCTAATAAACCTCGCACAGCACTTCGCCGCCCAGCTTCTCCTTGCGGGCCTGGCGGCCGGTCATCACGCCCTTGGGGGTGGTCAGGATGTTGATCCCCAACCCGCCCAACACGCGCGGGATTTCGCTGTGGCCGACATACACGCGGCAGCCGGGGCGCGATACTCGCTTGAGCTGCGAAATCGGCGACGAGTTGTCGGAAGCATACTTCAGGTACACGCGCAGTACCTTGCGGCCTTCTTCTTCCGTCGCCTTGAAGTTCGCGATGTAGCCTTCGTCCTTCAGGATGCGGGCGATCTCCAGCTTCAGCTTGGAGAGCGGCACATCCACCTTCGGGTGGCGTGCGTTGATGGCGTTGCGAACCCGCGTCAGAAAATCCGCGACCGGATCGGTCATACTCATGCTCGATATCTCCTCAAATCGTCGCCCGTTCGCTTTCGTATCCGGAATCCATCTCCGGGGCCCCCCGTCGTGCGCTCACCGCGCGCTTCGGGTTGGTGAAAGAACCAGCCGCGACGTACTCGCTCAGCGTTCGGTCCGGACCGCGCCCGGGCCGGGGCCGCTGCGCCCCGTTGCGTCTACCAGGACGACTTCGAAACTCCAGGAATCTCTCCCTTGAGCGCCAGGCTGCGGAAGCACAGGCGGCAAATGCCGAACTTGCGCAGATAGGCCCGGGGACGCCCGCAAATCTTGCAGCGATTGTGCTGGCGCGTAGAAAACTTCGCTTTCTTGTTCGCCTTGGCGATCTTACCTGTTGTAGCCATCGTTTCCTTTACTCTCTCGCTTTTCGCTTTTCCCTCTTCAACTAGCCCCTGACCACCAGCCACTACTGCTGGCGAAAGGGCATGCCCATGTGCTTCAGCAGCGCCCGCGCCTGGTCATCGCTACCCGCCGTGGTCACAATCGTGATGTTCATTCCCTTCATCTTCTCGACCTTCGAGTAGTCGATTTCCGGGAAGATCAACTGGTCACGCACGCCCAGCGTGAAATTGCCGCGGCCGTCGAACGACTTCGTCGGGACTCCGCGGAAGTCACGCACACGCGGCAATGCGATGTTCACCAGCCGATCGAAAAATTCGTACATGCGGTCGCCGCGCAGGGTCACCATCACTCCGATGGGATTCCCTTCGCGCACCTTGAACTGCGCGATCGATTTCCGGGCCTTGGTGATGACCGGCTTCTGCCCGGTAATCAAGCCGACTTCGCTCGCCGCAGGATCAATCACCTTGGCGTTCTGCGTGGCTTCGCCCACGCCCATGTTGACCACGATCTTCTCCAGCTTGGGGGCCGCCATGGGATTGTCGAGGCTAAACTCCTTCATCAGCGCGGGCAAAACTTCCTTGTAATACTTGTCGCGCATACGCGCCGTCGCCCGGTTGTTCGCCTTGGGACGGGACGGCTTGCCGGATGTCTCTTCGGCCGCGGCTTCCACCTGCTCGGGCTTCGCCTTCTTGCCCTGCGGCTTGCCCTGCGCCGCCGGCTGGCCCTTTTGCTTCTTGTCTTTCTCGTCCGCCATTCTCTGCTTCACCTTTCTCACGGTTTCGGAGCGTCATTCAGTCCGGTTCGTGAGGAACTCAGTTTTGAGCAACTAGCAATTAGCAACTAGCTCCCAAACTCGTTGCGCACCAGCAGCCAATTGCTAATTGCCAGCCGCTAGTTGCTTATTTTTCCAGCGTCGTTCCACAGTGCTTGCACGTGCGCACATGCCGGTCGCCAAGCTGCTTATGAGCCACGCGCACCGGGCGCTTGCACGAGGTGCACACCAGCATCACGTTGCTGATGGCGATCGAGCTCTCCTGTTCGGCAATTCCGCCCTTGATGTTGCGCTGAGGATTGGGGCGCACGTTCTTCTTTACCATCATCACGTGTTCCACCAGCACCTTGCCCGCGGCGGGCATGACCCGCAGCACGCGGCCTTCCTTGCCCTTGTCGCGCCCGCTGATGACGCGGACCTGGTCATTCCGACGAATATCTACGATCTTATGCATGTCTCTCTAATCCTTGCTCTACAGAACTTCCGGCGCCAGCGACACAATCTTCAAGAACTTCTTCTCGCGCAGCTCGCGGGCCACGGGACCGAACACGCGCGTCCCTATTGGCTCGTTAGCGTCATTAATCAGCACCGCCGCATTCTGGTCGAAGCGGATGTAGGTCCCATCGCGGCGCCGATGCTCCTTGCGGGTGCGCACAATCACGGCTTTCACCACCGTGCCCTTCTTGGCGGTGCCGTCCGGCGCAGCTTCCTTCACAGCCGCCGTTACCACGTCGCCCAGGTGGGCCACCAAGCCGGTGCCGCCGCCCAGCGGCAGGATCATCTGCAGCTTACGCGCGCCGGAGTTATCGGCAACCTCGAGCATGGTCCTCATCATCACTGCCATAATCTGTCTCCCAAAACCTCACTCCGGGTGGCCCACATTTCTCTTCCTTTGGGAAATGTGGGTTTAACCTAGATCGCCGTCTCTTCCACCGGCGCTACCTGCGCAGCGCGACGAACGATGTCCTTCAACTGCCAGCGCTTCAGCTTCGACAGGGGACGCGTCTCCTCGATCTTGACGACGTCGCCCAGCTTTGCCGTGCCCTTCTCATCGTGGGCATAGAACTTCTTGCTGCGCTTCACCACGCGCTTGTAGAAGGGATGCGCCTTCTGGCGGTTTACCTCCACTACGATGGTCTTGGCCATCCTGGTGGAAACCACTTCCCCGATCAGGATCTTGCGGCTGCCCGCTTTCGTTTCGGTGTTTGTCGTTGTCTCGGCCATGGCTTACTTCGTCTCCGTCGCAGCCGTCCTGGCCGCTGCCGCGCGCTTCTCGCGCTCGATGGTCTTCATGCGCGCGATGTCTTTCTTGAGGTCGCGGATCTTCTTCAGGCTCTCGGTCTGTCCCATCTTCAACTGGAACTTCAGCTTGAAGAGCTGGTCGGCCAGCTCGCGCTGCTGGTGCGCCAGTTCGACATCGGTCAAATTGCGGATCTTCTCTGCGTTCATCTCACCGTTCCTTACTGCACGCCTTCGCGCGCCACAAACTTGGTGCGCAAGGGCAGCTTGTGCGACGCCAGGCGCATGGCTTCGGCGGCCTCGGTGGCGCTGACCCCTTCCATCTCGAAGAGGATTTTGCCCGGGCGCACCACGGCGACCCAGTGATCGGGCGCACCCTTGCCCTTACCCATACGGGTTTCGGCCGGCTTCTTGGTTACCGGCTTGTCGGGAAAGAGACGGATCCAGATCTTGCCTCCGCGCTTCACGAAGCGCGTCATGGCCACACGGCTGGCCTCGATCTGCCGGTCGGTGATCCAGCCCGGCTCCATGACCTTCAGTCCGAAGTCGCCGAACGACAGCTCGCCGCCGCGCCACGCCTTGCCGCACATGCGGCCGCGCTGCTGCTTGCGATACTTCACTTTCTTTGGCATCAACATGATGATTTGCCCTGCTTGAAACTCGAAACTTCGAACTCGAAACTGTCTTTAGAACGCCGGGTGTCCCGTTCAACGCTTCGCAAAGCGAGGCGCAGGGTGGGGCCATTAAAACGCTCCGCTCGGCACGCCCTGCGGCTCGCGCTTCTTCTCCCGCAGGATCTCGCCCTTGTACACCCAGCACTTCACGCCGATTACGCCGTACGTGGTCCGCGCTTCCGCGAAGCCGTAGTCGATGTCGGCGCGCAAGGTGTGCAGCGGCAGACGCCCCTGCAGATACCACTCCGAACGCGCGATTTCGTTGCCGTTCAGGCGGCCGCTCACACGCACCTTGATACCCTTGCAGCCGAAGCGCAGCGCCGAATCCACCGCCTTGCGCATGGTGCGCCGGAAGCTGACGCGTTTCTCCAGTTGCAGCGCAATGTTCTCGGCCACCAGTTGCGCATCGAGTTCCGGCTTGTGCACTTCGAGGATATCGACGTACACGTCGCGGCCGGTGCGCTTCTGGATCTCCTGCTTCAGCTTGTCAATCTCGGCGCCTTTGCGCCCGATGATGATGCCCGGACGCGCGGTGCGGATGATGATGCGCAGCTTGTTGCCGGGACGCTCGATCTCAATCGAGCTGACGCCCGCCGACTTGAGCTTGTCCTTCAGCTCTTCCTTCAGCTTCACGTCTTCCAGCAACAGTTTGTCGTAGTCGCGCTCCACGAACCAGCGCGAGCGCCACGGCTTGGTCACGCCAAGCCGGAATCCGTATGGATGGACTTTCTGTCCCATAGTCTTGTTACTCTCCGCGGCTCGCGCCGCTATGGCCCGCCGCTCGCGCGGGGGCTGATCCCTACTTCTTCGACTTCTTCGTGCCGGCGAATTTCTTTGCCGGGGCCTTCTTGGCTGCGGTCTTCCTGGCTGCCGATTTCTTTGCCGCCTTCTTGGCCACCGGCTTTTCGTCGGTCACGACTTGGGCCGCGGCCTTCGTCTGGTCGCCCGTTTTCTCCGCCAATACGATATTCAGGTGCGCGATGCGCCGCTGGTAGCGGTAGGCGCGGCCCATCGGCGCCGGTCGGATGCGCTTCATGCGCGGCCCGTCGTTGGCAATCGCATGCTTCACGTAGAGCCGGTCGAGATCCACGTCCAGTGACTTCTCGGCACTGACGTAGTTGGCGTTCTCCACCGCCGAACGCAGCAGCTTGTAGATCTGCGGCGCAATGCCCTTCTTGGTGTAGCGCAGGGTGTCGAGCGCCTCTTCCACCCTGCGGCCCTTGATCAAGTCGAGCACTAAGCGCGCCTTCTGCGGCGAGACCCGCACGTAATTCAGTTTGGCTGTGAATTCCATGTTTCTTCCTTACCTCGCCGCCGGCTTGGCCGCGGTCTCCGTCGCCGCCTTCACCGAGTGCCCCTTGAAGGTGCGGGTCAGGCTGAATTCGCCCAGCTTGTGGCCCACCATGTTTTCGGTGACGTACACCGGGATGAACTTCTTGCCGTTGTGCACCGCCAGGGTGTGTCCCACCATCTCGGGGATCACCGTCGAGCGGCGCGACCAGGTGCGCACGACCTTCTTCTCGTTGCGCGCGTTCATGCCCTCGATCTTCACCTGCAGGTGCTTGTCGATGAACGGACCTTTTTTCGTTGAACGTGCCATTTCGCCTCAGTCCTACTTCTGTCTGCGGTTCACGATGAACTTATCGGTCCGCTTGTTGTTGCGTGTCTTGTAACCGCGTGTCGGCTGGCCCCACGGGGTCACCGGATGCCGTCCGCCGCTGGTCTTGCCTTCGCCACCGCCGTGCGGATGGTCCACGGGATTCATCACCACGCCGCGGTTGGTCGGGCGGATGCCCATCCAGCGCGTGCGTCCGGCCTTGCCGATGGAGATGTTTTCGTGGTCGATGTTGCCCACCTGCCCGATCGTTGCCATGCAGTCCACCAGCACCTTGCGGGTCTCGCTGGAAGGCAGCTTGAGCAGCGCATAATCGCCTTCCTTCGCCACCAACTGCGCCTGGGCTCCGGCGGAGCGCGCCATCTGCGCGCCCTTGCCCGGCTTCAGCTCGATGTTGTGCACCGTGGTGCCGGGAGGAATGTTGCGCAGCGGCAATGCATTGCCTACCAGAATGTCGGCTTCCGGCCCGCTGACAATCTTCGCGCCCACCTTCAGACCGACCGGGCAGATGATGTAGCGCTTCTCCCCGTCGGCATAGTTCAGCAACGCGATGCGCGCCGAGCGGTTGGGATCGTACTCGATCGACGCCACCGTCGCCGGGATGCCAAACTTGTCGCGCTTGAAGTCGATGACCCGCAATTTGCGCTTGTGTCCGCCGCCGCGGTGCCAGATGGTCTGGTCGCCCACGTTGCGGCGTCCGCTGGTGCGCTGTTTCGGCTCGGTCAGCGGCTTGTACGGCCGGTTCGTCGTCAGGTCATCGTTGACGGTGCTCGTGGTGAAGCGCCGCGTCGGAGTAACCGGTCTGTAGGTTCTGATTGCCATGTTTTTACTCGTTTCTTCTAGCCACTAGCCACTGGCCACTAACCACTGCTTTAAAGGTTCTCCGCGTACTCGGGCATCTTCTGCCCCGCCTTCAGTCGCACGTACGCCTTCTTCCAGTCCGGACGATAGCCGGTGAACTTTCCCCGGCGGCGTTCCTTGCCGGCGAAGTTGGCGGTGCGTACCGTGTCCACCTTCACCTTGAAAATGCTCTGTACCGCGTTCTTGATCTCGGTCTTCGACGCCTTGGAGGAAACCTCGAACACCAGCGTCGCTTCCGATTCCTTCACGCCCAGGCCCTTTTCGGTAATCACCGGACGACGAATGATCTGATAGGCCGACTTCATTACGCGACCTCCTTGGGCGTGGCCTTGCGCTTGGGCGCCGAGGCCTTCAGCGAATCCTGCAGCTTCTCCAGCGCCGGGCGCGAGAACACCGCACTGCTGTAGCGCAGCAGGTGGTAGGGATGCACTTCGTTGCCCGCCACCAGTTCCACGCCCTTCAGGTTGCGTGTGCTCAGGTGCAGGTTCTTGCTGTCGCCCACGCCGTTCTCCACCAGCAGCGTGGTTCCCTTTGCGTTGAGCTTGTCGAGCGCTGCGCGGAAGGTCTTGGTCTTGGCTTCCTTCAGCTCGAAGCTTTCGACGACCATCAGCTTGCCGTCCGACAGCTTGGCCGCCAGTGCCGAACGCAGCGCGCCCAGCAGCTTCTTGCGCGGGAACGCGTAGTCATAGGAGCGGGGCTTGGGGCCGTGCACCGTGCCGCCATGCCGCCACAGCGGAGAGCGGATCGACGCAATGCGCGCGCGTCCCGTGCCCTTCTGCTTCCACAGCTTCTTGCCGGCGCCGCTCACCAGACCACGCGTCTTGGTGGAGTGGGTCCCGGCCCGCTGGCTGGCGCGGAAATGCTTCACTGCTTCCCACAGCAGGTCTTCGTTGACTGCGCCGAATACCTCGTCAGCCAGTTCCAACGAGCCCACTTTTTCGCCGTTCAGATTCAGTACTTCAATGGTTGCCATATCTTCTTCCGTTCAGTAGCCAGTTACCAGCTACCAGTCACCAGTTACTTTTTCTTGGTCGCCTGCCGCTTCGAAGCCTTCAACGGGTCGACCTTGCCCTCCGCACCAAATCCACGGCGCTCTCTGGGCGGCTTCTTGGCCCTCGAAATCACCACATAACCGTCTTTCGCTCCCGGCACCGCGCCCTCAACGACCAGTAAATTCTCGTCGCGGTCAACTCCCAGCACGCGCAGGTTGCGGGTTGTTACCTTGTCCACGCCCATGTGTCCGGACATGCGCATGCCCTTGAACACGCGCGAGGGAAACGCTGACGAGCCAATCGAGCCGGTGATCTGGAACATGGAGCCGTGCGAAGCCGCGCCGCCGCCAAAATGATGACGCCGCACTACGCCTGCGAACCCCCGTCCCTTGCTGGTGGCGGTGATATCGACAAACTTTTCGCCCTCGAACATGTCCACCAGCACTTTATCGCCGACCTTCGCGCCGTCCTGGCTTTCCCCATCGGTCACGATCTCGACCTCGCGCAGAAAGCGCATCGGCGGCAGATTGTTCTTGGCGAAGTGGCCCTTCATCGGCTTGCTCAGCCGCGACTCCTTCACAAACTCCACCAGCCCGATCTGGGCGGCATCATAGCCGTCTTTCGCCGAAGTCTTGCGCTGCGTCACCACGCAAGGGCCGGCCTTCAGCACGGTGACCGGACGGACGTCGCCCTTGTCATCGAACAACTGCGTCATGCCGACTTTCTTTCCCAAAATTCCGTTGACTGCCATCTCTGTCCTCTTGACTCCGCTCCCTGTTCCGGTGATTGCTGCACCAGGGGCTGTTTGCCGCGGAAGCTTTGTTCACATCGCTTTTCGCGATTCGCTTGTCGCTCTTCGCCAATCACCTCATCGCTTTTTGCGAAGGGCGAAAGGCGAAGAGCGAACAGCGTCTATTTATGTTCCTTGCCAAACGCCTTGATTTCTACGTCCACACCCGCGGGCAGCTCCAGCTTCATCAGCGCGTCCACTGTCTGCTGCGTCGGCTCAAGAATGTCGAGCAGGCGCTTGTGGGTGCGAATCTCAAACTGTTCCCGCGACTTCTTGTCCACGTGGGGCGACCGCAGCACGCAGTACTTGTTCTTCACCGTCGGCAGCGGAATCGGTCCCGCAATCTGCGCGCCGGTGCGGCGTGCGGTGTCCACGATTTCGCCTGTGGACTGATCGAGTATGCGGTAGTCGTAAGCCTTCAGGCGGATGCGGATTCGTTCTTTACCAATCACGTTAGTTTCTCTCAAAGATCATGTCTGGGACCGTCGAACGTCTCCGCCTTCGGCCCTGCGGCGGTTGCCGCGGTTGTTAATTGGGTGCGGTGTACCGCGCCGCACCCGGTATGAATCCCAACTACACAGTGGTCGACCAAATCTTCTTGGCCAATTTCGCGGAGTTGACGAGTCTTCTATTTTCTGGCGTATCGGCGATGCCTTCTATGTCCAACACTGCTTCCTTCAGTTCGACCGCTGCAAACGCCTGAAAGACATCGCGATTCTTCACGTGACCCTTCATGACGAGGTACTTGCGACTACTATCGTTCTTACCTTCATAGGCTCGAATTTCGATGACCGATCGTGTAATCGCTTTACGCGCAGCAGACCTCGCCATAGTGCCTCCGCTCCCTACGCCATAATCTCGGTGATGGTCCCAGCGCCCACGGTGCGTCCACCTTCGCGGATCGCAAACCGCAGGCCCTTCTCCATCGCCACCGGCGTGATCAGCTCAATCTCCAGCGCCACGTTGTCGCCCGGCATCACCATCTCCGTGCCCGCCGGCAACGTCGCCACCCCCGTCACGTCCGTCGTCCGAAAGTAAAACTGCGGCCGATACCCCTTGAAAAACGGCGTGTGCCGCCCGCCTTCTTCCTTCGACAGCACGTACACCTCGCCCTTGAACTTGGTGTGCGGCGTGATCGAGCCCGGCTTCGCCAGCACCATGCCGCGCTCCACCTCGTCCTTGCCGATGCCGCGCAGCAGCAGCCCGGCGTTGTCCCCCGCCATGCCTTCGTCCAGCTGCTTCTTGAACATCTCCACGCCCGTCACTACCGTCTTGCGCGTCTCCCGGAAGCCCACAATCTCGACCTCCTCGCCCACCTTCACCTTGCCGCGCTCAATACGCCCGGTCACCACCGTGCCGCGCCCCGAGATCGAAAAAATATCTTCGATCGGCATCAGGAACGGCTTGTCAATTTCACGCGCCGGCAGCGGAACGTTCTTGTCCACCGCCTCCATCAGCTCATCGATCTTGGCTTCCCACTGCGCCTCGCCGTTCAGCGCGCCCAGCGCCGAGCCCCGCACCACCGGTAGATCATCGCCCGGGAACTGGTACTTGGTCAGCAGCTCGCGCACTTCCATCTCCACCAGATCGATCAGCTCGGGATCTTCCACCGCATCGCACTTGTTCAAGAAAACGACGATGTACGGCACACCCACCTGGCGCGCCAAGAGCACGTGCTCTTTGGTCTGCGGCATCGGACCATCGGTCGCCGCGACTACCAGAATCGCCCCGTCCATCTGCGCCGCCCCCGTGATCATGTTCTTGATGTAGTCGGCGTGCCCCGGGCAATCCACGTGCGCATAATGACGGTTCGCCGTCTCGTACTCCACGTGCGCGGTGGCGATGGTGATGCCGCGCTCGCGCTCTTCCGGAGCGTTGTCGATCGAGTCGAACGAGCGGAACTTGATGTTCGGATTGTGCTTGCCCAGCACCTTGGTAATCGCCGCCGTCAGGGTCGTCTTGCCATGATCGATGTGCCCGATCGTCCCCACGTTCACATGCGGCTTGCTGCGATCAAATTTTTCTTTCGCCATTTGTCGTTGCTCCTGCCAATTTTCTGAACTCGTCTAGTGCGGCCGAAAGCCCACTGTGGGCCTTTCCGGTGGTGCTTGCGGAACATATTCGGTTGACGCAGTATCAAAGTGCGACCACCGAACTAATATCACCGTCGGGAAACTGTCGCTCACAGCGCCAGAACTGTCGACCAGCCAAATCCAAACACCCTGCTGATCCTGATCAGCGACGTAAGCTTCGAGCACATAGTGTTCCGGTATAACCCCGGAAAGTTCCGCCTTCCCTTCATGAGAGCGCCAAAACCGTACTGTCCGTCCGGCTAGTTGCATCATGTACTCTCGAAGATCAGCTCCGGTCGGTTGATGCCGAACCAAACCATATTGCGGAGGCGATTGAACTCAGTTTTCGTACGGTAGTCCAAAACGTCGTCGACCAATTCCCAAGACAGCGGAACGTTTACCGGTCCTACGGGGGTTTGAATTCGAAGCGTCCAGCTCAGCGTATCGATGTTCCTCGCCAGGCTCTCGAGCCTGTATCCCGATCCAAGGGGTTCAAGGATAGTAACCACCAGATTCCCGAGTTCCACCGCTCGCGCGCGAATTCGATCAGCCTTCTCGGCAAGCGCCAGCTTAGATCTTTGAAACTGCTCTTCGGCCACTCCAAACTTTTGCGCCAACTCTTTTTCTTCTTGTGTAAGCTCAGCCAGCGGTAAAGGACGAGCCGACTCCGGGTAGCCCGAAAGGTATATCTCAAAATTCGTAGCACCCATTGCCATCTCTCCTACTTCGTCCCTGCCGGACTCTTGCCCTGCACCTTGGCGACGATCTCCTCGGCCACGGCGCGAGGCGCCTCTTCGTACCGCGAAAAATGCATCGAGAACGTTGCGCGACCCTGCGTATTCGAGCGCATGGTCGTCGCGTAACCAAACATCTCGGCCAGCGGAACCATCGCGCGAATTACCTGCGAGCCGGCCCGATGCTCCAGCCCTTCGATGCGTCCGCGGCGGCTGCTCAGGTCGCCGATGATGGTGCCCATGTACTCTTCCGGCACGACAACTTCGACTGACATCACCGGTTCCAGCAGCACCGGACTCGCCTTGCGCGCGGCTTCCTTGAATGCCATTGAACCGGCGATCTTGAAGGCCATTTCGTTCGAGTCCACATCGTGATAGCTGCCGTCGTACAACGTCGCCTTCACATCCACCATCTCGTAGCCGGCCAGCACTCCGCCCTCCAGCGCTTCCTTGATGCCCTGGTCCACCGGCTTGATGAACTCCTTGGGAATCACGCCGCCCACGATCTCGTTGATGAACTCATAGCCCTTGCCGGGCTCGTTGGGCTCCAGCCGAATGCGCACGTGGCCGTACTGGCCACTGCCGCCGGTCTGCCGGATGTACTTGCCTTCGGCCTGCGAAGCCTTGCGGATGGTCTCGCGATACGCCACCTGCGGCTTGCCGACATTGGCCTGCACGTTGAACTCGCGCATCATGCGGTCCACGATAATTTCCAGGTGCAGCTCGCCCATGCCGGCAATGATTGTCTGCCCGCTGTCGGGATCGGTCGAAACCTTGAACGTCGGGTCTTCCTGAGCCAGCTTGCCCAGGGCAACGCCCATCTTTTCCTGGTCGGCCTTGGTCTTCGGTTCCACAGCAACCGCGATGACCGGCGCCGGGAACTCAATGGACTCCAGCACAATGGGATGCTTCTCATCGCAAATCGTGTCACCGGTCGTGACATTGCGCAGGCCGACGCATGCACAGATGTCGCCGGCGAAGATTTCGCTGATCTCTTCCCGCTTATTGGCGTGCATCTTCAGCAGACGGCCAATGCGCTCGCTCTTCTGTCTGCCACTATTAAGTACGCTGTCGCCCGTCTTCAAGTGGCCCGAGTACACGCGAATGAACGTCAACTGCCCAACGTACGTGTCCGTCATAATCTTGAAGGCCAGCGCGGCGAACGGCGCGTTGTCGTCTGCGGTGCGCTCTTCCAGCGAGCCGGTGTCGGGGTTCTTGCCTTCGACCGGCGGAACGTCCAGCGGCGAAGGCAGGTAATCGATCACGGCGTCGAGCAGCGGCTGCACGCCCTTGTTCTTGAACGCCGTCCCGCAGATTACCGGGAAGACCTTCAACTTAAGAGTGGCGCGGCGCAGCGCGGCCTTGAGTTCAGCCTCGCCGATGGTTTCGCCTTCAATGTACTTATGCATCAGGTCGTCCCGGTCATCGTTCTCGACAACCGTTTCGACCAGGATCTGATGGTAGGCGGCGGCCTTCTTCTTCAGCTCTTCCGGAATCTCTTCGACCATGTATTCCGCACCCATGGTTTCGTCTTTCCAGATGATCGCCTTCATCGCCATCAAATCAATAACGCCCTTGAACTTGTCTTCCTGGCCAATCGGCAACTGAATCGCCACCGGCTTGGCATTGAGGCGCTTGCGGATGGTGTCAATAGCGTGCTCGAAATCGGCGCCCATCTTGTCGATCTTATTGATGAAGCAAATGCGCGGCACGCCGTACTTGTCGGCCTGGCGCCACACCGTCTCCGACTGCGGCTCCACCCCGTGCACCGCATCGAACACCGCGCAGGCGCCGTCCAGCACCCGCAGCGAACGCTCCACCTCGGCCGTGAAATCCACATGCCCCGGGGTGTCAATGATGTTGATACGTATATCTTTCCAGGAACAGGTGGTCGCAGCCGAGGTAATCGTGATGCCGCGCTCCTGCTCCTGTGGCATCCAGTCCATCGTCGCCGTGCCTTCATGGACCTCCCCGATACGGTGCGTGCGTCCTGTATAGAACAGGATGCGCTCCGTGGTGGTGGTCTTACCGGCATCGATGTGCGCCATGATGCCGATATTTCTACAGCGCTCTAATGGGACCTGTCTTGACACAATTCCTTCCGTTTCCTGCTATGCGGCTCTGCGTCCGCTTTGAACGATTACCTCGTGATTTGGGTTCTACCGCCCTCTTTTGGCGGTAGGGCGGGGTCAAATCCGCCTACCAGCGATAATGTGCAAACGCCTTGTTGGCCTCGGCCATGCGATGCACGTCTTCTTTCTTCTTGATGGCCGCACCGCGACCGTTCGCCGCGTCCAGCAGTTCGTTGGCCAGCTTGTCGACCATGCCCTTCTCACCGCGTCCGCGGCTGTAGGCCAGGATCCAGCGAATTGCCAGCGAGGTACGCCGGTCGGCATTCACTTCCACCGGAACCTGGTAGTTGGCGCCACCCACGCGGCGAGTCTTCACTTCCAGCACCGGCTTGGCGTTCTCCACGGCTTTCTTGAACAGCTTGATGGCCTCGTCGCCGCCCTTCTCCTCGAGCTTCTTCATCGCGTCGTAGAAGATGGACTGGGCCGTCGACTTCTTGCCGTCCCACATCATGGAGTTCACAAACTTGTTGACCAGCGTGGACTGATAGACCGGATCGGCCAGCGGCTCACGCTTTGCGATATGTCCTTTTCTCGGCATAGATCCTCGAAAACTTTGCCTCTCGCTTCGTATCAGGGCACGACTTCAGTCGTGCCGATTCTGCCTCTAAAACTCGGGGCTTTAGCCCCTGCCCTACGCCTTCGGCCTCTTGGCCCCGTACTTGGAGCGTCCCTGCTTGCGGTTGGCCACGCCGACGGAATCCAGCGTGCCGCGCACCACGTGATAGCGGACACCCGGCAGGTCCTTCACACGGCCGCCGCGGATCAGCACGATCGAGTGCTCCTGCAGGTTGTGGCCGACGCCGGGAATGTACGTCGTAACTTCAATGCCGTTGGTCAGGCGCACGCGCGCGACTTTGCGCAGCGCGGAATTCGGCTTCTTCGGCGTTTGGGTGTACACGCGGGTACACACACCCCGCTTCTGCGGGCAGGACTGCAGGGCTGGGCTAGCGGTCTTGTACTTCGGCGCCGTCCGTCCCTTGCGCACCAATTGATTAAATGTAGGCACTCTTTGCAGCTCCTTGAAGGGGCGCGGCTTCCGCCGCGCCGGCAACCTTCATTCTTCTCATTCCATGCGGGCTTTAGCCCGGACAATCCCGTTGGCACTCGGCCACAATTTCACGCTACGACCGGCAGCCCAATGGGCGCACGTTGCGCAGCGCGATGACCTTAAACTCTTTGTCTGGGCACGGAATTCGTGACCCTAGCGGGTCGCTCGGCCCATACTTCCCCAATCCGCCGGGGAAAATCGGTTCGTTCTGGTCAAGCCGACGACGGTGGCACCGTGATCGCTCCCCACACCAGTTCCAACTTCGTGGAGTTCTGGAACGAGGGCACTCCGTTTCGTGGCTTCGGCCCACATACCCACCGGAAAGCTCCCGTGGAAGCGTAGGCACGTTTCAGCGAGGAATCCTGTTACGCAAAAACAGGATTGGGATTACTGCAGCACAGCCGCACACTACAGGCAGGCCAGGTATGACTCGCAGAACCTTTTTAGTGTAGCAATCATCTCCGCGACCGTCAACCAGATCCCAGGTGCGTACGCGCAATTCGATCCCGCCCGATGTCCTTCCATGTCCCGTGCCCACAACTCCAGGTAACCGTCGGGGTTAGCAGAACGCGGTACCTGGCCATGCCGCGGGCTCAACCAGGCGCTCTTAAATTGCGGTCATCGGGGCGAGGCTTGCCGAAATGGAAGTCAGCTTCTACACTGAAAAATTCTGACGAGAAATCACTTCTTGGTCTCATACGTCCGCCGGAACCGACCCGGCGGGGAGGGTGCATGCGGCAGTCTTCAGCGGCTCGAATCGTAGCTGCCTTCTTTGCGGTCCTGAGTTTGAGCTTCATGGTGGGTTGCAGCGGTACCAGCAGCTCCAGCACCAGCCCAGTCGCCAGCATCATTGTGACCCCGGGCTACCTTTCATTGAGTCCTGGCCAAACAGCCCAGCTCACGGCGAGTCCGCAGAATTCAGCCGGCAATACGATCGTCGCCGACGTCAGCTACTCCAGCAGCAATACCAGCCTGGTGACGATCACCGCCGGCGGCCTGGTGTGCGGCGGCGTGTGGGACGCTAACTTCATTACTTGCAATCCCGTCACCGGCCCGGCAGCAGTGGGACAGGCGGTCATTACCATTACCTCCGGAAGCGCAAAGACAACGGCCAACGTGTACACCCACCTCCCGGTGGACCGCATCTTTGTCACACCTCCAACCGGGTGCGTAAGCATTGGGGCAACTCCGACGTATCTCGCCACCGTATACAACATCACCGCACCCGGTTGCTCGTCCACCATTCCCTGCGACATTACCTCGACGGTGGGCCCCATAACCTTTAACAGCACTGACCTGCAGGTGATGACTCGCAACGTAACGTCGGGCGTGCTGACTGCAACCGCTCCGGGTTCAACGACGATTTATGCTTCTGTTTCCGGGTTGAACAGCATTCCGCAACCCGCCCTGGTGTGCCCGGTCCAGTCCATCCTGATTCACGATGCCGCCAGTTCAAACACGACCTTCAACCTCTCACCCACGGGAACGCAGAACCTGGTCGCCGACGTGATTGATACGAATGGCCAGAGCATTACTCCGGCATTGACCTGGAGCTCAGTTCCAGCGGGAGTCGCTTCTCTCGCCGCCACCGTCAGCAACGGCACCACTGTTGCCAACGCGCAAACGGCGACCGCCAACACGGGAGGCACCGCCATCATCACAGCCTCCTGCAGCGCTCCGACGTGCAATCGCAATGTGGGCGCGCAGTACGGGCAGAACGTGGTCACGGTCAATGTCTCAGGAGGAACCACCACCACGGTTTATGCCGGCAGTACGAATTCGTTGACCCTGGTCCCGATTTCGAGTTCCAACAACACCGCCGGTACCGCCATCGGGCTGCCCTATCTGCCAAACTCCATCGTCTCTAATTCGGCAGGCACCAAGTTGTATCTCGGATCGGGCTCCGCCATCATGACGGTGGACGTTCTGACCGCGAGTGTGACGATCTCGACCGCAGCCACGGGCACCATCCTGGCGATCTCTCCCGACGGCACCTATTTGTTGGTAGCTGACAACTCCACCGGGTTTGTTTACCTTTTCAACGCTTCCAACTCCTCGGTCGTGCTAGCACATGGGCTCACCGCCAGCGCAGCCGCCTTTACTGCCGACAGCCACTCGGTTACCTTTCTATCCGGCCAGCAGATCTACTACGACACCTCCACTCCCTCATCAACCTTCAACACCCTGCCGTTTGTGCCCACGGCTGTGGATTTGAGTGCGGAGGGTGGAATTACCTACGTCACCGGCACTGCCCTGGGTGCAATCGACATTCGCACGACCTGCAATCAGGCCGAGTGGCAGACGCTGTCGGCCACCAATCCCACGCTCGTGGCGCATATCCCCAATAGCACCGGCGCGGTAGTGGTTGACTCTCCCAACCTCGATGTAGTGACGACCGGCGCCATCGGCACGGGCTGCCCGCCGACCCCCCAGAATACGGTGAACACCTACAACCCGGGCTTCGGCAATTTCACCGCACAGCAACTTTTCGTCTCCACCAACAGCGGGAGCGCGTGGATCATTTCCGACCTGCCCGCAGTGATCGCGCTCGATCTGACTTCGTTCGTGCCGTACTCCATTCCTCTGACCAACTCGCCCCAGCCTTTGAGCGGCGGCATCATGATCGATGGGACCAAAGTCTATGTGGGAGCGAGTGACAATACCGTTCATGCCCTCGACGTGGCCACTCACACCGACATGGCGCAGATTTCCGTCGGCTTGAAGGACGGCGGCGGTAACACTGTCCCGCCCAACCTGGTGCTGGTGCTGCCGAAATAAGTCAGTGCAGCTCAATTTGCCAAAGCCCTCCGCGCGGAGGGCTTTCTTGTGGCTGCGATCTTGCGGGCAAGCCCGCGGCCGTTATTGGGTCTTAGGACCGTCCAGTTGGCGCGCCACGCTGTCGAGCACGCCGTTGATGAACGTCACCGACTCGGGCGTGGAGAAGCGCCGCGCGATCTCCAGCGCCTCGTTGATCACCACCGGCTTGGGCGTATCGGGAAACCCCAGGAACTCCGCCACTGCCGTCCGCAATACGTTGCGATCGACCGCCGCCATGCGGTCCATGCGCCAGTGCTCGGCGTTGCGCTCGATAATCTCGTCGATCTCCGCCGTCCGTTCGGCCGCCACTCCAAACAAGTCGTCGGCAAAGCCGCGGACCTTTTGGTCGAGGTCGCGGCGCTCGTTCCAAAACGTCTTGCGCACCTGCTCCACGTCCTGCTTTCCCATGTCGAACTGGAAGAGCATCTGCAACGCGAGTTCACGGGACTTGCGGCGCGTGCCTGATTTGGTCATCGCTTCCCCGCCGTGCCGTTCATCGTATGTTCCGCGACTTTGTCGTGCAGCGACGCCATCTCCACGGCAGCCAGTCCCGCTTCGTATCCCTTGTTTCCGGATTTGAGCCCGGCGCGGTCGATGGCCTGCTCAAGTGTGTCGCAGGTCAGCACGCCGAAAGCGTGCGGCACGCCAGTCTCTTGCGCCGACTGCCCCACGCCGCGCGTCACCTCGTTGGCAATGACGTCATAGTGCAGTGTGTCGCCGCGCAGCAGGCATCCGATGCAGACGATGGCGTCGTACTTGCGACTCTCGGCCAACTGCCGCGCCGCCGCAGGAATCTCAAACGATCCCGGCACGCGCACGATGGTGATGTCGTCTTTGGCCGCGCCCGCCTGCCGCAACGCCAACAGTGACCCGTCGAGCAAGCGCTCGGTGATGAACGAATTGAAGCGCGCTACCACGATGGCGAAGCGCTTGCCTTGCGCCTGCAACGAGCCTTCGATGCCGTCCTCAGCGCTGCGCGCGTAGGTGATGAACGCCATGCGCAGACCGCTTATTTCGACGGCGAAAATGCGCGCGCCATACACCGTGTCGCCGATCTCGTGCAGGATCTTCGCGCCGTGCTGCTGGACGATCTCCCACGCTGCATCGGCGTCGGAGACCTCAATCGTTATGTCGGAGGCGGGCGCGCTGGCCGCGGCGATCAATTCCACCGCACCACTGGGAGCTTCGAGCTGAAAGCCATGCGCTCCGCCCTCGTGCCACTCGTCGCCGGGCGTCGCCCCCAGCGCGCGCAGCAGCTCCAGCGCAGGCTGCAAGTCTTCCTGCGTCTTCCCCAGCACGCGGGGAACAATAAGATTGCGGATCATAGGAGTCCATTGTAGACGGAGGGGGCGAACGGCCAACTCCTCCTAGAAATGGGTGGACCTCACTCCGCGTTTTTGGAAAGTAGTTCTTCCGCGTTCAAACCGAGCCGTTGGATCGTGTCGAATACCCTGGGCCATTCCTCGCTTAGAAACCGTTCCCGCTCCGACGCCCGCAACAGATCACGGGCGCCTGGATTGACGAACATCCCGCGCCCTCGTCGAGACTCGACAATACCTTCGCCCACCAGTTCGTGATAGCTCTTCAAGACGGTTAGTGGATTCACCCGGAACTCGGCGGCTACATGGCGGACGGATGGCAAAACGTCGCCTTCGGGGAGACTTCCGTCAAGGATCATGGTGACGATGAAGTCGCGGAGTTGGCGGTAGATCGGTTGACTGTCATTCCACTCAGTACCCAGGTCCATCAAGTCGCTTTTCTTCATTTTTATTTTAGTTCTACCCCGCTATAGCACTACATCACGGTCTGAATAGTGCTTAAAATCAATGGTTTCCTAAAATACGACGAATCGCTACAAGTTGTTATACGTAACCATATCACAGTAACACATCTGAGAGGGCAGCAAATTGCCCCAGTCGGCAGGGCGACCTCCAAGTTAGGGGGCACTGAAAGCGACGGTTCGTGGTTGTTCAGGGGCCGATGTTGTCAAAGAGCAATCACAGCCGCCTGCCATGGCGGGCGCGGAGGCCTGGAGACAGCAATCCTTTTGCCTCACGAAG
>Ga0335070_10000279_pt1 | contig 59779 bp, 50 predicted proteins | sample Lox_Sample_13_FD_206722 | JGI IMG/M metagenome (GOLD analysis project Ga0335070, IMG submission 206722) | Soil microbial communities from Loxahatchee National Wildlife Refuge, Florida, United States - Lox_Sample_1.3 | ecosystem: Environmental > Terrestrial > Soil > Wetlands | place: USA...
ATGCCGCGGTAGACAGCGGCCTGCATCGTAGTGGGAATAGAGCTGACTTCGATTTCGGCCGTACTCGGCCCGGGTGTGGGCATAAATTCAGTTAGATGAGAATTTGGGTGAATCGCTTCACCATTGTAGCTGAGTGGGAAGGCAAGCTTCGGGGTTCGGGTCCCCCACCCTCCGCAAAAATCGCGACAATGGTGGGCAACCGTGCGTCTCCTATGACTTCTCTGGATTCTCAACGATGTGCCAGAGGACGCCCGATGGATCGCCTAAGTAAAGGATGCGCAGGCCCCAGGGCTGCATCGCGGGCGGCTTGCACGTGATGCCGGGATACTTTTTAGGGAAATCGTTTTTCTGAATGTAATCCCACCAGGCGTCGGCGTCGTCGACCGCGAGGGACATCATGAAGTTTCCGGCATGTTCTTTGATGAAGAACTTCTGCAGCAGAAATCGGAACGAGCCGATCTGGAGTTCAGCGATTTCAGGAGTGCTGAAGTTAATGGTGAAGCCTAGATCGGTGTAGAAGGATTTGGAAACTTCTAGGTCTCTGGCGGGTACGAAGGCCTTGACGTCGGTGACGGGGCTGGGAAGCATGGTTTCTCCGCTGCGGAAGACTGCGAACTCGTAGCAGTCTCCCACACTTTCAAAACGCGGGAAAGGCTGGGCTGTTGAAACGTTTGGCTGGTTCACTCCACCATTGCTACGAGCAGGGGAAAGGCGAGGGGCGATGGAGAAGATGGGGACTGGGGCCGCAATTTCATGGCTGGCCGGAGGCGCGGTGTTGTGCGGCTTGTTGACGTTATTAGCGTTCCTGGGTCCGGGTGCAAAAATAACGCCAAAGCAACCGGCAAAGCAATTCCTCACGTCGACCCAATACCAGATGCTCTACGGGCAACCCAAGTTCGACCCACAACACCCCAACTCGAAGTTCGAACTGAATTCGACCCAAGTGTCTGAACTGAACAATTGGGATCTTAATGACTGTGTTGCCGTTGATGGGACTACCAAGCAAGATCTGACCGGCTGTTTTTGCGAAAATGCTCCCGCAATCAAAGCAGTCTTTGATAAGAGCTGGCCTGTGCAACCTTGGAACACGTGGTCGACAACGTCTCTCAGCGCCATGGGGCTCTTCATTCTGACAACCCTTGTGTTTTTCAATCCGCCACAGCGAACGAACTTCATGACGGCCACGTACTTCTTTTCGCTCTGCTATGCCTTCATGACAATCGCCCTGGGTCCGTTGAGCATGATGCTCCACGTGGGGCTGCGCAACTATGGCGGTTGGTTCGACAGCATGTCGCTTTATGTCTGGTTCGGTTTTGTCGCATGCTACGGGTGGTTCCGATTCATCGTTGGCCGACGGGGTTACACCCCTGACCAATGCCCGTGGGTCGCTAAAATGCTCTTCCTGTTCGTCTGGGCGGCAATAATTGCGCTACCCGCAGCACTCACAATCCCGAATCATTCGGTTATGAGCGCGGATATTTTGTATGTCATTGTGGGAGTCATTGCGTTATCGGGTGAATTCTTTCTGTATTTGCCGAGGGCAGGGCAATGGAGTGTGCAAATCCCCGTACTGGGTCCATTGTTTAGATGGATCAAAGAAAATCCTCCTGCCGCTGACTGTACTGCTACCAGTTGGAGTTCGGATGTGGATTGGGACACTGGCGGCAAAACGTGGTTTGCGATTGGCGGGGGAACCTTTGCTGTGGCATTAACCATTTGGGTTTTATCTTTCACGCAAATGCCACTGTGTGCACCCCATTCGATTCAGGGTCACGCCATCTTTCACACGTTGTCTGCTTTCGCTGCGGGATTCCTCTATAAGTACTATCGCCACGAAGCGGAAGTTTAGCCGGGGAACTCGAATCGCTGGCTCTTGCTTTCATGCTATGCTGCGGCGAACCCGAGAATTCCCGTGCTCGTCGAACTGCGCCTCGAAAACTACGCCGTCATCGACAACCTGGTTGTGGCGTTTGGCCATGGGTTGAACCTCCTCACAGGCGAGACGGGTGCGGGGAAATCCATCCTGATTGATGCCCTGGCGCTGCTGCTGGGGGAGAAGGCGTCGACGGACGTGATCCGCAGCGGAGCGGAACGGGCCGTGGTCGCGGGAGTGTTTGAGGGGCCCGAGAAGCCGCTGGGAAAAATCCTTGAGAGTAATGGGCTGGATGAGGCCGACGACGGGTCGCTGATTGTGCGGCGCGAGATTGCGGCGGGCGGCAAGGGACGGGTGTTTGTGAACAACCAGCCGGCGACCGTAGCGGTCCTGCGGCAACTGGCGCCGCATCTGGCGACGGTGCATGCGCAGAATGAGTCGATCTCGACGTTCGATGGCCCGGCGCGACTGGAACTGCTGGATGCGTTTGCGGGGACGTCTTTGGAGACGGTGGAAAGCGCCTATGCCGTGTGGAAGGGGATCCGCACGCGCATCGAGGAACTGGAACGCGGAGAACAGGACCGGCTACGGTTGGTGGATCTGTGGACGTTCCAGCGAAAAGAGATTGATGAGGCCCATTTGGCGGCGGGCGAGGACGAGAAGTTGGAGTCCGAAAAACGCATTCTGGCGAATGCAGAGAGAATCTATAACGCGGCGATGAACGCGTTCGATCTGTTATACGAGGGAAACGGGTCGACGGCGTCGTCGTTGCGGGCGGCGCAGAAGCAGGTAGAGGAACTGGCGCGCTACGAACCGAAATTTCAGGAGGCGCTCGGGGCGCTGGAGTCGGCGCGCATCTCGGTCGAGGACGTGGGCGCGACGGTTCGCGATTATGCCGGAGGGATTCAGGCGTCACCGGAACATCTGGCTGTGGTTGAGGATCGACTCGCGTTGATGGACCGCTTGAAGCGGAAGTATGGTCCGTCGCTGGATGAAGTGATTGCGTTTGGAGAAGATGTCGCGCGCAAGCTTTCGGAAGTGGAGAACAAGGATGAGATTTTACGGAAATTGCGCGGCGAACTGGCCGACGCTGCTTCGGAGTATTTGAGTGCGGCGCGTGCATTGTCGAAGAAGCGCGGCGAGGCGGCGCGGAAACTGGAAAAGCTGGTCGAGAGCGAGATCAATGATCTCGCCATGAAGGCGTCGTTCCGGATCGAGATTACAAAGTCGGAAGAAGAAGGGAACTGGGCGGCGTCGGGGATTGATTCTGTCGTGTATATGATCTCGACGAATCCCGGCGAGCCGATGCGGCAGTTGGAGCATATCGCGTCGGGCGGGGAATTGTCGCGGGTGATGCTGGCACTGAAGGCCAGTGTGGAGGCAGGTGTCGACGCGACCAAGAAGATTCATTCAGCGCAAGCAAAAAACCCCACTTCCGCCAAAACCGGGCAGAAATGGGGCATTCGCGCTTTAGAACGAACCCTGGTTTTCGATGAGATCGACACCGGGATTGGTGGGCGCGCGGCTGAGGCTGTTGGAAAGAAGCTGAAGGCGCTGGCGCGGTCGAATCAGGTTTTGTGTGTGACGCATTTGCCGCAGATAGCAACCTTCGGCGATCAGCATTTTGTGATCGAGAAGCAGGAGCGCGGAGGACGCGCGCGGACGAGCATCCGGCTCGTGACAGGCGAAGAGCGGACCGACGAGGTCGCGCGCATGCTGAGTGGCGCGAAGCTGACTGAGACTTCGCGCAAGCACGCCGAACAGATGATCAAGGCCAATGGTTAATCCTTATACGGCGTTAAACTAAACATGACATGGCGGTCCTGTGTTTGAAATTAAAGTCCTTTTTCTCTAGTGGTTATTCCCGGACAATTATGGATTGCCTGCCGTCGGCCGGAATGCAATCGAGCTTCGCTCGAACCAGTCCGCCGGACGTATGTCCCTATGTGTACACATACAGGATTGTCCCTTTTGACAGGTTGCGGGCGCGTTCCTATACTGCTCGCGCCTGAAATTTCCCGCCAGGAGATCCCCCATGCTCAAGAGATCGACCGTTGTTCTGCTAATCGCTGTTGTTTGTCTGGCTACTGCTTTCGCGCAGGATCTGAAAGTGCGTTCGCCGAAACTGACTCCACAGACCAGCGGTACGACCCAGTTATTGATTGCGGTGAGTCCCGTCAACGAAAACGTCGTGTGGGCCGCGGGGACGGGCGGAACCTTCGTGAAGACGACTGATGGCGGGAACACATGGACATCGGGAGTGGTGCCGGGGGCGGAAAACCTGCAGTTCCGCGACGTCCAGGGCATCAGCGACCAAGAGGCGTACCTGTTGTCGATCGGAAATAATACAACGAGTTTTCGGATTTACAAGACCGAGGACGGCGGTGCTACCTGGACGACCGAGTTTACGAATCTGCTGGCGAGCGCGTTCTACGACTGTTTTGCTTTCTGGTCGCCGGATCGAGCGCTCGCACATAGCGATTCAGTGAACGGCGTGTTTCCGGAAATGCGCACGAACGACGGGACGACGTGGTATTCGATCGCCGGGAATATGCCTCCGGCGCTGTCGGGCGAGGCATCGTTTTCGTCGAGCGGGACCTGCATCACGACGCAGGGTCAGAACAATGCCTGGGTCACAACCGGCGGAGCGAGCGTGGCGCGCATCCTGACGACGACTGACGGAGGTTTCACGTGGAACGCGTATAACACTCCGCTGGTGAGCAACGCGGCTGCGGGTGGATTCTCGGTCGCGTTTCGCGACGCGATGAATGGCGTGGTGGGTGGTGGCGACTTGTCGAACAATGGTTCGGCGGATATGGCGTCATCGAATGATGGCGGCGCGACGTGGACGTTGACGACTCCGCCTCCAGTACGAGGAGCAATTTTTTGCCTGGCGTATGTGCGCGGAATGCGGTTCCGAACTGAGGATGATCGCGCGCCGTTTGATCCTCGGATGGAACACGTTGTAGTGGTGACGTCGGAAATTCTGCCGAATTTCGATGCGGGATCAGCGGCGTGGACTCCGGATGAAGGACAGACCTGGTATGCGATGCCGACCGTGAGTGGGTATTGGGCGGTGGCGTTTGCCAGTCCGAAGGCCGGGTGGTTTGTGGGGAATAATGGGCAGATTCTAAAGATCAGTTTCTGACAGTTGTGATCCCACGTCTCGCAACAGCAGCGAGGCGTGGGGCATCCCATTCATGTTTCAGCCGCGGAGAATTATCAGCAGTAGTCCCACCGCCGCGCCACACATATCCCGGCTAGCGGCCTCTTGGCGCAATTTCCTGATTCTTAGCTGATTTTGGCGGTGTTGTCGGCGACTTTGATGCTGAAGTTGACGGTGATCTTCGCCTTGGTCTCGACGGGCTGTCCGTTTTGCAGGACGGGCTTGAAGCGCCATTGCCGAACGGCTTGCTGGGCAGCGCCGGTCAGGATGCTTGGCCCACTCACGACCCGAAGATTTTCGATCGTGCCATCGGCTCCGATCAGGGCCTGCAGAACCACCGAGCCTTCGACGTTCATGTGCTGCGCCAGCAGCGGGTAGGTGGTTTCGTAGGAACCGGAGGTCGGTTGAACGCTGGTGGCGAGGGCCTCGCGCTCGGCGGCGTTCGTGGCGGCTGGAGTGCCGGTAGTGATCTGGAGACTGTTGGGATTGCCGGGGCGGACCGTGCGATGAGAATCTCCGGCAATGACTTCGACGTCGAGCGGAGGAAGGATAGTCCGGTTGGTGGCGACAACCGGCTCGACGGGCTGCTCGATGGAAGCGGATTTGGATTTAGCCGAAGCCGCAGACTTCTTATTGGCTGGTATTGCAGTTGACTTCGTGGCGGAAGCAACGGGAGCGGTCTTTACAGACTTAGTTTGGGCGAATTCAGATGAGTTGCCATCGCCGTCGAGAGAAGACTCATCGTTGCCAAACCAGAAATCGTGATCGCGGGCGATGACTGCGACCAAGAGGACCAGCAGGACGGTCAGGGCAAGAACGAGACGGCGAGGTTGCTTGCTTTCACGGTCTGCGCGAGGGCGAGACGGTTGAGCGATCGGTCTTGGCTTTAGCTCCAGCATTTCGTTCAGGGGATCTGGGCGTCTAAGCGACGACCTAAATCTATTGCGCCAACATAGTGCAACAAAGGGCGATTGCAAACAATGGCACGGGGAGGGGGGAGGGTAGCACGATGGGGCCATAAGGCTCCGGAGGTTGGTTCGTGCCGTCTCCATCCTGACGAGTCAGACGCGCTCCAAGGCTCAATGCAGTATGCGGATCGCTTGGGTCCTTCCTCGCCCAAAGACGGCTCCTCAGGATGATGGGGAGAGACAGTGTGTTTCCGGTTCTGCAGGGCTGTGATTTTCGTCACGGCGGTGGCTTCCGGCGAGGCCTATATGCAGAAGGATGAGCACTACAAATAAAGAGCGGGTGGCGTGGATACAGGGGCCGTCGGCCCAATGTGCGGAGGTGCCTTCCGGATCGGGAGCGCCGTGGAGATTGGTGTTGCTGGGCGCTCCGGGTGTGGGCAAGGGAACACAGGCGGATCTGTTGCATCAGCGATTGGGCGCCTGTCATTTGTCGACAGGCGATGTGTTTCGGGCAGCAGGGACGCGGCCGGAGTGTGAGCTGACTCCGGCAATGCAGGCGGCTCTGGGCTATATGCGGCGCGGCGAATTGGTGCCGGACTCTACTGTGTGGGAGATGGTGCGGGAAAGGAAGTCGTGCCTGCGTTGCGGCGGGGGATTCATATTGGATGGGTTTCCGCGCACGGTCGGGCAGGCGGAGTCATTGCAGCGGTTGATGGATAGCGAAGGATTAACGCTGACGGCTGTGGTCAACTTCGACTTGCCCGCGAGCGAGATTGTAGCGCGGCTGGGTGGGCGGCGGACCTGCGAAAAATGCAAGGCGGTATATCACGTGACTGAGAGGCCGTCGAAAGTGGAAGGGCGCTGTGATCGGTGCGAGGGGACTTTGTTCCAGCGGGAGGACGACCGTCCGGAATCGATCAAAGTGCGGCTGGAGGCGTATGAGCGGAGTACGGCCCCGTTGATTCAGTTTTACGAGAGACGGGGATTGCTGGCTCCGGTCTTAGCTAAAGGGACGCCCGAAGAGATCTACGAAAAGACGATGGTAAGCCTGCAGGCGCATTTTCAAGGACAGTTGACAGCGGGACGGTGATTAGCTAAGCTAACTTAGCTAATATGCTGAATGTTACCATCCACAAGGCAAAGACCAACCTATCGCGGCTGATCGAGCGAGCCTGTCAGGGCGAAGAGATCATCATTTCCCGCGGAGCGAAGCCGGTGGTGCGACTCGTCGCGATCGAAGAAAAACGCGAGGAGCGACAGCCCGGTGCGTGGAAGGGAAAGGTCTCGTATTCCGATGATGCGTTTGCACCTCTCACAGACCGAGAGGTAGAAGATCTGGGATTTGAGTAAAAACCATCCAAGCGGCGCCTCCCTTTGAAGGTCCTGATCGACACGCACGTCCTGCTTTGGTGGATGCGAGACGACCGTCGTCTCACCAAGCGTGCGTCAGAAATGATTCGTAATCCGGAGAACCAGATCGTGATCTCCGCCGTTGTCAGTTGGGAGATTGCCATCAAGACATCCGTGGGAAAAATCAAGCCCGCTTCCATCGTCGTGGACGTGCAGGACCTAATCGCCAGCCAAACGTTCGAGGCTTTGCCCATTACGGTGGAACACACAGTGCGAACTGGACTGCTGCCTCTGCATCATCGGGATCCGTTCGACCGAATGTTGATCGCCCAGGCGCAAATCGAGGGACTTGCCGTCATTAGCGGAGACGCCGCCTTTGACCCGTATGAGGTATACCGTATCTGGTGACGGATAATAGGCGGCTTTGCTCCCCGTTTGTTCTGCTTACTCGACCAAATGGAACGAATAAGCTTTACCGGTCGATCCGCTGGCGGAAGAACCTGTCAGGCCGGGAGCGAGGAACGCGTATTCACCTGCACCCAGGTTCTCGGGGAGGACGATCTTGTAGGTGCGCTTGGCGACGCGCTCTTCCTTAAACGCTACACCGTCGCGGCTGGAACCGCCGGAGGCGTGAAACACACCGCCCGTAATCGTGCGAAATTCGCGCGCGTCACTCTTCACGTGCAGTTTCACCAACTGAAAGTCCGTGGCCTCGACGCCGTCGGGAGTTTTGATCAGGAATTCCAGCGGAGTGTTGACCTTGGTCTGGCTGGAATTGCCCTGCAGCCTGCCATTGACGTCCTCTTTCACAATGCCCTGACTGGCGATGGACTTCAGGACACCCCCGGTTTTCCAGTTGACCGGTTCGCTGGAGATGATGGTCCACGCGTCCTTCACTTTGTGATAGACGCCAATCTCCATGTCCTCATAGGGATCTGCGGGTTTCGGTTCCGGAACCGCCGCCGGGGCGGAATTCTTGGATGCCATAGCGGCGAGGATCTTATCGGAAACCCCATCGTTCTTCAGGGCGACCATAGTGTCGGGGCTTACGTCGTACCGGCCGGGCTGGCTTTGAATCATGGACACGATGACGTCATCGCCGAGTCCACCCTTTACCATCTTTTGAACCGCGTCGTTGTTAAGTGGTTGCCGGGCCAGAGAGAGACTGGAGACCGCCAAACACAGCGTTCCGACGAGGGCGTAGAAGCGCATGAATACACCTCCGAAGCGTAAGAAGTGCAAGCCACAAAATATAGATGGCCAAACACCGTAGCATTCACCCCTCAGGTGGTGTCCGTCAACTATCCAGTCGGGCACCGGGCACGAGGAGGTGGGGCGTAACCGTTCGATTCCGATTTGTAGCCAATCGCTGCTAATCCTTGCCATTTCTGTGGCTTACGTTGACCATCCCGGTTCTTTCCAGTAGTTTATTAGTATCGACCACAATGGGGATCGTGTACCCTGAAGGTACGGATTTTGTGGGCGAGTTTGCATCTAATAAAGGGAAAAATCAGATTTCCTCGCTCCGCTCGTAGTGCATCGGTCAACAGCGGACGCGGCTGGGAGCCAATTTCATCGTGACAGCAACTTTGGGGAAGACGAACGAAAAGACTTTACTTTTGCTCAAACCGCGCGGTTTTTGCGCCGGAGTGGTGCGCGCGATCGACGTAGTGCGGATTGCACTGGAGGCGTTTGGGCCTCCGATTTACGTGCGCAAAGAAATTGTGCACAACAGCTTCGTGGTCGACGAGCTGCGGGGCAAAGGTGCGATCTTCGTGGATAGTGAAGACCAGGTGCCGAATGGCGAGCGGATCATCTACAGCGCGCATGGAGTTTCGCCCGATGTGCGAGAACATAGTGCGCGGCGCGGGTTGCGCGTGATTGATGCCACGTGTCCGCTGGTGACCAAGGTTCACGTGGAAGCGGTGAAGTTTGCCAAGGAAGGGTATTCGCTGATTCTGATCGGCCACAAGGACCACGATGAGGTGATTGGAACGCTGGGCGAGGCTCCACTGGTGACGCAGGTGGTCGGATCGCCGGAGCAGGTGAAGAGTCTGAGCGTGCCCGATCCGAATCGGGTGGCGTATCTGACGCAGACGACTTTGAGCCTGGACGAGACCAAGGACATTATCGCGGCTCTGAAGCAGAAGTTTCCCAACATCAAAGGGCCGGCGGCGCAAGATATCTGTTACGCGACCGAGAACCGGCAGGTGGCCGTGAAGCAGGTGGCGTCGGAGTCTGACCTGTTGCTGGTGGTTGGTTCGGAGAATAGTTCGAACTCGAACCGGTTGGTGGAAGTGGCGCGGAATCTGGGAACGAATGCGCATCTGATCGATAGCTGCAACGACATCGAGCACAAATGGCTGGAAGGTGTGAAGACGATCGCCTTGACGGCTGGGGCCTCTGCGCCAGAGCATCTTGTGGAAGAAACGGTAAGCTTCCTGCGGGACAAGGGATTCAATAACGTGCAGGAACTGGAAGTGATGCCGGAGAACGTGCGGTTTGGATTGCCGCCGGAAATTGTCGAGGCGATCGCGGCGGCCCCGGCGAATTGATCGTCAAAACACTCGGTGTCTAGAAGTCTCCGTGGTGAAAGCGTTCGGCAAATGGAGTAGCGAATGGATAACAACTCCCCCGAGTCCCATATAGCGGCTGAAACTGTTGGTTCCAACCCACAGCTGCGTTTCGGCAAAATTGAAGAGTTGACGAGCCGTGTAACTGCGGCGATTTCAGCTGCGCGGAAGTATCTGTTCTCGCAGCAGCACGAAGAGGGGTACTGGTGCGGGGAGCTTGAGGCCGACACCACGCTCGAGTCCGACTACATCCTGCTGCATACACTACTGGGGACGGGGAACCAGGAGCGGTTCCAGAAGTGCGCGAACTGGATTTTGCGGCATCAGAATGAAGATGGCGGGTGGGGCATTTATGTGGGCGGGCCCTCGAACATCAGTGCATCGGTGAAGGCGTACTTTGGGTTGAAGTTGGCCGGGTATACGGCAGACCATCCGGCGATGGAAAAGGCGCGGAAGAAGATACTGGAAATGGGCGGAGTCACCGAAGTCAACACATTCACCAAGATCTATCTCTGTTTCTTCGGGCAGTATGACTACGACGCGGTTCCCGCAATCCCTCCGGAGATCGTGCTGTTCCCCAACTGGTTCTGGTTCAATATCTACGAGATTTCATCGTGGTCGCGTGCCATCCTGGTGCCGCTTTCGATCTGCTACGCGAAAAAGCCATTCAAGAAAATTCCGCGCGAGATGGGAGTCGAGGAACTCTTCGTGGGTGGCATGGACAAGTCGCGCATGCACTTGCACTGGGCGAAGAAGCTGGTCTCATGGCGGAATTTTTTCCTAGTCATTGATCGCGTTACGCACTGGTTTGAGCGCGTGCATGTGCGTCCGCTGCGTTCGATCGCCTTAAGAAGCGCGGAGAAGTGGATGCTGGCGCGTTTTGAGATGAGCGACGGGTTGGGAGCAATCTATCCGTCGATGATGAACGCGATCATCGCCCTGCGGTGCCTTGGATATTCCCTGGATGATCCGCAGGTGATTCGCGCGATGGACGAATTCGAGAAACTGGGCATTGAAGAGGAAGACACGTTCCGCATGCAGCCTTGCATGTCGCCCGTGTGGGACACGGCCTATGCTCTGTTTGCGCTGGGCGAGGCGGGAATTCCAGCGAACGATCCCCGAATGGTGAAGTGTGCCGACTGGATCCTGCAGAAGCAGGTCCGCAATGTCGGCGACTGGAAAGTGAAGAACAAGAAGGGGCAGCCGGGCGGATGGTACTTCGAGTTCAACAATGAGTTTTATCCCGATGTGGATGACAGTGCGATGGTTTGCCTTGCGTTAAGCCGGGTGGAACATCCCAACGGCAGATATCAGCGCGAATCCGTGCAGAGGGCCATCGACTGGATCTTTTCCATGCAGTGCAAGAACGGCGGCTGGGCGTCATTCGATAAGGACAACGATCGCATGGTGTTTCAATACGTGCCGTTCGCCGATCACAACGCGATGCTCGATCCGCCCACGGTCGACATCACGGGACGCATTCTGGAGATGCTCGCGACGTACGGATACACAAAGGATCACCCGGCGGTGAAGAAGGCGATCCAGTTCATCCGCAAGGAGCAAGAACCGGATGGAAGCTGGTTCGGACGCTGGGGCGTGAACTACATCTATGGAACGGCGCTGGTGCTGCGCGGGCTTGAGGCCATTGGTGTGGACCTGCATGATCCGGCCGTGCAGCAGGGGGCCGAGTGGCTACGCATGTTCCAGAATCCGGATGGCGGATGGGGCGAGACCGTCGGATCGTATGACGATCCGAATCTGCGCGGGCAAGGCGACAGCACGCCTTCACAGACGGCGTGGGCAATTCTGGGGTTGCTGGCGGCCGGCGACACACGGAGTGATTCTGTCGCGCGCGGTGTTGCATATTTGATGCGCACGCAGAAGAAAGATGGATCGTGGGACGAGGCGTTCTACACCGGAACTGGCTTCCCGCGCGTGTTCTATCTGATGTATCACTTGTACCGGCAATATTTCCCGCTGCTGGCGCTGACCACGTATGCGAAGGTGATGGAAAAACAGAACTAAGGCTTCTGCGTTTTAGTTGCCGCGTATCCGCCTGAGTCAGCCCCTTGGGTACTGGCTGGTTCGTCGTGACTCCCAAGCAAAGTGAATTGACATTCCCCCTCGGGTGCTAAATCCTTGGTGCGAGGAACGTATATGAGATTTGTCCGGATGGCTGCACTCGTCTGCGTTGTGGTAGCAGGCATGGCTGTCGCCGTAGATCCGACTGCGATCAACACCAAGGCCGATGTGGCAAAGATTCGAGCCGATGCATCGAAGCTGATTGCCAGCGGGAACCCAGACGATGTCACCAAAGGCGCGGCTCTGTTGCAGAAGGCTCTGGAATTGGAGCAGCTTCAGGCCAACGTCGACAAACTCTCCGTGGAACAAGAAAAACTGCGACAGGACATGGAGTCGCAGAAGAGCGGCTGGAAGGAAGCCCTGGTCACGCTCGGTCCGATTCTCACCACGATGATCCTGGCGGGAACGTTGATCTATCAGATTTGGCTGGCAAGAAGCGAGCGGCGCGAAAAACGGCGGGAAGATCGGGAAGAGGGGGATCGCAAGGCGCTCGAACGAAAAGATGCGCGGGAGAAAAGCGAGGCGGAGGATCGGCAGAAGGAAAAGCTACGGTTTATGGATGCGTTGAGAGATATTTGGACTTCGGAAAAGATTTCGACAACCTCGGCGCTCATCAGCACGTTTCGCGACGAACCCTACCGGTCCTGGGTGATGAACACAGCGGTCTCCATTTTGTTGTCGCGCAACTCGATGGAGGAATTCACATCACTCTTTATGCAGGTGATGAATCCATTGCAGGATTCCGACATTCCGTATGTGACAACGTTGTGCAAAGAAGTGGATCGTTCTTATTTTCAACTGTCCAGCCCGGTATGGGACCCAACACTGCATCGCGCGGATCGAGGGAAGCTTACCGAACACAATCGCAAGCGGTTTGACTTGTTGGACGCGCAGCAAATCTTTCTTTCACAAAAGCTGGCTGCGTTTCTGCGGCTTTCGACCGCCGCAGGAAAGAAGGCTGATCTCTCTGGAATGTGCCTGCGAGAATCCGACCTCTCGGGAGCGGATTTGGGTACGATGAACTTGACCGACGCAAATTGGAACTACTTGAACGTAGAGGATTGCGATTTCAGCCATATTTCCGAGTTTGGCGGAATGTTTATGACCTACACAGCGTGGTGGCACGCCAAAGCGATCAACAAGCCGTTGCTCGATTACCTTACGACGAACTATCCGTATGTGGCGGGTGGTGACTACAACAGCAAGCGGATATTGAGCCAGGAGGACTACAACAGCTCGCTGGGACGACTGGCCCAGGTCGCGGCCGGATGAAAACTTTCGTCACTGGGGCGACAGGATTTCTTGGTTCTCATGTTGCGCGTGTCCTCTCGGAACAGGGCGCGGATTTGCGCCTACTGGTCCGTTCCTCGAGCAATCTGAAAAACCTGGAAGGACTCAAGGCCGAGACCGCCGTCGGCGATCTGCGCGATGCGGCTTCGCTTGAAAAGGCGATGTCCGGTTGCGACACCGTGTTTCATGTGGCGGCAGATTACCGGCTTTGGGTGCGCGATCCCAATGAGATGTACCGGTCAAACGTTGATGGGACACGCGCAATCCTGGAGGCCGCTCGGAAGCAGGGCGTACGCCGCGTGGTGCACACGTCGAGCGTGGCGACGATTGGATTTCAATCGAACGGCAGCTTGGCGGACGAGGACTCGCCGGTTTCGCTGGCGGACATGATCGGGCATTATAAGCGGTCGAAGTTTATGGCGGAGCAGCTCGCTCTGGAGGCCGGGCGTAGCGGGATGAATGTGGTGACGGTGAATCCCACGACGCCGGTTGGCGAACAGGATGTGAAGCCCACGCCAACAGGTCGGATCGTGCTGGATTTTCTCAAACGAAAATTTCCTGCGTACGTGGAGACCGGACTGAATCTGGTCGATGTGCGCGAATGCGCGCGAGGCCACGTGGCTGCTCTGGAAAAAGGGAAATCTGGGGAACGTTATATTTTGGGCGGAGAGAATCTGACGCTAAAACAGATTCTTGACCGGCTCGGAAACATCACCGGACTGCCTTCGCCCAAGGTGAAGCTCCCTTACTTTTTTGCTTTCGCGACGGGTGTGGTGGACGAGATGATTACCGGCCGATTGCTGAAGGGCGAGCCGCGGGCCACCATTGACACTGTGCGCATGGGTAGCAAGAAGATGTTTGCCAGTTCGGACAAGGCGGAACGGGAATTGGGATGGAAGATCGTTCCCGTCGAAGCTGCGCTACAGCGTGCGGTGGAGTGGTTCCGGGCGAATGGGTATGTATAAAGTCGCAATAGTGGCGGCGCTGGAGAGGGAAGTGCGGCCTCTGGTTCGTGGCTGGCGTATCGGTGACAAGGACTATGGCGGGCGGCAGTTTCGTTTTTTCGAGAAGGATCATTTCGTTCTCGTCTGCGGCGGGATTGGCGGGGAGGCGGCTCGACGTGCGGCTGAAGCAGTGATTGCGCAGTACTCACCGGAAATTATCTACTCAACGGGTTTTGCGGGTGCGCTCGGTCCCGATCTGAAAGTCGGCGACATTTTCGAGCCCCAGCGAGTCGTGAACGCGGGCGATGGCAGCAGCGCAACGGTGGATGGCGGCGAGGGAGTACTGGTCAGCTTCGGGTCGGTGGCGAGTCCGGAACAGAAGAGGAAGCTACGCGAATCGTACTCGGCGCAGGCGGTCGATATGGAAGCTTCAGCTGTAGCGCGTGCGGCGCAACTCGGGGATGTTGGCTTCGCGGCCGTCAAGGTGATCTCGGACGAATTCGATTTCACGTTTCCGGCGATGGACCGATTCATCGATGCGGAAGGGAGATTCCGCGAAGGGCGATTCGCTTTGTACACTGGGTTGCGGCCCTGGCTTTGGCCCGCGGTGGCACGGTTGGCACGAAACAGCAATCGGGCGTCGCGAGCGTTATGCGCTCGGCTGGCTGAGTTGATGTCGAATCAAGAATCTACTGCGAGCGGTCGGGAGGCCGTCCCAAGGCAATGAAGCGCGTCGCTCTTGCTTTCGGTTTCAGTGTCTTTCTTGTGGCTGCCTTGCTGGCGCAGGATGCCCCGACCGTTTACACGGAGAGTTTTCGCAACGGTTCCACTCAGGTCACCGAAGAGAGTTTTGATACCAAGCTGACGCCGCAGGAGCCGACCTATCGCGAGCGGATCAAGGATTCGCATGGCACGGACCGATTCGAGTTAACCCTCACGCCGGAAGGCCCGGAAGGCGACACTCGCATCACAGCCTGGCGCGTGAAGTTGCGGGATCTGCGACATGTCATCTACAGCAATGTTCTGCTGGCAGACCAGCAACCTTCGGAAGATCCCAAGAACAATTTGTGGTGGCTGACGCCGAATCCGTTTGCGCCGGTGCCGATCAAAGCGAAGCGGATCGTCAAGGTGGACGAGTTTTACGTGGTGATGGAAGTGACGAATCTACATTTCACGCCCTTGGAATCGCCTTACCTCGACACGATGACAGTGCATTTCGCTTTTACCAATCGCGACCCTCGAAGCGCGAAGTGAGTTGTCTCCAACAGTTTTCATACTTCCTCACCACAGAGAACACAGAGGTACACGGAGAAACGCCTCACATTTCCGTTGCCGGATCGGGTACGTTGCGGAAAGATAGGTGCGCGATTCATCTATAATTGGTGCAGGCGTTCTCCTAAAAACCGATGCATTTTTCCCCCTTGCTGGCAGCTTTCGTCGGCGGCGAAGTCGTCGACATGATCTCCAACAGTGGTGCGGTGGCCAAGCTTGTGCTGCTGTCACTTCTAGCCTTCAGCCTGGTTTCCTGGGCGATTATCCTGACGAAATGGAGCCTGTTGCGGCGCGCCCGGATGCAGAGTGGACGCTTCGTGCGCGCGTTTCGCAAGGCGCAGCGGTTGCAGGATATCGCTGCGGTGGCGGACCAGTTCCGTCCTAGTCCGCTGGTAGGCGTATTCGAAGGCGCGTACGAGGAGTACAAACGGCAGGCTGTGGGCACGGGCATGCTGCGCAATCTGACGGCGATCCAGCGCGGCATGCAGATCGGCGCGTCGGAGGAAGTGACCCGACTCGAACGCAATGTGCCATGGCTTGCCATCACGGCCGCCGTGACGCCATTCGTCGGATTATTCGGGACAGTCTGGGGCATCATTGACGCGTTCCATGGATTGGGTACCGCCGGTGCGGCGACACTGCGCGCGGTTGCGCCCGGAATTTCGGAAGCTCTCATTACAACAGCTGCTGGCCTGGCGGCTGCGATTCCTGCGGTAATCGCCTACAACCTTATTGGTGCGTCGATCCGCGAATTCGCGGCGCGTAGCGATGACTTTGCGCTGGAGGTGCTCAATGCTGTGGAGCACAGCCAGGCGCAGGCGCCCGTTGCGGCAGATGTGAGGCGCTGATGGCATTCACGACCGCGAACGGACGCACGCAGACCGCGCTTGCCGACATCAACATCACTCCGCTCGTGGACGTTGTGCTGGTGCTGCTCATCATCTTCATGGTCACGGCGCCGGTGTTGCAGTCGGGAATCGATGTCAGCGTGCCCAAGACGCGGACGGTCAAGCAAATCACGGAAGAGCGCACAGTCATCACGATTAACAAGGACCAGCGCGTGTTTCTGGGGAACGACGCCATCAATATCAATGAAATTGGGGCGAAGCTAAGGCAGAAGGTACGGGATCCCCGGAACCAATCGATTTTTGTCCGAGCCGATGAGAATGTGCCCTTTGGTGCCTTCGCGACCGTCATGGACGCGGTGAAGCAAGCGGGCTTTGTGAACGTGAGCATCGTGACGCAGCCTCTGGAGCAAAATGGCGGCAAACGCTGACATCTATTTTGAGCATGACCGGTGGGCCCGCGCACTGGCATGGTCGGCCGGGCTGCATGTGGGCATCACTCTTTTCTTGCTCGGGTACTCGGCTATTTTCTATGGGACGAGCGGCGGCACGTGGGGAGCAGGCGGCGGTGGTGAGGCCATTGGCGCGACTTTGGTCAGCACGGTGCCGATCGCGGTAAATCCGTCAGCCAGCCAGAATGTGCTGGCCAATCAATCCAAGGGACTGACGAAGTCGCAACCGAAAATCGAGGAAAAAGAGCCGGACGCGATCGAGATTCAAGGGAAGAACGCCAAGATCAAACCCAAGAAGACGCCGACCTCAACCAAGGAAAAGGCACAGCCGCAGCCAGAAGAAGAAAGTAACCAGGTGGCGTTCGGTGAGGGCGGCCCGGTGAGCGGTCCTTACGGCACATTCAGCGCAGCGGGGGCCAAGGGCGGATTTGGGTTTACCGGCGGGGGCGGGGATTTCGGCAATCGCTTTGCCTGGTACGTGCAAGGCGTGCAGCGCACCGTTTCACAGAACTGGCTGAAATATGAGGTTGATCCGAGGATTACGAGCGCGCAGCGGGTTTATATCACCTTCGACATCGCGCGTGACGGGCATCCGAGTAATGTGCAAGTGGAGCAGTCGAGTGGCGTCCCTTCGCTGGATATTTCGGCGGTGCGCGCCATTCAGCGGATTGATACCTTTGGACAATTGCCCAATGAATATTCGGGCAGCAAAGTATCGGTAGAGTTTTGGTTCGACTACAAGCGGTAACGCCGGGTACCGTGCTGGCAGGTACTTTGGGCACCTGCGGTGGTGGGAATTGGGAGATAAGATATTGCTAAAGAATATATATCGTTATACGATATTGTCGTACGGAGTATGCTTTTCTGATAACCGGATGAGACCACGCGCCAGCTCCCAGCAGTGGTGGCATAGTCGGATGGTTTTCGCAGTAGGGCTCTTGGGCGGCCTCTTGTGCCTGATGGTCCGTCCTGCGGTCGCGCAGGACTGGGTGAAAACCGGTACCAGCCTGGGCGTGGAGAAGGTCCGCTTGGCCCTCCCTGATTTCAAGCCTTCTGGCGGCGATCCGCAAAACGCCGCGCTGCTTAAGACCTTCAATGACACTCTTTGGAATGACCTGGACGTATCAGGCGTGGTCGAACTGGTGTCGAAAAGTTTCTATCCCCTGCAGGTTCCGGGGCAGCCGATGGAGGTGAACTTCATCGCGTGGAACGCTCCGCCGCCGAATGCGGCGATGCTGGCGTTCGGCAATTTGGGAGTCAGCAGCGGAAAGCTCACGGTGCAGGGCTGGCTGTATGACGTTAAGAACATCCAGAATCCGCAAATACTCGGAAAGCAATATAACGATACGGCGACGGATGCGGCTGCCCGGGTGATGGCGCACAAGTTTGCGGACGAAATCATCTCGCGGCTGGGCGGTGGGATCACGGGCATTGCGGAAACCCAGATTTATTTTGTCAGCGACCGCAGCGGGCACAAAGAGATTTGGGCCATGGACTACGACGGCTCGAACCAGCACCAGATCACACATTTAGGAACCATTTCGCTGTCCCCGCGCATCTCTCCAGATGGATCGAGGCTCGCCTTCAGTTCACTCACCAAGAGCGGGTGGGAAATCATGATGTACTCGCTGGACTTGAACCGGACGGTGAGCTTCCAGCGATTCGGGGGAACGAATCTATCGCCGGCCTGGTCTGCGGATGGAACGAAGCTGGCATTCTCGTCATCGCGCAGCGGCGCGCCAGAGATCTGCATGAGCGACGCTCAGGGAAGCGGGATGCATTGCCTGACCAACGATAAGGGACCGAATGTTTCTCCGGTATGGAACCGGAAGACGAACTCTCAGATTGCGTTTGTGGGTGGCCGCACCGGCTTGCCGCAGATTTATACGATGGAGTCCGACGGTACCAACTTGCAGCGCATGACGGATCAGGGATATGCGGTGTCGCCGAACTGGTCACCGAACGGGCAGTTTCTAGCCTTTGCCTGGGTACGCAAGTATGGACCGGGGGAGCCGGGAGCGTCGGATTTGTATTTGATGGACATCGCCAGCAAGCAGTGGGTGCAGATGACGCACGACGGCGGGCGCAACGATTTTCCGTGCTGGTCACCGGACAACCGGCACATTGTATTTCAGTCGAATCGTTCGGGCAGCCTGCAAATATGGAGCATGCTGGCTGACGGCAGCAAAGTGCAACAACTGACGTTCACCGGACACAATAGCCAACCGAACTGGAGTTGGAAATAATTCAACACTTCGTCTGACCTTGTTGATCGAGGTCTCGTGAGGAGGACCAAACAGTGAAGCAACGCAGCCTGAAGTTGTTCCTGATAACACTCACCTTGAGCGGCTTGATCTTGCTGGGAGCTTGCGGCAAGAAGAAAGCTCCCGCGCCGCCGCCACCGCCACCACCGCCGCCGGCAGCGCCCACCGCTTCGATTTCGGTAACCCCGAACACGATCCAGGCGGGACAATCGGCGTCCCTGACGTGGCAGACCTCGAATGCAACCGACGTTTCGATTGACGGCATCGGAGCGGTGCAAGCGAATGGCTCGCAATCGGTATCTCCGACCGACTCGACCACCTATCACCTGGTGGCCAAGGGAGCGGGTGGAACGCAGGAAGCGACGGCGCGTATCACGGTAACGGCAGCGCCAGCGCCTCCGCCACCTCCTCCGAGCGTTTCGGACCAGGACTTGTTCAGCCAGAACGTGAAGGATGTCTACTTCGACTACGACAAGGCGGACATCCGCGGCGATCAGCAGGCGGCCATCCAGGCCGACGCGCAGTTCCTCAACCAGCATCCGAACATGAAGTTTACGGTGGAAGGGCACTGCGACGAGCGCGGATCGACTGAGTACAACATTGCGCTGGGCGACAAGCGCGCCACTGCGGTGAAGAGCGCTCTGGCGGCGGCGGGAGTCACTTCCAGCCGCATCAACACGATCAGCTACGGCAAGGAAAAGCCGTTCTGCACCGAGAGCAACGAAGCCTGCTGGCAGCAGAATCGCCGCGGACACTTCGCTTACCAGCCGTAACGAATTACGGGGACGTGGGCCGACGCGTCCCCGTATTCTTCTTTCCCGAACGCGTGCCGCGGTGTGTGCGGCGGGCCTCCGCTTGCGATTCAGCGGCGAACTTGCCCCCGTTGAATCTTGAGGTTCCGTGTGTTCCTCTGGATGGTGACTGATCCCAACCTGTGGGATACTCGATGCATCGAAACTAATGGTACTCAGGGAATCCACTATGAAATTCCGACGAGTTTTTGCCGGCTTGGCACTTTTCTCGATGTTGTGGTTCACGACGGCTCCGGCGTGGGCCGTAAGCAAGGAAATGGTTCAGCTGCAGACACAGGTGCAGCAGTTGCAGGAGCAGATGACCGCCATGCAGCGCAGCTTCGACGAGCGCATGGGCGTCATGAAGAATCTGGTCGAGCAGGATACCGACGCGGTTAATAAAGTTGCGAATGCGCTGACCGCATTGCAGACGACTCTCGCGAAGCAGCAGGGAGATGCAGGGACGAAGTCCGATCAGCTATCGGGACAGATTCAGGCCTTAAATGACAGCATTGATGAACTGAAGGTTCGGCTGGCCAAGGTTACGAAGCAGTTGGAAGACATGCAGGCAGCACAGCAGAGCATCCAGGCGCAACAGGCGCAGCAACAACAGGCTCAGGCTGCGCAGGCGGCGGCACCGCCTCCGGACGTGCTCTACAACAACGCACTGCGCGACTACAACGGCAACAAGATGGATTTGGCGTCGCAGGAATTTTCCGATTACATCAAGTTCTATCCCAACACTGATCTGGCAGGGAACAGCTACTTTTATCTAGGCGAGATTCAGTTCAAGGGGGCCAACTACCAGCAAGCGGCGCAGAGCTACGATCAGGTGCTGCAGAATTTTCCCAGCGGGAATAAGGCGGCTTCGGCGCAATTGAAAAAGGGATTTGCGCTGGTGGAACTGGGCAAGCAGGATGAGGGCGTGACGGAACTCCGGCACTTGATCCAGCGCTATCCACACTCGCCGGAGGCTCTGCAGGCGCGCGAACGGCTACGCAAGCTGGGTGTCTCGTCGACAGGCCGCCCGTCGTAAGCTAGCTAGACCGAGTGGTGGCGATGATGGGCAGCGTGGTGTCTGGTCGCCTTGTGCGCCTTGTGATGGTTGGCGTGGTGATGCGATCTGACGTAGGTCAATTGCGCCGGGGCGGCGAAGGCGAGAGCGCTTCCCAGCAGGCAAATCGTTACTAGGGAAATCAACCGCTTCATATACCCTCTCTTCACAGAACGTCCTCCTACTTTACAACGATTTGCCGCGGTATGCGCGCGGGAGTAAGCTAAGCCGTTATCGGGGCGGCTCGTCATTCTTTTCTGTAACCCCCGCCCCTGTCTCAGCGAGGTGCACTTATGACGCATAACACGGCGGACCAGGACGTAGCCAAGGGCGCACAAGAGACCGAAGACCACAAGACTCCCGGCAACATTGGCATGCAGGAGCAGCTTGGACATCGGGATCAGGATCCTATGCTGAAAGACGCGGACACAGACTTCCCGGAGCCGGGGGAGAACCCAGAACACAGCGGGGAGCCGGTGCGGAAGAGCGCGTAGGCGTTGGCGGCAAATATTCTTCTAAAATGAAGGTGCATGCGCACGATCTGGCTGACCCTTTTCACGATTTCTCTGACGGTGAGTTCGGCACTGTCACAAGTTGGCGATGCGCCTGCGGCGCTTTATACGGGTGCCGATGTTGTTTTTGATGGCCGACTGGAAAAGATTGCCCCCTCCTCAAACGAGCTGACAGCACGGTTTTCGATAACCCAACTGATCAAAGGAAAAACGGGACTGCCAAGGCCGTTCAGGTTCAAATGCCAGCCGAGAGCCGCTGTCACGCACTTGAAGAGAATCATCGCTACCTAGTTTATGGGCGCAAGATAGCCGATCAACTGTGGGTTGACCCATGCGAAGGCTCAAAACTATACTCCCAAGCCGAATCGGACCTGCGATACATACACACCAGAAACCCCAAGGTTTCAGAGCAGTGTAACAACCTCCGGCTCAAGCGACTTGCGGAGACCTCCGCTATCGTTGCAACTGCGAAGGTGGTGGGGACCGAGGATTCAATGGGACCCACGTCGTTGTTCCGGCCATGGTGTGGCCTTGCGTTCACGACCGAGTACGCATACTACGAGATAGTCGATATCATGAAGGGTCAGATTCCAGAAGCGAGAATCGCGGTGGAGCACGTGATTTGTTGGGACACCATAACGGTCGATAGCTATACTCCACAGCTTTCGCCTAACTTGTTTCGTGAAGGTAACATTTTGCTCTTGTTCCTCAAGAGGGGCTCACATCGGACCGATCAGGTCCCGCCTCCATTTAAGCCAGGCTACGAGGGTGTAGATGAAAACTGTGGGGCGGTGATCGCGGACAGCGACGCTGCGCACAACGTCGTGGCACTACTCCGCGACGCAAAATGACGGGGGCATCCACTCCACTACTAGCGGAGTTCTTCCATGCACGCGTCCAGTACTTCTTTCGGCGGCCTCGTCATCGAGTCCGGCAGCGTGGCCAGCGGCTGATCCACCACGTTCAGCATCTCGAGGAAATTCGGCGCAGTCGGGTTCACGTAGAAAATCCCGGTTAATACTTCGCCTGCCTCGTGAGCCTGGCCCAGCCTGGTCATTGCTTTGATCTTATCCGTCGCGTCGTAATCTTCTTCGAGCTTGCGCAAGTGCAGGCGGGAGCCGTCGTGCATGGTGACTTCCACAGTTGAGCCGGGATCGTACTCCACGTTGATGTCTTCGAAGTGGGGCACAAAGCTGACGTCCTGCAGAACTTCTTCGTGCTCCTTGACATACTTGTAAGACTTGGTCGAGCCTTCGTGGTCGTTGAAGGTGACGCAGGGCGAAACTACGTCGAGCATGACGGTGCCCTTGTGGGCGATGGCGGCCTTGAGCATGGCGCTGAGTTGTTTCTTGTCGCCGGAGAAGGAGCGTCCGACGAGCGTTGCGCCAAGCTGGATGGCCAGGGCGCAGGTATCGATCGGCGGGAGGTCGTTGATGACTCCGCTCTTCAGTTTCGATCCGAGGTCGGCGGTGGCCGAGAATTGGCCCTTGGTCAGGCCGTACACACCGTTGTCTTCGATGATGTAGATGATCGGCAGATTCCGGCGCATCAGGTGCATGAACTGTCCAATGCCAATGGAGGCAGTGTCGCCGTCGCCGCTCACGCCGATGCAGACCAGTTTGCGATTGGCGAGCAGAGCACCGGTGGCAACGGACGGCATGCGTCCGTGAACCGCGTTGAAGCTGTGGGAGCGGCTGAGGAAATAGGCGGGAGTCTTCGATGAGCAGCCGATGCCGCTGGGCTTGATGACGAATTCCGGCTCAACGCCCATCTCATACATGGCTTCGATGATGCGCTCGGAGATGGCGTTGTGGCCACATCCGGCGCAGAGCGTGGTCTTGCCGCCCTTGTAGTCGATGACGGTGAGGCCGATGCGGTTGGTCTTGGGGCCTGGTGCGGCTGCGCCGGGCTCTACGGTTGTGGTCGACATCTACTTGCCCTCCATCGTCGTCAGTTCGTCGGTGATGGACCGCGCGTCGAGCGGCAGTCCGGTGATGTGCGCGATGCTGCGCAGGCGGCCGATCAAGTCCGGCTTCAGGTCGAGCTTCAGCAGGCTGAGCATTTGGGCGTCACGATTCTGTTCGACGACGTACACGTGCTCGTGCTGCTCGATGAATTCGTGGACCTCGCGCGTGAACGGATAGGCACGGAGCCGGAGGTAGTCGGTCTCGATCTTGTACTCGTCGCGAAGCTGGTCGCGGCTTTCGGTGATGCCCCAGTGCGAGGTGCCATAGCCGATGATTCCGATTTTCGCATGGTCACCCCTGGTGATCTCGGGGCGGGGAACGAAGGAACGCGATGTTTCGAACTTGCGGTTCAGGCGCTCCATGTTGTTTTCGAAATCGTCGGCGCGCTCGCTGTACTGCGCTTTCTCGTTGTGGCCGCTGCCCCGTGCGAAGTACGCGGCATTCGGGTGCGACGTGCCGGGGAGCGTGCGGTACCCAATGCCGTCGCCGTCGACATCTTTGTAGCGGGCGAAGCTGCCGAGCTTATCGAGATCTTCCTTGCTCAAAACTTTTCCGCGCTTGATCGGCGTCGTCGGATAGGGGAAGGGATCGGACATCCAGTTATTCATCCCCAAATCGAGATCGGACATGACGAAAACGAGTGTCTGGAATTGCTCTGCGAGATTGAAAGCGTCGGTGGCCATGGTGAAACATTCCTCCACCGAGTTGGGAATCAGCATGATGTGCTTGGTGTCACCGTGAGACAGAACGGCGGTCGAGAGGATGTCGCCCTGCGATGTGCGCGTCGGCAAGCCGGTCGAAGGTCCAACCCGCTGGATGTCCCAGATGACTCCCGGAACCTCGACGTAGTAGGCAAGCCCGGCGAATTCGGACATGAGCGAGATGCCGGGGCCTGCGGTGGCGGTCATGCTGCGCGCACCCGCCCATCCGGCGCCGATGACCATGCCGATGGCAGCGAGTTCGTCTTCGGCCTGCACGATGGCGAATGTGGCCTTGCCGTCGGGGCCGATGCGGTATTCCTTCATGTACTCAATCATCGTCTCAACTAGCGAGGACGAAGGGGTGATGGGGTACCAGGTGACGACGGTGCATCCGGCGAACATGCAACCGAGGGCGGCCGCGGAGTTGCCATCGATGATGATCTTGCCCGCGGTCTTGTCCATGCGCTCGATGTAGAAGACGCCCTTCTTTTCCAGGTTTGCCTTGGCGTATTCGAATCCAGCCTGGGCCGCAGCGAGGTTCAGATTCGCCGCTTTTGCTTTCTTCGCGAATTGCTTGCGGATCGCTTTCTCGACTTCGGCCATATCGATGGTCAGCAGTTGAGCCACCACGCCGACGTAGACCATGTTCTTGACGAGCTTGCGCAGCTTGGCTTCGGGACATACCGAAGCGACGATCTTGTCGTAGGGAACTGCGTAGAAGATCAGATCATTGCGGAGTTTGTGCAAAGCGAGGGGTTCGTCGTAGAGAACCGAAGCACCGGGCGCCAGCGACATCGTATCTTCGGTCGCGGTTTCCGGATTCATGGCGACCAGGAAGTCGATTTCCTTCTTGCGTCCGATATAGCCGTGCTTGTTGGCGCGGATGGTGTACCAGGTCGGCAGTCCGGCAATGTTCGATGGGAACATGTTCTTGCCGGAGACGGGGACGCCCATCTGGAAGATGGCGCGAAGCAGGACTGTGTTGGAGCTCTGGGAACCGGAACCGTTGACCGTCGCGACTTGAATGCTCATGTCGTTGACGATGCGCTTTTGCCCCACGTTGCCCGAAGATCCGCGAGGCGTGACATCCGTTGTGGCCATCCCGAAACCTACCTTCCGTTTGAGGGCAGAAGAGGCTGCCCGTATTGTTGCCGTGCAGAGGAGGAAAACATTTCATTATACGGCTTCACAGCCCGGTGCAATATGCCGAACGCCCGTTCGCAGGCCACAGGAAACCGGTTTGGCAACCCATAGGCCTTTCTTGGCGAGGTTGCGAGCACCGTTCGCGGAATCGAAATCCTAACCGCTGAGATCGCCAGGGCTATGCAAAGTTCGCGGAGAAGAACCTTCAGGCGCCCGTGAAGTACTGGGCCATGTTCCTGAACTTATTGTATCGTGATACGACCAATTCGGAAGGGGGCACTTTTTTCAACTCGGCAAAATGCTTCTGCAGGCTTACGTCGAGCAGATTGGCGGCGGCTTCGTGGTCGCGATGGGCGCCGTCTTCGGGTTCGGGGACGATGTCGTCGATCAGGCCCAGTTCCTTGAGGTCGGGTGCGGTGATGCGCATGGCTTCGGCGGCCAATTCTTTTTTTGCGGCGTCGCGCCACATGATGGCGGCACAGCCCTCGGGGGAGATCACGGAGTAGATCGAGTTCTCCATCATCAGGACGCGGTCGGCTACGGCAATCGCGAGTGCGCCGCCGCTGCCGCCAACTCCGATGATGGTAGTGATGATCGGAACCTGTAAACGCGCCATCTCGCGCAGGTTGTAGGCGATGGCTTCGGCCTGGCCGCGTTCTTCGGCATTGATGCCGGGGTAAGCGCCGTCGGTATCGACGAGAGTAAAGATAGGCCGGCGGAACTTCTCGGCAATTTGCATCACACGGATCGACTTGCGGTATCCCTCGGGGTGCGGGGTGCCGAAGTTGCGGAAGACGCGTTGCTTCATGTCGCGGCCTTTTTGCGTTGCGACAATCAATACTTCTTCCCCGTGGAAGCGCGCCATACCAGTGATGATGGCCGCGTCGTCTCCGAAACCGCGGTCGCCGTGAATCTCGCTGAAATCGGTAAAGACACGCTCGATATAGTCGAGGGATTGTGGACGCTGGGGGTGCCGAGCGAGTTCGGTCTTGTGCCAGGCGGTGGACGGAGCGCTGATTTCACGCTGCAGGGAGTCGATGCGCTCTTGCAATTGCGCGATCTGGCGGCGAGTGGCGTCGTCGGAACCGTTCGATTTCAGTTCCGTTACCTGGCGTTCGATCTGTTCGAGTTCGCGCTGCGTCTTTTCGGTTGGCGGCATGCTGGATTAACTAATAATGCGGACGCTGCCTCGCCCGCACAGTTGCTCGACGCGGGCGATGAAATTACGGTCCGGCACCACATTATAGCCTTCCGCTTCCATCACCACCATGAAATCGCCTTCGCGTTCCACGTCGAACAAGACGCGGGCGTCGCCTTTGCGCTCTAAAAACAAGGAATGCAGATTATCGACGATCGATTCGCCAGTACCGTCGTCACTCATCACGCGGATGCGGATGGCGCGGGGTAAGGGCACTTTTGCGTCTTCGAGCGGCATAATTTCCGCGGCGGTGATCTTTGGATTGGAACCTTCCTCGATGCGGACGCCGGCTTTGACCAACACAGGAACCTCGAGTTTTACCTTTTCGCCAAGGCGCTTGTAGGCCTCAGGGAAGACGATCATGTCGATGGAGCCCGTCATATCTTCCAGCATGGCCTGAGCGTAGAAGTCACCGCGTTTGGATTTAAGAACGCGCACATTGCTGATGATGCCAGCCGTGGTGATGGTCTCGTCTTTGCCAGTGGAATTCTTCATTCCGCCGATTTCTTCGACTGACAAGGAGTGCAGATCCTGTAGCTTGTCTTTGTATTTTTCCAGAGGGTGGCCGCTGATAAAGAAGCCGAGAATTTCTTTTTCGGCGGAGAGGCGCGTGTGCTCGTCCCAGTCAGGGACGTTGGGCAGGTTGTGACTCAGATCTTCGCTTTCCTCCTGGGCAAACACCCCGAACAGGCCGTGCTGGCCGGATTCCGCGTCGCGCTGGGCTTTCTGCGCCTGTTCCATGGCTTTGTCGAGAACCGCCATGAGTTGGGCACGACGGCCAAGGGAATCCATGGCGCCGCTCTTGACCAGTGATTCGATGACACGCTTATTGAGCAGGCGAAGGTCGACGTTCTCGCAGAATTCGAAGAGGTCTTTGAATTTGCCGAGTTTCTTGCGGGCCGTGACGATGGATTCGATGGCGTTGCCGCCGACATTTTTCACCGCGGCCAGTCCGAAGCGGATGGATTCGCCGCGCGGCGTGAAGTTGGCGTGCGATACATTGATGTCGGGGGCGAGAACCTCAATACCCATTTCGCGGCATTCATTGATGTACTTGACCACGTCGTCAGTGGAGCCCGTGACCGAGGTCAGCAACGCCGCCATGAATTCCACGGGGTAGTGCGTCTTCAGATAGGCTGTGTGATAAGCGAGCAGGGCATAGGCGGCGGAGTGCGACTTGTTGAAACCGTATCCGGCGAACTGCGCCATGAGGTCGAATATCTTTTCGATTTTCTTGGGCGGGAACTTACGCTGCGCGGCGCCTTCCAAGAAGCGTTCGCGCTGCTGCGCCATTTCTTCGGCCTTCTTTTTGCCCATGGCGCGTCGGAGCAAGTCGGCTTCACCGAGCGAGTATCCGGCGAGACGGTTGGCGATCTGCATCACCTGTTCCTGGTAGACGATGACGCCGAGCGTCTCCTGCAGGATCTGCTGCAGTTCGGGCAATTCGTATTCGATCTTCTTGCGGCCGTGCTTGCGGTCGATGAAATCGTCGATCATGCCGCCCTGGATCGGGCCGGGACGGTAGAGCGCGTTGAGAGCCGTGAGGTCTTCGATGGAGTTGGGTTGGTAGCGCCGCAGTACATCGCGCATGCCGTGCGATTCAAACTGGAACACGCCGGAAGTTAATCCCTTGTGGAAGACCTTGGCATAGGTTTCGCTATCTTCGAGTGGAAGATGTTCGAGAGTGAGTGGAGTGCCGCGCGTTTGCTCAATCAGTTTGAGCGTGTCGGTAAGAATCGTCAGCGTGGTTAGACCCAAGAAATCCATCTTCAGCAGGCCCATCTTTTCGATGGCGACCATGTCGTAGGCGGTGACGATTTCGTCGTTCTTGGTACGGTGCAGCGGAACAAGCTCTGTGAGCGGACGCGGGGAGATGACGACTCCCGCGGCGTGCACGCCGGAGTTGCGCACCAGGCCTTCCAGCTTCAGCGCGGTATTCAGTAGTTCCTTGATTTGTGGATCTTTCTCGTAGGCCTCATGCAGTTGAGGAGAATCGGCGATCGCTTGATCGAGCGTGATGTTCAACTGCGTCGGGACCATCTTGGCGATGCGATCGACGTCGGCGTAAGGGATATCCATGGCGCGACCAACATCTTTAATTGCGGCCTTGGCGGCCATGGTGCCAAAGGTGATGATCTGCGCGACGTTGTCGCGTCCGTATTTCTGCGTGACGTACTGAATGACCTCGCCGCGCCGGTTCATGCAGAAATCGATGTCGATATCAGGCATGGACACGCGTTCAGGGTTCAGGAAACGCTCGAAGAGTAGCTCGTGCTGTAGAGGGTCGATGTCGGTGATCCCGAGTGCGTAGGAAACGAGGGAACCGGCAGCCGATCCACGACCCGGTCCCACCGGGATGTCATGTTCCTTTGCGTAGCGAATAAAGTCCCAGACAATAAGAAAATAGCCGGGAAACTTCATTTGCTGGATGATGGCGAGCTCCCGCTCCAGCCGCTGCTCATAGTCGGTGAGCGAATGCTTCAGTTTGCCTTGCTCGTGGAGTGGGCGAAGGGCTTCTAGACGCCGCGCGAAGCCTTCGCGCGAGACATGCACGAAATAGCTGTCGATGGTGTAGCCGGGAGGGACGTCGAACTGCGGGAAAGGATTCGCGATCTTCTCGATGCGCAAGCTGCAGCGCTCGGCAATGTCAAGAGTCCGGCTTAAGACGTCTGGAGAGTCTTTAAAGACTCGAAGCATCTCGTCGTGATTCTTGACGAAGAACTGGGTGCCCTCGAACTTCATGCGGGCGGTGTCACGGATGGATTTACCAGTCTGGATGCAGACCATGACGTCCTGCGCGTGCGCGTCGTCTTCGCAGAGATAGTGACTGTCGTTGGTCGCAACCAACGGCAAGCCGAGATCCTTTTCCAGCTTGAACAAGCCGGGGTGGATACGGTGCTCCAGTTCGAGGCCCTGGTCTTGAATCTCGAGGAAGAAATTTTCTTTGCCGAAAATGTCAGCGAATTGTCCCGCAGCAGCCCTAGCAGCTTCGTAATTGTTCTCCACCAGGCGCTCGGCGACTTCGCCCTTTAGACAGCCGGAAAGTCCGATCAGGCCGCGAGAGTGCTCGGCCAGAAATTTTTTGCTGATTCGCGGCTTGTAATAAAAACCGTGCAGCGAGGCTTCGGACGTGATCTTGGCCAGATTGCGGTAGCCCTCTTCGTTCTGGGCCAACACAAGCAAGTGATTGTAGGTGTCGCCCTCAGGGGGCGTGCGTTCGGTATGGTGATCGTCCTTTTTGCAGACGTAGAGTTCGCATCCGACGATAGGCTTGACGCCATGCTTGTGCGCGGCGTTGACGAAGTGCACCGCGCCGAAGATGTTACCGTGATCGGTCATGGCAACGGCGGGCATGCCAAGCTCGTGTACGCGTTCACAGAGCTTTTCCACGTCACAGGCGCCGTCAAGCATGGAATAGTCGGTATGCAGGTGCAGGTGGACGAATTGAGACATGGGCTAGTGAGGCTAGTGTAGCGTAAAGCGATGGGAGTACAGACCTGTGAATCGCTGTGCGTTTTTGGGGATATGCGGGGATCGACGCGTTTCTTTTCAGCGCGGGCCAGGGTTGCCTATTCCGGCGTAGCTTCTTCCCGGATTGCGTAAGATTCCAAGCGTCCGCAAGTGGGACAACGCCAGGTGGACACCTGAACAATTTTGTCCTTCTCGAGCTTAAGGCCCATCCAGAAACTGGCTTTGGGCTTACCCGACGACCATTGTTGCTGGGCATAGCCCTCATGCCTGCCATCGAGTACGAAGCCCAACTCCATCGGCACGCGACAGCGAACGCACTCAATTGATTGGGGCATGGCGACTCCGTCTGCGAATGATGGTGAGAGGATATCGCACTCGCCGTCGGGTCTAGCGTTTTTTTAGCAAGAGGCTATAATTGCCGCGCTTCCATCCCTTGATTGGGGTTTCCATGAGACGAATGCTCGTCGTGCTGTTCGCGCTTTGTTGTGCCAGCCACGCCCAGGACGGTTCGGCTGTTTACTCGCGATACTGTGCCAGTTGTCATGATGAGCCTCACGGACGAACGCCCGACGTCTCTACCATGCGATCCATGAGCGCTACCGCCATTCTGCGCGCACTGGAGACCGGAGCCATGCGGGAGAAGGCGAAGGACCTGACCGCTCAGGAACGGCAAGCGGTAGCCGCTTATCTCTCGGGTGGGGCCAAGCAACAACCTGAGTCTGCAGTCTCCTCCTCAGCTCGCTGCACGACGGCTTCAAGTGCGACGCCCGGGGGGCCGAGTTGGAATGGCTTCGGAGTGAACCTGAACAATACGCGATTCCAAACCAGTGTCGCTGCTGGAATCACTCTTGCGGACTTGCCCAAGTTGCGCCTCCGCTGGGCGTTCGGATTAGGCGATGTGACCAATGCGCGTGGACAGCCGGTGATCGCGGCTGGACGTTTGTTTGTCACTTCAGGGACAGGGAAGATTTTTGCTTTGGATCCGAAGAGCGGATGCTCGTATTGGGAGTTTACTGCGGAGGCCGGCGTTCGATCCGGTGTGGTCGTCAGCGACGCAGCGAATCCTGCTGTCTTTTTCGGGGACGCCAAAGCGAACGCGTATGCGATCGACGCTGCTACCGGCAAGCTCCTCTGGAAAGTACACCTTGATGAACATCCTGCGGCGGTGATCACTGCGGCACCGAATTATTTCCAAGGTACCGTGTATGTGGGAGTTTCTTCATTTGAGGAGGTCACTGGCGCCGATCCCCGATATGAGTGTTGCAAGTTTCGAGGAAGCGTCGTGGCGTTAGATGGGGCGACCGGCAAGACACTTTGGACGACATACACGATTGCCGAGCCGGCAAAGCCGGCGGGGAGCACGAAAGCTGGATTGCAGCGTTGGGGGCCGTCCGGTGCGGCCGTGTGGTCGACGCCAACCATCGACGTGAGGCGGAACGCCGTTTACGTCGCTACGGGCGACAACTATTCCGATCCACCGACCGCAACCAGTGATGCTGTTTTGGCTCTCGACCGGAACACCGGAAGTATCCTGTGGTCCCAGCAGATGACGGCGAACGACGCCTATACCGTGGACTGTGGGCGAGCTGACAAGACGAACTGCCCGGACACGAGCGGGCCGGACTTCGATTTCGGGCAGCCGCCAATCCTCGCTTCCTTGAAAGGCGGAAAACAGGTTCTGGTCATGGGGCAGAAATCGGGGGTCGCGTACGCCGTCGACCCAGATGCGAAGGGCCGAATCCTCTGGCAAACACGTGTGGGAAAGGGCGGTACGCTCGGCGGGATGGAGTGGGGATCCGCCGTCGACGAGCGGCACATGTACGTCGCTCTTTCTGATATTTCGTGGCGGCCGATAACTGATCCGGAGCATCCGGGGAAGGCCAAGAGTGAACTTGATCCTGACAAAGGTGGAGGAGTCTTTGCGCTTGACCTGGCAACAGGCAGAACAATCTGGAGCGCGCCTGCTACGAGCTGTGGGGATCGAAAGCACTGCAGCCCGGCTCAACTGGCGGCGGTGTCCGCGATTCCGGGAATTGTTTTCGCGGGTTCAACCGACGGACACTTGCGCGCGCACGACACGTCGACAGGCAAGGTCATTTGGGACTTCGACTCTGCGCGCGAATATGACACGGTAAATGGCCAGAAGGCGCATGGCGGAGCGATTGACGGAGGAGGAGCGGCCATCGTTGACGGCATGGTGTATGTCTACTCGGGATACGGCCAGTGGGGTGGGGTTCCGGGGAACGTGATGCTGGCGTTCGGGGTGGATGGAAAGTGATTGCTGTACTAGCGGAATCTGTTGGTTAGGGCTATTCGGTGCCCGCGCCCGCCGCTTGGGCCTTCTGCAGCAGCTTGCGGGTTTGAGCAATGAGCTCTGCAACTTCGAAGGGTTTCACGAGGTAGGGGACGTTGTTTTCCTGCAAGAAAGACCGCGGATCGCTCAGTTCGACCGCGCTGGCGAAAGTGAATAGAACGTGCCCTTCCATGTGGGGGCAGTTCGATTTCAGCCAGCCAAAAGACTCCTTCGCATTCCACTCGCCGGGCATCTTGCCGTTGAGGATGATGGCGTCGAATTCTTCCGAGAGCAAACGGGTCTTGACGTCGGAACTATTGCGGGCGGTGATCACGGTCGCGCCCGAACCCGCCAAAACGTCGCGCTCGAATTCCAGTACAGCCTCTTCGGCTTCCACCAGCAACACGCGTCCACTGATGGCTACTTCGCGCTGGCGGGTAGCAGGTTTTTGTGCCTCCGGCTCGATCTTGGCTGCCGCAGCCGGGATGCGGACTTCGATGACAGCGCCGCCTTCGGTTGCGTTGTGGGCGGTGATGTCTCCGCCGTGTTCCTTGACGATTCCATAACAAATACTCAAGCCGAGACCTGTGCCTTTACCGATGCTCTTGGTGGTGTAGAAGGGATCGAAGATGCGCTTGGGATCTTTGAGACCGGGGCCGTCGTCGGCGAATTCGGTGCAGACATGCCCGTTGACAGTATGAACGCGGATCTTGATTTTGCCCTTGCGTCCGGTTTCAAGGATGGCGTCAACAGCGTTATTAATGATGTTGAGGAAGACCTGCTCGATCTGGTGCGGATCGGCGACAACCATTTGCGGGTCGGACGGGGCTTCACGCTCGACGGAGATGTTGTTGATCTTGAGATCGTAATCGCGCAGGGTGAGGGTTTCATCGAGCACCTTGCGGACGTCCACTTCTTCGCGCTGGGGCTTGCGCTGACGTGCGAAGGAGAGCAGATTCTGGACCACACGGTGGGTGCGCTGCGCCTGCTTGAATAGTTTGCCAACGTAATCCTTGGCGCGCTCGTTCAACCCTTCGCTCTCGAGTAATTCGGCGTAGCCGAGGATCGCGGTCAGCGGATTGTTCAACTCATGCGCCACGCCGGCGATCAACTGGCCGACCGCGGACATTTTCTCGCTCTGGAGCAACTGTTCCTGCGTCCGGCGCAAGTCTTCGTAGGCGCGGCAGGTTTCTTCGTACAGCCGGACTTTTTCAATGGTGGTAGCCAATTGACGGCTGATGGCGACCAGCAAGTTTTCGTCGTTGCTTGAGTATTCGAACCCGAGATGGCTGCATAAGCCCATGATGCCGACTGGAGCGTCCTTGCCCCAGAACAGAACCCAATTCCATGAGCGGTCGGGGTCGGCGCGCAGGAATTCGGCGACCACGGCGGGCAAGTGCGGCAGGTAGTCGGCTGTGACCACTTCGGCGCGCGAACGGATGACCAGATCTCCGAAGCCGTCGGGGAACAAGACCTCAGCGGGTTGCCGCTTGTCGCGGCTGCGCGGTCCCCATGCGGCGCGTCGGCGATAGGTGGTGTTGTCGGCATCCGAGAGATACACGGTGCCACTCTCGGCGCCGAACAAAGTCACCACTTGGCGCAGGGTCAGGTTGAGAATTTCGTCAAGATCGAAGGATTGCGCCGCGACCACAGCCATGGCATTGAGCGCGTTCAGTTCACGGTTACGGCGCCGCATTTCATCTTCGGCCCGGCGCTTTTCCGTCATGTCGAGCACGAATCCCTGATAGCGCTCGATGTTGCCGGTGGAGTTACGGGTGGCAAAGCTGCTTTCGACGGCGAGAAGAAGAGTGCCGTCCTTCCGGCGCAAGGTTACGTCAAAGTTTCGGACGTAGTTGTGTGCTTCAATCTCGCGCTTGAAGTGTTCGCGCTGCTTGGCATCGACGCAAATTTCCGTATCGAGATTCAGCACCATCAATTCTTCGCGCGTCGAATAGCCGAGCATATGGACGAGCGCGTCGTTGCAGTCGATCAGGCCGCCATCCGGACCCGAAACGTAGACACCCTCCTGCACTTGTTCGAACAGCAGCCGGTACTTTTCTTCGGCGGAACGGCGATCGGTGATGTCGCGAACCACGTGCAAAATGCCTTGCTGGGGGCTGCCTTGCTCCGCGTACGAAGAAGTCGAGACGACGGAGAATCCTCCGAAACAGGGGTCGGCGCCTTCCGTGAATTCCTCGTCGGCTCCCCGGGCGCAGTAGGGACAACCCGTCCACTCACCATAGGTATGGGGCAGAGTCGCTTCGCAGGTGCTGCCAATGACATCGGCGGCAGCCATGCCTAAATGTTCGAGCAGAACCTGGTTTGCCTTGACGATCCGATAGTCGGAGTCGTGCGCCAGAATAATGTCGTGGATGGAATCGAAGGTGTTGACCCACTGCCGCTGCGAGCGCAATACCTGTTCCAGCAAGCGGAAGTTTTCCACCGATAAAGCCAGTTGCTTGGCGCATGCCTGCAGGAAGTCGAGCTCTTCCGGAGTCCACTTGCGATTGGAAGAATTCCCGAGTAGGAGTATTCCCACTGGAGCTTTCTTGCCGACCACGGGGACGACGATGAGCTGACGGACCTTTTCGGATTCGAGTATCTCCGGTGATTCCGGGCTGCAATGCTCGCGGGTCGCTATAACCGGTTCGCCGTTTTCCAACAACTTGGAAACTTCTTCATCAATAGAGGCGAAACCCGCGTCGCGTAAAAAGTCGGCGGACACGCCCACGGCGTGGGTGGCGACCAGGTTCCCACCGTCCACAAGGCGAAACCATGCTGTTCTGATGCGAGTCAGCGCCTTTAGTTCCTCAAGCGCAGTCTGTACCACGCTGCCGTACTGCTGAGCTGTAGCGGCGCTTTGCGTAAGCGCTTGCACGACTTGAAGCCGGCGCGTGCGGTTTCGCGATTGCTCGAAGGCCACCAACATTACGGTCACGCCGACCGCGATCTCCACTGCAAGGGAAGCAGAATCAGGGATGCGATCAGTAAAGGGCGACCAGGTCAGGTGCAGACACGGCAAGAAGAGGGCGAGCAGCCATGCCGAGACGTGCCAACGTCCACGGCGGGCTCGTAGGACCGCGATAGCGGCAGTTAACAGCAGAATGCGATAGCTGACTTCCACGGCCACGCGCAAAGGCGGGGAGTCCGGCCAAAGAAGAACTCTGGCCCCCGCGAAGCCAACCAGGATGGGCGTGGCCACCGCGAGCGGCAAAAGCAGGTCGCGGGTCTGCGCATAAAGAAGGACAGCACCGGCCATCAGGCCCACGGCCAGGACGAATGTACCCTGCACAACAACCAGATCGAACGGAGCCGGAATGCGGGCAGCGAAGGCATGCGCTGCGAGATTGGAGGCCGCCAATGCGGCCCAACCGGCCGCCCACAGTTTCAAGTAGTTTTCGCGGAAACTGCGCAGCAGAAGCAGCGTGGCGCCTAGCAGAACCAACAAGACGAGTTCCGTCGTTGAGGGCTTTGCGATGCCAAGCCCTGCCAGCGTGCTCCAGATCGACCCGAGGGAAGTGCTCATCACGTGCCGGACGCAGATAGTCCTTCCTGTTGAATACCACGGGGTGGGGGAATCTCGATGGAGTTTCCGGACCATGATCATTACTTTCGGAATCTCGCGGTCGGGTTACAATCGCCGATAGACTTTCGTGTATTCCCATGCCAGACCGCATTCTAGTTGTTGACGACGAAGAGCCGATTCGCGAGATCGTAGCCTCGATGCTGGGCACGGCCGGATATGTCTGTAAACAGGCAGGTTCCGGCATGGAGGCGCTGGCCGTCCTGACTTCGGGCGAACAATTCGAGTTGATGCTCTCGGATCTGATGATGGCCGACCTTGACGGCATCGGCCTGCTCGAGCGCACCAAGGAAAAATATCCCGACATGCCCGTCGTTATGGTGACGGCCGTCCACGACATTTCTGTGGCCCTGGCCGCCATCCGCAACGGCGCGTACGACTACCTGCTCAAGCCCTTCGAACGCGAGCAATTGCTGAATACCGTCAGCCGGGCGCTGGAGAACCGCCGGCTCAAGGTTGAGAATCGCACTTACCAGACGAATCTGGAATCATTGGTCAAGGCGCGAACCGACCAGTTGCAAGCGGCGTTGCGCGATCTGGAGCGTTCCTACGACATCACGCTACAAGCTCTAGGCGATGCGCTGGACCTGAAAGACCGCGAGACAGAGGGGCATTCGCGGCGCGTTACCGCCTTCACCATGGCGATTGCCCGAGCCATGGGACTTTCGCCGGAAGAGGTTGCGACCATTGCGCGCGGCGCGTTCCTGCACGACATCGGCAAGATGGCCATTCCCGACAAGATTCTGAACAAGCCGGGCAAACTCGATCCGGAAGAAACCGCCATCATGCGGGAGCACTGCTTCAAGGGATACCAAATCGTGAAGAAGATCCCTTTCCTGACGGAAGCCTGCGATGTGATTTATTCGCATCAGGAGCGCTTTGACGGTACGGGTTATCCGCGCGGCTTGAAAGGAAAAGAAATTCCGTTAGGAGCGAGGATATTCTCCGTTGCCGACACGTTGGACGCCATCACTTCGGACCGGCCTTATCGGGCGGCACGGTCATTGGGTGAAGCTCGCAAAGAAATTGTGGACTGGTCGGGACGGCAATTCGATCCCGAAGTGGTAGAAGTGTTCATGCAAATGCCCGACGAGATTTTCGAGGAGTTGCGTCGCGCCATCGGTGGCCAGAGCGATCCGCTCGCCTATTCCGCCAGCGCGAACAAGGACTAACCTCCCAAGCATTCGTTTGGGAGTCGGGGACCAGCAGGGATAAGGCAAGAGCAGGAGGGAGCAAGCGCGTTGAACTCCGTTCGACATGCCCGGCTTTGGATCGGCGCCACCGCAGGAAGTACGCTGCTGCTCGCGGCGGCCTGCGCCTGGCTGCCCCGGGGCTTCGCCCAGACTGCGACGAGCGACATTCTGACCGCCGTGCTGATCTCGTCGGTCATATGCGCCTTCATCCTGGGGGCCCGCGCCAGCAAAGGCCGCACCCGCTGGTTCTGGATCCTGCAGGCAACCGGGTGGACGCTGTGGTTTGCGGACCAGATGGTGTGGACGACGTTCGACTTGATTCTGCGCTGGAAGATGCCCGCGATGTATCCCGCAGACGCACTCTTGTTTCTCGCTGGCGCTCCCATGATCGCCGGTTTGCTGCTGCGTCCCCACCGGCAGCCCTCGGAGCGCAGTGCGCGACTCGGTGCGCTCGATTTCCTGATGCTGTTTTTGTGGTGGTTATACCTGTACGTCGCCTTCGTGGTGTGCTGGCAGTACGTGTCGCCCAACGAAGCCGGATATAACCGAAATTTTGACGTGCTCGCCGGGTCGGGGACCATCCTAGAGGTCGGAATTGTGGCGATGTTCTGGCGGCGCGGCTCCGGACCGTGGAAAAAGTTCTATCTGCGGTTTTGCGGAGCAGTTGCCTTCTACGGAGTGACGTTCTACTTGCTGAATTTTGCCATTGAACGTGGCGTGTACTACACGGGAAGCTGGTATGACGTTCCGTACGCGCTCTCGTTTGTTGGATTCACTGCGGCAGCGCTCTCGGGCTATGGGCTGACGGCAGCCCCGGATGGCGCTCGGGACGAATCCTTCCACTCGCTCATCGCGAACCTGGCCATGTTCTCAGTCTTGTCGCTGCCCATCATCGCCGTGATTGCGATTTTTGACTCTCGCCTGGGCCCGGCAGTTTCGCATTTCCGGGTGGTAGTTACGCTGGTCACGATGTTCCTGATGGCGGCAATTCTGTTCATTCAGCACTATCGGCTGAATCGCGAACTGCGGCGCACCAACGTTGTGCTGCAGGAAGCTTCGTTGACCGATCCGCTGACGGGCCTGCGCAACCGCCGATATTTTTCCGCGACCATCGAGGCCGATGTGGGACAGGCCCTGCGCTCCCATGCCGATGGACACGATCCACATACGCGCGATCTGGTCTTCTATTTGATCGACGCCGACAACTTCAAGGAAGTGAATGATCGTTACGGCCACGATGTGGGCGACGCAGTTCTAATCGAAATGTCGCGCCGACTGAGTTCGTCGATTCGACACTCCGACGTGTTAGTACGATGGGGTGGGGAAGAGTTCCTGGTGGTGTCGCGCTACACCGACCGGCGCGAAGCGGAGTTGTTGGCCCAGCGCGTTTTGTCAGCGGTGGGGGATACCCCGTTCGTCGTCGGCCCGCAGGAGGAAAAGATCTATCGAACGTGTTCGTTGGGTTGGGCCGCATTTCCCTGGTATACGGAGAATCCAAAGGCCGTGAGCTACGAAGAGGTACTGACGCTGGCCGATCGCGGCTTGAACCGGGCCAAAAATGCAGGCCGAAATCGTGCCGTCGGGATGAATCCGGCGCGCGGGAAAGCCGGCACACCGATCGAGGGTACGCACTCGGTGGGTTTGCAAGTCGATGTGCTGGCGGTGGTTGGCCCCAAAACGGAAACATAGCCGCTTTTCACTCTCAGGCAGCAAAACCACCCGTTCCCCCATCCAACCTTACAGACTTCAATCCCAGGGAGATGTCTATGTCTGTTAGCTGGATGGTCGCCGCGGCATGCCTGTTGTTGGCCGGTGTGTGTTCGATTTCACTCAGCGCTCAAGATGCGCCGCTAGTGCCTTCCAATGTGGTTCCGCAAGGCACGGTTCTTCTCATTCAGTTGACCGACCGCATTGATACTCACAATGTGCGTACTGGAGATCCGTTTCACGCCCGGTTGGCCGAACCGGTGACAACCGCAAATGGAATGACGATTGAGGAAGGAAGGAGAATCAAGGGGCACATCAGCGCGATTGAGCCCGGGCTGCGTACGCGGCTTCTGTTGAGCTTCGATGAGATCGATACCGGGCGTGGATGGAAACCTCTGCTTGCCACCGTGACCGGAGTTCCGGGAGAGCACGGCATGAGCCAGGTGGGGGAAGAGGGCGAGATCGGGCGGAAAGGCATTACCAGGGAACAAGTCGCGGAAGCCGTGGTTGTGGGTGCGGGAGAGGGTGCTGAGGCGGGCTGGAAATCAGGGAACAAGAAAGCCGCCGCTCAGGGAGCCGGGGAAGGCGCCGCCAATGGCGCGTTCAACGCGCTGGAATCGTCGCACGACCTGGTTTTGGATAAAGGCACAGCGCTTGAAATTCGCCTCGATCGAAATTTGACCCTCGCTGCTCGTTAGGAATTAAGGCGTTCTCCGGGACGTTTGGGAAATTGGTTCCCATGTTCGATAATCCCCTTGGAGGACGCTATGAGAGCTGTGAGATTATTTCTTCCATGCCTCGTTCTGATTGTGGGTGCTTTTGCGCAGGATCATCCGGCGGTTACGGCCCAGCCAAACACAGTTTATGTGGGAGCCGACGGTAAATATGAGGCGGCGCCGGACACGGCGCAGATTCAGTTCAATGTCTCCGTCCAGGATGACACTTCGCAAGCGGCTTTCCAGCGCGCATCGAAGAATGTCGAGCAGGTGCGCCAGGTCATGCGCGCGAACGGCATTGATCCCAAATCAGCAAATATCGGGTTCCTCTCCGTGCAGCCCGTGTATGACTACAAAAATCCCAAGCAGAGAGTCGTGGGATACCGCGTGACGACTGACGTGACTCTGAAATTGAAGGATTTCACGAAAGTAGCGCCGGTTACACAACAACTCGCCGATGCCAACGTAAGTGAGACGCAGACGCTCACCTACACTTTGGAAAACATGGACGAGGCCAAGAATCATGCGGTAGAAGACGCATATCGGCGCGCGCGAAATTCCGCCGAGACCTTAGCCCACGCTTGCGGGCGCACTCTGGGAGAGCTTTCCTACGCTTCGGTGGATACATTTGAGAATCCGCGCATGGTCATGCCGCGGATGGCTCGTCCGATGGCCGCGATGGCCAATGCCGCACCAGCGCCGACCGAGGAATTCACGCCGCAGAGCGTGACGGTTACCGCGCACGTGAATGCACTGTTCAGCCTGAAGTAGTTTCCTCGATCACCTCGGGTGAATTAAAAAGCCGCTGTGGCCGCGGTCTCCGGTGCGGGAACCGCCAATGGGTCGACAAACAAGGTCAACCCATCAATCCTGCGCACGACGACCAGTTGCCCAATCGGCAGGGGAGTGGATGCGACCGCATCCCACAATTCGCCATGTACGAATACTTTTCCCTGGGGTGAGAGCGCGGTTTGCGCCACTCCGGTTTCGCCCAGCAGCCCTTGTTCTCCGGTCACGACTTTGTTGTGGCGCGCCCGCAGAGCAATCGTCATCAAGAAGGCCGTGATCAAACCGAGTGGAATGCTGACGGCGAGCGCCGTCAGAAGATGCACGCGCATTTCCGGTATGGGCGAGTCCACCAGCAGTAAACCTCCCAAAGTGAGTAGAACGATCCCGCCGATGGTGAGAACTCCGTGAGTCGCAAATTTGGCTTCGGCTGCGAAGAGCGCGAAGGCGCCGATGATCAGTCCGAGCGCTGCAAATCGCGTAGGAAGCAGATTCAGTGCGAATGCCGCCACCAGAATGAAGACAACGCCGACTGTTCCGGGGATGACGGCTCCGGGATGATTGAATTCGAAATACAAGGCGAGGGCGCCGATGGCAAGGAGCAGGAAAGCGAGATCGGGTTCCATAAGCGCATCGAGGATGTGCTCCTTCAGCGTCATGTCGAAAGGAACGATGGGTTGCCCGGCGAGATCGAGCGAGGCGGTTTCGCCGCCAAATCGCTTGAACGGTTTGCCTTTCATCTGGCGGAAGAGATCCTCAGGACTCGACGCAACGTAGTCGATGAGATGTTGCGACAGGGCCTCCTGTTCCGTGAACGACTTCGACTCGCGGACTGCGCTTTCGGCGGCATCGACGTTGCGGCCACGCTTGCCCGCAACGGAGCGCATGAGGGCCGCAGTGTCGTTTTCCATCTTGCGCTTCATCTCGTCATCGGGTTTAAGCTGCACCGGACCGATGAGCGCCACCGGATGAGCAGCCCCTGCGGCGGAACCGGGCGACATTACGGCGATATCTGCAGACTCAAGGATGAAAATGCCGGCCGAACCGGCGTGACTGCCCGTCGGCGTGACGTAGACGATGACGGGAACTGAAGACGTGGTGATGTGTTCAATGATGTCGCGCGTGGAGCTAACCAGTCCTCCTGGCGTATTCATCTCGATTAATAGCGCCTGAGCGCCCCGGCGTCTTGCCTCTGCGATGGCGCGGGCGATGTATTCCTCGCTGATGGGCTGGATCGTGTCGTTGACGACGATCTTCAGTACTTCGGCAGAGGAGGTTTGAGGAAAGAGGGTAACGAGGACAGTGCACAGCAAGACCGCAGCTACAGTATTGAGAGTGGTAGAGAAAGGCTGGCGCATGAATTCGTCCCCTGCGACCATTGTCGCTCGATTCAGGCCGATCGGGGATGAATTTCTTGCGGCTGGTTCGCCTGCTGGCGCGGAGCGGCTGAATCCTGTGCCCCCGTGATTGATTGAGATGAGGGCGTCCCGCCGTGCGCTTCGGACCATCCGGGCAGGAACGTACTCCCCGTGATCAATCGGGCACCGCGCTCGTACGTAACATAGGACCATGCCCACTGAATGAACACGAGCAGGCGATTGCGGAAACCGATCAGAAACAGAATATGGATGAAGAGCCATGACAGCCAGGCGAGAAATCCGGAGATGTGTATCTTGCCGAATTGAGCTACCGCCGCGGCGCGGCCGATAGTGGCCAGGCTTCCTTTGTCCCAGTAATGGAAGGGTGCCCTGATGTTAGAGTCCCCACCCACTCGCAAACGCCGCGACCCCGACCCCACTTCGTGACGAATCACTTTGGCGACGTAGCGGCCTTGTTGCATGGCTACCGGTGCGACGCCGGGGAGCAGCTTGTTGTGTTCGTCTTTCGCGGCAGCGAGATCGCCGATGACAAAAACTTCGGGATGTCCGGGGATAGTCAGGTCGGGCTGGACTGGCACTCGTCCCGCACGATCGGTGGTCACACCAAGCGCCTTGCCCAGCGGTGAGGCGGCCACTCCCGCAGCCCAGAGAATTACGGAGGCCGGAATGCTGGTTGCGCCGTAGTGCACGATTCCGGGCTCGATCTGGTTGACGACCGTTGAAGTGTGAACTTCGACTCCTAGATGCTGCAATTGTTCCTGCGCGCTGCGGGAAAGGTCCTCGGCGTATGCCGGCAGAACGCGGGGCCCTCCCTCCAGCAGAACGATGTGTGTCGTGGAAGGATCGATGGAGCGGAACTCGTGTGCCAGCGCGTGTCGGGCAATTTCAGCGAGGGTTCCGGCAAGTTCGACCCCGGTGGGTCCGCCGCCCACAACTACGAAATTGAGTCGGTTCGGAGTTGAACCCGATGCAGCCTGGCGCTCGGCCAATTCGAAGGCGAGCAGGACACGACGCCGGATTTCGAGTGCGTCTTCTATTGTCTTCAGTCCCGGTGCAAGAGGTTCCCAATCGTCACGGCCGAAGTAGGAATGGCGCGCTCCGGCCGCCACGATGAGATAGTCGTAGGGGATATCGCTATCGGGCGTATGCACGATGCGGCCGCTCAAGTCGAAGCCCGTCACCTCGGACATCAGGACTTCGGTGTTGCGTGATCGCAAGATCGAACGAATAGGTGCCGCAATTTCGCCCGGGGACAATCCTGCTGTCGCCACTTGATATAGCAGCGGCTGAAATGTGTGGTGATTCTTGCGGTCGATCACCGTAATCTGCACCGGCGCCTTAGCGAGTGCGCTTGCGGCGTTCAGGCCTCCGAACCCCGCGCCCACGATGACCACCCGAGGTGTGCCCCTGTTAGCCAATTGCGATTCGTTCCCCACATCTATAAGATTCAGCCGGATGGCGGACGGCTCGGAAAATCATTTATCAGGTGGCAGCCCGGCTCCTTGGGTTGCCATCGTTCTGCCCTCGGTGACAGACCTCATCTTTCTGGCTTTATTGGGCGTGCTTCTCTTCACCCCCCTCTCCAACAAACTGCTGAGCGATGCCGGCACCGGCTGGCACATCCGCACAGGCCAGCTGATTGTTGCGACTCATGCTATACCGCGCATCGACACGTTTTCATCGACGATGTCTGGTAAGCCCTGGTTTGCCTGGGAATGGCTTTATGACGTCGTCGTTGGACGGCTGGAAGCTGCGTGGGGGCTGAACGGCGTCGTGTGGTTGACTGCCTGCGTGATTGCGACAGTCTTTGCGTGGACGTTCCGTTTGCTGATTCGCCGCGGCGTGAATGTGCTGGCGGGCATAGTGCTAGTGTTACTTGCGCTTTCGGCCTCGACAATTCATTTTCTGGCGCGGCCGCATGTGGTGAGTTGGCTATTCACGCTGGTGTGGTTCTGGATTCTTGACTGTGTTGAGCGCGATCAAGCGCGCAGAAGATTGCTGTTCTTTCTACCGCTGCTCATGCTGGCATGGGTGAACATGCATGGCGGTTTCTTGCTTGGCTTCGTGCTTTTGGCGATCTTCTGGATTGGCTCCGCGTGGGATTGGTTTCGCGGCAGGGAAGACAGGCTGGAAGATTCGTTACGCAGAATTGCGTCCCATAGGCGTCTTCGAGACCTGACTTTAGTCGGTCTGTTGTCGGCCCTCGCGAGTTTGGTGAATCCGTACGGCTGGCATCTTCACGCGCATATTTATGGCTACCTGACGAACCGGTTTTTGATGAACCATGTTGATGAGTTCCAATCACCGAATTTCCATGACTTGGCGCCGAAGTGTTTCGCGATTCTGGTTCTGATTGTTGTGGGAGCTGTGATGGCGCGCGGGCGAAACCTTCGCATCAGTGGCGCGCTCACGCTCCTGTTTGCGATTTACGCCGCGCTCTATGCGTCACGCAATATTCCAACGTCGTCTATTCTGCTCGTGATGATTGCGGCACCTTTGTTCCGTCGTGAGGATTGGCCGCTGCCGGGAGAACAACACAGAGCCGGTTTCCTGCGGAGAATGACCGCCATGGAACGGCAGCAGAGGGGCCATGTATGGTGCATTGTCGGAGTGCTGGGGACGCTGTCCATTTGCATGCTTGGTGGACGTCTGGGCACAAAACAGATAATCGATGCGGACTTCAATTCGAGTCGAATGCCCACGGAAGCTGTAAATTATCTCGCCAACGCGGAAACTACGGGGTCGGTTCTAGCTCCCGACTACTGGGGTGGATATCTGATCTACCGGTTGTATCCGAGGACGCGGGTGGTGGTTGACGATCGTCACGATCTGTACGGCGAACAATTTCTATCCTCGTATTTGAAATGGATTCACGCGGAGTCGGGGTGGCAGGAGTTCGTGGAAGCTCAAGGCGTGGGCTGCATCCTCCTACCCCGGAATGCTGCCATTGCTACAGTGATGGAGGCATCCCGCGATTGGCGCACGGTGTATGCGGATTCGCAGGCCGTCATGTTTGTGCGAAATTCTAAGACCCAGCCGAATTAGATTGTCCGCGGTGTCAAACAATTCACTGGAATTCTTGTCCGCAGCCACCGATCATAGTCCGGGGCATTTTTCTTCGTAAGAAATAACGCAGGGGCCATATCGATGTCGAGTCAGTTATTCCGCTGGAGGAGATTCTTCTTTGCAGTCGCCGTTCTGCTGGCGATAGCAGCGTTCGTTTCGTGTTCCGGTTCGTCAAATTCGTCACTCACGCAGACTCCGCCGGAGAATCCGATTGGCACGAACCTGACCCAAATCAGTTCCGATCCCTATACCATCGCGCCAGGACAGCACGCCACCGAAGTCGAACCGCACATGCTGGCCAACGGATCGACGATGGTAGCGGCATTTCAAGTGGGCCGCATCATTCCTGGCGGTGGGACCGATATCGGCTGGGCCACCTCAACCGACGGCGGGAACACTTGGACGCACGGGTTCTTGCCGGGATTGACCACCGGCGAGGGGACCGGTTCCTATGACGCGGCCAGCGATCCGAATGTTGCATACGATGCGAAACACGGCGTGTGGCTAATCTCTTCGCTGCCGATTTCAAATACATCGCAGACTCCCGCGGTTGCGGTCAGCAGCTCGACTGACGGAGTGCACTGGGCGAATCCGGTGAGTGCTGACGCCACTGCGGCCAGTTCCGACAAGAACTGGCTGGTATGTGACAGTTTTGCCGCCAGTCCCTACTACGGCAATTGCTACATGGAGTGGGATGATCCTAACGCTTTCGATGAGATTTTGATGAGCACGTCGAGCGATGGCGGGCAAACCTGGAGTACACCGTTACCGACAGCGGATTTCGCCCAGGGAATTGGCGGGCAGCCATTGGTGCAGCCCAACGGCACGGTTGTGGTCCCGATCGAGGCATCCGTGATGGCTGCTTTCCGCTCAACCGATGGCGGGGCGAGTTGGAGTGCACTGACTGCAATTGCGAACATTCAAGCGCATATGGATGCGGCAGGAATTCGGAGCGGACCTTTACCCTCGGCGGCGGTCGATGGCGCTGGGACGATTTGGGTGGTGTGGGAAGATTGCCGGTTTCGCGCCGCATGCGCCACGAATGATCTGGTGTACAGCACGTCGTCTGACGGAGTGACTTGGACATCGGTTAATCGCGTGCCGATTGACGATGTATCGAGCACCGTCGATCACTTCATCCCGGGAATTGGGATTGATCCGACAACTTCCGGCGCGAGCGCCCATGTCGGCATTCACTACTACTACTATCCGCAGACGAACTGCAGCTTCTCCACGTGTCAGTTGGACGTGGGATTTATCTCGTCCGCAAATGGAGGCACGAGTTGGAATGCGCCGGTCACAATTGCAGGGCCGAGCCAACTTGCTTGGATGCCGAATTCGCAGAATGGCTTGATGGTTGGCGATTACATTGCAACCGTGTTCACGAACGGAATGGCGCGGGGCGTGTTTGCTGTGCCTGCGCCGCCTTCGGGCGGAAGTGCATTTAACCAGGCAATGTATGTCGGGCAGGCATTGAGCGTTGCTGCCGCGGGCCGGCAACTTTCTTCCGCGAAAGACAAACCTCTCCATAAGTTGTCTGACAAGATTGAGAATGAGCGGCCAGAGAAGGGTGTGATCCCGCCTCGCAAGCAGCGCAGAAGGGCGGCGCGGAAATGAGCCTTAGAACCGGTCGTTGGTGTCGATGGCGAATCCCAGGATTGCGGTGACTTCAACCGGTTGCTCTCCACGCAGGGCAGGCTGAAATTTCCAGCTGCGAAGCGCCGCGACTACTCTTGCCGTCGCATCGTTCGGGCCTTCCAGCACATGAACATTCCTTAGGTTGCCCGCTGCATCTATCGTGCACGCCAAGACGATACGCACATGGGGCAGACCTTCAGGAAGTGTAGTGCGTATGGTTTGCGGACCGCTGAAAGAGCCACCACCCTGGCTGGAGGACTCGGCGTACTCCATCGCAATGGTATTGTCGGTTGGAACTGGATACATGGTGTGCTTCGTGCCATGCAGCAGATTCTTATAAGGTTCGAATGCTCCACCGGAGTTTGCGGTCGCGACGATGTCGACGTCGAAGGTGCGGCGCTGTTTGAGCGAGGAACGTTTTGCGCCTGCTGGCTCCGCACCGGAACCGGAGTCACCAAAACTGGGCAGCGTGATTTCAGATGTGCCCCCGCTGACGGATACTCCCGGGACGGGAGGCGTTCCATTCGGTGCGTTTCCTGCACCACCTGGACCGGGGCTGGTTGAAATTCCACCGTGTGCGTTTGGATCGGAGCCGCGTCCGGGGCCGGATTTGCCGGCACCGTAGGCTTCCCCGGTCAGACCGCTGCCGGGACCATTTCCACGGCCAGTTCCGGTGCCGCTGTTCGAGCCTCCGAGGCCGAGTTTCTCTCCGCCGGTGGGAGACATGGACAGCGCGCCTTGGCCCCCATTGACGGGAACGCCAACTTTGGATCCGGGTTGAGTAGAGATGACTGCGCCGGGGCCGGAGCCGCTGCCGCCCGCGGTGGGAGCGGCCACGTCGGAACCAACATTCATCGGACTGCCGAGGCCGATGCCTTTCCGTCCCAGCCCGGAACCGGAGGGCCCGTTTGCGCCGCTCATGGTTGGCGGGGGTGGGACGATGTTGTTTGCTTCGAGAGTTCCACCTGCGGCTCCTCGGCCGCCACCATTCGTCCCCGTTCCTCCACCGGTACCGCCGAGCGATGGAGGCGGAGGAACTACAGCATTCGGTCCAAGCATGGGGGCGGTTGCGGCGCGTGTGCCGCTGCCACCCGACACTCCAGCGGACGGAGGGGCGATTACGTTGGCTGCCAGCGATGTCCCGGTGCCGCTGCGATTGCCGCGTACCGACCCGCCGGTCGCAGCACTTGCGGCAACAGAAGGCGGGGGAGCCACCACATTCGGCGTCAGCGATGTGCCCACGGCGCTTCTGGAACTGCCATTCGCGCTAACCGAAGGCGGAGGCGCAACCACGTCCGACGGCCCAAAAATCTTCCCGATGATGCTGCTCATCAGCGAGCCGCTGCCGGTCGCCGACGGTGGAGGCGGCACTACGGTTCTTGAAGGATCTGGAATGCTTCCGCTGGCCAGTCGGCGCGTGTCCTGAGAAATGTCAGTCGAGGGCGGAGGAGCAATGACGGCCGGAGCAGGTAGCGACAATTTCGGATTGCGCACAGTCGCTCGCTCAGGCGCGGACACGGGCGGCGGCACGACAGCAACGTCGGTCATTTGCACCGGAGAACTCGAGAGTTGTCGAGTTACTGCGCCGGGAGCCGGTGGAATGACATTGGCCGCGACGCTGGGCGCGGAGCGCATTTTATCCCGCGCAACCGTCGGTGCTGGGGGGACAACGAAAGGATCGAGCTTGGGTGCAACCAGCGTCCGGTCCTGCGACAGATTGGCGGCAGGAGCAACAACCTGTGGAGTCAGAGAGGGCGCCACCAAAGTATGTTCGCGATTCACGTCAGGAGCCGGAGGAATGACCGTGGCGCTCAAATTCGGAGCTGTGACGGGCTGATTGCGCGTGAGTGCAGGCGCGGGGGCGATCACTTGGTCGAGGGAGATTCCATTGCGCGTGTAGTCGCGAATCACGCTAGGCGCGGGTGCGACTAGAGTCGCGTGCAGACTCGGTGCCGTTCGGTTCGAGCGCATCCCCTCGGATGGCGGCGGACCTGGATCGGGACGAATCGCGAGCAAGTTGGCAACGGCGTCGTTCGACGAAGGCAGCTTCAGGTTGGGTGCATCGACAACTTTGGGAGCCAGCGACGCTCCTCGCGCGATCTTGATCGTCTGAGTCCGGTGATATGACTCGTTGCCGCCGGCCTGGCCTGCGTGTCCCGCCTCGGCGCCTCCGAGATCTTCTGTCCGGGGCAGTTCATCGCCGGAGTAGTAAATCACATCGTGCGAAGAGATCTTCGGCACTGCATAGGGCCGCATCTGGGCGATTTTCGTGGGAATCGCAATCGCGAAAAAGATCAGGAGGGCCTCGAGGAAATACGAGGGCAACATGATGCGAAAGGGAACCAGTCCGAAGGGTGCTTCGCCTGCCAGTCGAGCTTCCGATCGTGAGAGTGCGGGGCCAATGCAGGATTTGAATTCCTGCCAGCGGGGCGTCCACTCGACAATCAATTTCGGAACATCGTGACGCTCAGCCACGACCAGTTCCTTGATTTGAAGCGCTTCAATCACGGCTGGAGACTTCACCCCGTTTTCCGTTCGAGACCGTTATTTCGATTTTATCGCCCACTTCCGTCCGTGTGTCGTTGGCGGTGCGACTCGGCAGTTCCAGAACCGATGACGCATATCTCTTGATCGCTGCAAACCGCCAAGGTTGCACGTCGCGCTGGATGTGAATTACCGTCATCGAGCGATCCAGGTAGATGAGGTCGATGGGAAATCCCATGCCTAAAGTATGGACGCCACGACAGGGGGTAATCCAGAGTCCGTATCCGTTACGGAAGTCACCCGGTTTCAGCCCCAACAACCCGCGCAGGCGGGTCCAGTGCGTGTCGGCAACGGCCAGAGCGGTGGCCAGATACACTTGCCTTGTTCGATTAAAGGCCTGCCCCTGCGACGAAAACACTGCCATGGAATCGGCGGCTCCGCGATAACGATGTGCCTACTAACGTCCACCGGAAACGGGGCCCAGTTCACGGATCAGCTGAATGACGGCTGGTCCGATGGTGACAAAAATGATCGAAGGCAGAACAAAGATCACCAGCGGGGGAACCATCTTAATCGTGGTTTTGGCGGCCTGTTCTTCGGCGCGTTGCCTGCGTTCCGTGCGGAGGGAGTCGGAATGCACGCGGAGGGCTTGGGCCACGCTTGTGCCGAAGCGATCTGTCTGGATTAGTGTACCAACAAGGGATCGGATGTCGTCAACACCAGTGCGATCCACAAGATTCCGAAGGGCTTCGGCGCGGGGCTTGCCGGCGCGCATCTCCAGGTTAACGAGGTGGAACTCGTCGCTCAGGTCAGGATGGGCGTGGTGCAAGTCTTGTCCGACACGCAGCAGAGCTTGATCGAGGGCCAACCCGGCCTCAACGCAGATGACGGTGAGATCGAGGGCATCGGGCAGGCCAATGCGAATGCGATGCTGCCGATCCCGGATCATCCGCTTCAGGATGAAGCGGGGGAGGAAGAATCCCAGGGCAGGAATGCCCGCGAGCAACATAGGGTTATCGAAGCCCGAAATCAGAATCACCGCAGCGAAGCCGATGGCGGCAGCCAGCAAGCGGGCTCCGAAGTAATAATTAACGTGACTGGCATCGCGAAAGCCGGCTTGTATCAGCCAGGCCCGCGTACGGGAAACATCGGCTGGAGAAAGCGGGATGGCCTTGCTGAGGGGATCGAGCGCTTGCTCAATGCGCTCTCGGATAGCCGGACGCTCCTGAACCGGTTGTTGCTGTCCACCCAGGGCACGGAGTCGGGCGCCGAGCACGGAACCCGGAGTGATGGCCGCCGCGCCAAACAGAAACACCGCAATCACCACAGTGATGAAAATGACGATAGGTAGAATCAGCGGCAACATGTTTGGGCCCTATACCTGAATCCGAATGATCTTGCGAATCACAAAATATCCGACGGTCTGCAGCGTAATGCCTGCCACCAGCAGCGTGTGGCCGATCGGATCGTTGAACAGAGGTTTGATAAAGCTCGGGTTGAGGACGAGCATGACCGTAACAATGATGGGTGGCATACCCATCAGAAGAGCCATGGTCAAGCGGCCCTGTGCCGTATACACCCGGACCTGGCGCTGAATCTTGAAGCGTTCGCGAATCACGTAGGACAAGTTGTCAAGGATTTCGGCGAGGTTGCCGCCCGTCTCGCGCTGCAACATGACGGCCGTGACGAAGAACTTTACGTCGACCAATGGCATGCGCTCGGTGAGATTCATGAGCGCATCGCGAACCGGCATACCGAATTTCTGTTCCTCGTAAAGCTGGCGAAACTCGCCGGACACGGGCTCGGCCACTTCGTTGGTAATCATTTCAAGGGCGGTCGTGAAGGCGTGGCCCGCTCGTACGGCGCGCGCGAGCGTGTCAATGGCTTCGGGAAACAGTTCTTCGAATTTCTCGAATCGCTTGTTGCGCCGGATGGATGCATATGAGTACGGCAGCATGAAACCGACCAGCAGCGAAATCCACGTGAACTCGACGCGTTTGGTGAAGGTGTAGCCGAGGATGGCGGCGACGATTCCCGCGACCGCGCATATGCCGAGAAAATTGCCGGCGCGCATCGTCATGCCCGCTTGCGCCAGCATCTTCTGAATCGCCGAAACACGCTCAGATTTGCGAAGGAAGTTGTCGAGAGCGGGGATTTGGCTCAGTTGCTCGTCACGCAGAAGCGCGAGTTCCTCTTCGGGAGCCCGTTCCGGCGCTTTGCGTTCGTTCGCCAGGCGTTCTTTGATGAGACGCGCCTGCGCGTTGCGCTGGTCGAATACGGAGACCAGGAGGAAAACCGCTCCAGCGACCATTACAAAGATAAGGACTGCGATCAGGAGTGGTGACATTTAAACCTCGGTCTTCGATTCGAACAGAGCCGGACGCAGACGAGCTCCGGAAGTTGCGAGTCGATCGGCAAACTGCGGTTTCAATCCCGTGGCCTTGAATACGCCGCGAACCTTTCCACTTTCGTCGATCCCCGTCCGCTCAAAGACGAAGATTTCCTGCATCGAGATAGATTCGTTGTCCATGCCGGTGATCTCGGAGATATGAATGACTTTGCGGGTGCCGTCGGAGAGACGTGCAATCTGGATCACGGCGTGAACCGCCGACGCGATTTGATGGCGGACGGCGCGTTCGGGAATATTCAGGTTCGCCATCGAGACCATGTTCTCGACACGGGCCAGCGCATCCCGAGCAGAGTTGGCGTGCACCGTGGTCAGCGAACCTTCATGGCCTGTGTTCATGGCCTGCAGCATGTCAAAGGCTTCTTCGCCGCGCACCTCGCCCACCACGATGCGGTCTGGGCGCATACGAAGACTGTTGATCACCAGTTGCCGCTGGCGGACGGCACCCTTGCCTTCAATGTTGGGTGGACGCGTTTCGAGGCGGACCACATGCTCTTGCTTGAGCTGCAATTCCGCGGCGTCTTCAATCGTAACGATGCGGTCCGAATTCGGGATGTATCCCGAGAGCACGTTGAGCAGAGTTGTTTTCCCGGCGCCCGTTCCACCTGAGACGAGGATGTTCATACGCCCCTTGACCATGGCGGAAAGCAGTTCCAGCATGGACTCGGTGAGCGTCTGGTTCTCGATCATCTGGCGGGCCGTAACCGGTTCGCGACCGAAACGGCGGATAGAGACGCAAGGCCCGTCAATCGCGAGCGGGGGAATGATGGCGTTCACACGAGAGCCGTCGGCCAGGCGGGCGTCGACCATCGGGGAAGACTCATCCACGCGGCGACCCACGCGCGACACAATGCGCTCGATGATCTGCATCAGGTGCGAGTTGTCTTTGAACGAAAGGCCGGTGAGCTCGAGTTTGCCCGCGCGCTCAATGTAGACGCGATCGAAACGGTTTACCAGGATGTCGGAGATCGTCGGATCTTTCAGCAACGGTTCGAGCGGGCCAAGGCCGAAGATCTCGTCAAGGATTTCGCGGGAGAGGCGTTCCCGCTCGGCGAAGCTGAGAGGGACGACCTCAGCATTGACAGCATTGCGTATGACGACAAGAACTTCATCGCGGGCGGAGTCACCAGAAGTCTTGCCCAGCTTTTCCAGATCGAGGCGGTCGAGGATCTTGCGATGCAGGTCGGCTTTTACCTGCTGGTAATCGGTCCGCTCGAAGGTCTGAAGATTTGCCATACGACTCTATATTCTTTGAACTCTAAACAGACTTAAACAACGACCACGTGGCGCGCTTCGAATCTACATCGTTGCGGGTCAGTTCCTGCGCCAGCCCCGCAAAACAGCGGGCGATTTCCGTATTGCGCTGCTCCATAACAGGCGTCCCCCGATCAATTGCTCCCGAAACGGCGAAGTATTGATTCGGGACGCGCCATAGCAACTTTGCTCCCACCGCCGCTTCGGCGTCAGCTTCGCTGAAGCCCGGAACCTTCCGGAACCGATTCAGCACCAGCCGAACCCGCTCGCGATTCCCCGTCTCCCCCAGGTATTGCTGAACCCGCGCGGCGCTCCACAGGGAAGCGACGTCAGTGCAAGCGACGAGAAGAACGGTTTCAGATAGGTTTGCAATAAGCCGGCTGGCCGCGTCAAATCGCGACGAAGCGTCCACGACGACGTAACGGTAGTGTGTGACCAGCATATCAAACAGCTTTACGAACTCTGCGGTCGAGGGATCGACAACCGCAGGGACGTTTGTCCCAGCCAACAACTGCAGGCCCCCGTTGTGCCGCGTCATGAAGCTCTCCAGCAGGGAAGCGTCCATGCGGTGCAGGTTGCGGGTGGCATCGGCCACGTTGAACACCGGCTTCAGATTCATGTGCAGCGCGGCATGGCCGAGCGGAGCCAGATCGACCAGCGCAGTCTGTCCGTGAGAGTTCTGCAGGGCCAAGGCGAGGTTGACCGCAACCGTAGTCGCGCCGTTGCCGCCCTTGGCGTTGATGACCGAAAAGACTTTTCCGCGAGGACCTTCCTGGCGTACCCGGCGTTGGGCGCTGGTGAGCCGGACGAACGCTTCCAGGAGGTCGGTTGTGTTCGTGGGCCGCTCGATAAATTCGCGAGCTCCAGCTCGCATCGCATTGACAATCACTTGCGGCTGGTTGAGATTGCCGATGGCGAAGATAGCGGCTTCGGGCATTTCCTGATGCAACAGTTCGATAGCGCGCAACGCCAGTTGCGGAGAGTCGGCGGGGATGTCAATGAGAGTTACATCGGGATTTGCGGCACGCACGCGGCGAGTAACCGGATCGGATCCGGCAACAGGAAAACTGGCGCAAGTATGCACGGTGCGCGCCACACTGGTGCCATCAACCAGCACCTGCAGGACAGCGCGCTGTTCGTTATCGGTTGCGACAATAACGACTGATAGTTCCGGCATACTGCTGCGGCTCCCCCAATCACCGCGAATTCACGCTGGGCCCCCCAGACTACTTGGGACCCTTGTCGAACTTCGCCGGATCCATAAACGGCTTCGGATCCGTCGGCAACTTCGGCGGTTCCATGTTCGGCGAAATGCGCCGGACCGTGCACAACACCATTAGCTCGGAGTGACTCTTTTGTGCGCTCTTGCTTTGAAAGAATTTTCCCAGGATCGGGATATCGCCGAGACCCGGAATTTTGTTGTAAATGTCGGTAACGCGATTGTCCATCAAGCCTGCGATTACAAAGCTCTGCCCATCCTGCAGTTCAAATTCTGTGTCCGCCTTGCGCGTACTCAACGCGGGGACTGTGAACCCGGATATCGTTAACGCATTCGTGAAATCCAGAGTGCTAACTTCGGGCGCGACGTGCAAATGAATATTTCCGTTCGGCATGATCTCTGGCTTAAATTGAAGGCGGACGCCGAACTCTTTGAACGAAATAGTCACGGCGGTGAATCCATTGCCCGGTTGCACGATCGGGAAAGGGAACTGGCCACCCGCCAGAAAGCTGGCATCCTTGCCGTTGACCGCGATCAGGTTGGGTTCGGCCAAAATTTCGAGCAGATTCCTGGTCTCGAGTGCCTGGATGGTAGCGCCTAAATTGATGTCAGGACGGAACACGAACAAGTTCAGGACATTGTTGATGGTGGACGTACCCGTGGTTGTGCTGCCGCCAGAACTCTGCGTCTGAGTGAGAGTCTGCGGTCCGAACCCGCCGAACTGGCCAGTCGTTATAGTTCCCACCGTGTTCGCGGCACCGGTGGAGAATATGTTGACTCCAAGTTGCTGCAGAGCCGTACGGTCGACTTCAGCAAACTTGACCTGCAGCAGGACTTCCTGTGCCCCTTGTGGACCAAAGGTGAGGACATTCACGACCTTGGGCGAGTAAGCGCTGGCCAGTTCTGCGGCTCGCTTGGCCACATCTTCCGTGGAAACATGTCCGGAGAGAACGATCGCCGCACGCGAAGGAGTGACTGAGATTTGCTCGTCGGGAAAAACTCTGTGTTCCTCTTCCGCGCAGGCGCTGACGTCTACGTCGACGCGCAGATCGAAGCTGCGCGAGCGCTCCAGTTCGTCCCAGATTAATAGCGAAACTTCGCCGGGCGCCTTGCCATGAACCAGGATCTGTGTCGATGTAATGACTTGCGGAACCGCAATGCTGGGGTCGGTGACGGAAACGCGTTTCAGTCGCTCCGTGGTGTTGATCAGGAGCGATTTGCCAACCATGACCCGCAACGGAGCTGATCCCTGCGATTGCGCAGGCAATGTCGTAGTTTGCGTCTCGGTGGGCGTTGTCTGGGCTGGAGCAGCCGCGTTCGATTGCTGGAAGGCCTCAGAGAATGCGGGAGCCGCGACCACGATCAAGCACAACAGGGCCCACAGCGATGACGCGCGAGCTTTCATTTTGCGATTCTTCTCCATCTCAGCAAGGTCGGTTCGTAAGAATACCAGTCGCGGGCTCGAATGCTTGCGGGTCACTTGGCCTCGGGAGTCTCGTCTAATTTAACCTCTTGCTTTTTGTCACCTTGAATTACCTCCACACTGACTCCAGTGGAACTGACTGGCGGCGGAGTTGCGCTTTTCTTCGGAATCGAATGATGTACAACGGGCTGGACGGCGGCAGGTGCGGCGCCTCCCTTGAACAGTTGCCGGGAATTGGCGGCAATCACTTCGTCCTGCTTGGTATCGAGCGGATTGCGGAGCGCGAGTTGAATGTGTCCTTCGGTACTAGCAAGCGTGAGACGCTCGGCATCGTCGGGCGAGACCAGCAGTGTGATTACCGCCGTGTTTTGCGCTTCGCCAGTCGAAGTGCGTTCCAGGGTATGCCCTGATGCGAGCACGGCTACATTTTGCAGGACCGTGGTAGTCTGCTGCTCGCTGCCTGTGCCGGGAGTTCCGGTCAGCAGAACGTCTACACGAGTTCCGGGAGTAACGAATCCGGCAACAGAAACGACCTCATTCACGCGCACAGACACGGCACGCATGCCGGGAGGAATGAGGGACGGGAGGCCAGCGCCGGCATTCTCTCCTGCCAGCTTGGTGGGCAGGATGAAATCGCCCTTCGTAATCGGGAGGATGACACCATGGTCCAGAACGTCGGCTTTGCGTCGGGGCGCACCCGCAGGTAGATCGGACGCCGGGATGCGGATCACCTTGATATCCCGCTCGCTGACTTTGGCGCCGACCTGCAGATCATTGGCCGCCACAATCACTTCGATTCCGGGTTCGGAACTGCCGCCGCCCTTAGCTTGGAGATTCCTATATGCGTACACGGCCGCGAAAAAGCCGAGCGCCAGAGCCAGCGCTCCGATCATCATTAAACGCGTGCGATTCATGCAACTCCTCTGAATCCTGAAACTGTGCCGCGCGGGGGACTTGCGACGGCGCTACTGAATGGAACTAGCTACTGAGGAGAACACGTTATTGGCGTTGGAACCAATTAAACGAATAGTTCCAACCACAATGACCAGAATGACCGCCAGCATGACGGCGTATTCGGCGATGTCCTGCCCTTCTTCTCCGCTCCAAAGCTTGCGCACAAGCTCCATAGAGTTCCCTCGCATAAATGTATTCGAGATCGAGTGGAAAGGTCTTCAGGCGCGACAAGAGCTTACAACGGCCCCGGGGGCGCCATTCTACGGCCTAAGTTTGAAATCTGAGACAGATTCCGCCCGCTCGACAGTCGTTATCATACCCTGCAACCGCCTGAAAAGGTGGTAATTTGTTGCATACTCCAGGTGCAAACCGGTTACCCCAGTTTCTCCTCTTTTGAGCCAGTTTGGCGCGTTTTTAGTGCCCACAAGCCGCCTGGTCGCAGCCTTGCCATGGGATTGGTCGCTCAGTGGGAGATTTGGGGACGCAACAGCAAGCTGGTGGCAAGGGTTGACATAGCGGCCAGTGGAAGGATCGGGCTGGTATAGAGCGGTACTTGCCAAAACCGCTGTAAATGCAGAGAAAAGGACAAAATCCAGGCGATCAACAATCCTATCGTAGCCAGCCACGGCCAAGCGAGTAGGAGGGCCGTTCCCAAGAGCAACAGCCGGCTGATTCTCGATGCCTTAAGGAGAGTTTTCGCATGTTGGGCAAGGCAAAGGAACGCTGGCAGCAAAAGTAACTGGGCATGGGGTGCGAGCGTGGCGATGACGACCAGATTGGTTGCGAGCAATACAGCAATCGAAGTGGCAAACTCATTTGAATCTGCAGGATCGGAGCGGTAGCGCCAGCACAGACCCACTGCCAGAAGGAACAGAATTGCGGCAACAATCGGCCCGACAGCTGGAGTGAACCAGACATCGAACAGGGAGTGACCGTAGGTGTAATGGCGGTAAGCGCGAACCACCTTCAAGAAACTGGGTATCCAGCCGGGTACAAGCCACTGACTGACCAAACCCAACGCCAGCGTCGTAGTCAGAAAACTCCATATCAGGCTCCTTCGGCGTTTCCAGGCCGCAATGCTCCAGATCACCAGCCAGACCACTAGTGCGAGCGCAAATTGCGGCTTGAATGTCGACAGGGCCAACAGAATCCCAGCCAGAATGAGCTGATCGGACCAAACGCAGAAGACTGTGACGGTGATCAGTGCCGCTGATAGCACGCTCAAGTTCTCGAGCTTCAGAACCTGCATGACAGGAAAGCTGCCAAACACAAAAAACGCCGCTGCGATCCATAAAACGGGTGTCAAGGTGTAGCCCAGTATGCGCAACCATAAGGCTAGGCTCAGAAGCACCAGAAACACAGAGAAGAGAAGGAAAGCCATTTTGGCTGTAGGGAAGGACAGATGAACCAGCGGCCATAGGAGCAGTGCGGTGAACGGCGGGTAGGCGAATCCGCCGGCGATGCCTGTGGGATCGTCTGGAGTAGTAGGGGACTCGGCTCCGTAAATGACATGTTGAATTTCGTGCGCTACCGCAGGGGAGTACGGGTTGCGGCCGTGCAGCAACAGTTCGTGGGAAGCCCACCATGGAGCGTAGAGATCGGAGAAATTCTGCGACTGGCCTGCGCTCCAGATACGCGCAACATAGAAAGCCATGCTGGCTGCACAGATCACGCTGAGCAATAGCCATAGGTACGGCCTTCTGTTGTTCATGCCCGACTCTCCGGAAGCTGTTTTTCCGAGAATCCTAGGTTCATCAAGGCAATCGCGAGGACAGCCACCAAGACGCCAACGATAATGTCGATGACGTAGTGCATCTCCAGCAGAAGAATCGCTGCGGTAAGAACCACATCATAGGCGGCCAGAACAATCACGAGCCGCTTCCATTGCCGCAAAAACCACAGCACGATGAGTGGCTGCACAATGTGCATGCAGGGAAAAGCGATGAAATAGTCAGTGGAGATGCGGCGTATGGGTTCGTGGTGATACAGGGCAATCGCGCGCGGGATGAGCGTCCTCTGGATGTGCCAGGAATTCAGACTGGTGGGGAAGCGGGAGAAATGGTTCGGGCAAAGCGTGTAAGGACCCTGTGCCGGCCAAAGGTAAAAAATCAGCAGCGCAATGTAGTACGAGGTCAGCAGTGTCCCGATAAATTGCAGGGCTCGTGAGCGTCCATTGTTGAGGGAGAGCAGAATCATGGCAGCGCCAATCTGCGGGAACATGCCGAAATAAATGAATTCAGAAGCGCGAAATGCGGAAAGCGGGAATTTCGCAACCGCCCAGTGCGTCAGGTCCGAAACCGAGTGCCCGTACAACAGCCAACGATCAATCGCCGCCAGCGCAGGGTCGGTGGCGAAATTATTGCGGACCGAGACGATCGCATAGTTGTAGGCCAGCACCATCAGGAAGCCGAAGAATAGATAAGCGGCAGGAGGGAGGATGGCTGAGAACGCCTGACTCAACGCCTTCTTGCGGCGATCATGAAGCTCGAAAATGGCGAGCGTGTCGATGGTGACGATTAGAGCCTTCATCCAGGTCGTCGCCCACAGCAGTATGCCGAAATAGACGACTGCAACGACGATGCGGAGCGGAGCTTGACGATAGCGTTGCAGGAAGGGTTGCAACGCCTGCGAATGCTCCATCCCAATCATGGCGAGCAGTGTGGCCACAAAGATGGATTGGGCCGCGAGAAAAAGCCAGTACGCAACCGCAAAGGTCAGCCAATCAAACCGCAACGGAAGATGTTGGCTCCGGAGTGTCGGCACCAGTGCCAGAAGCAGGACGAGCCCGATCCAGTAATGCAGGTTGCGTGGTTTCTGCGAGATGTGAGTTGCGGCGTTCAAGAGGAAGACTTGCAGTCTAGGTCATCGTACGGGAGCGGACAACCGGAGTCAGTTGTGTAACATGGTGCCATTCTGTTTCGGCTGGCTGCACATTGTTTGGAGGCCCTTCGTTGCGCAAGCGTCCGCCTTTCGCGGTCGTATTGATTCTGGCCGTCGCCGCCTCGGCGAGCACGTGGTTCTACATGAACCGCATCCTGGTTGCTCACCAGGTTGCAGAGGCAGCGGCGCACAACCGGCCGCGTGGAAATCTCTCCGACCTGTACCCGAGGTGGCTGGGAACCCGCGAGCTGCTTCTGAATCACCGCAATCCGTATAGCCGCGAAGTCACGCAGAAGATTCAACAGGGATATTACGGGCGAACCCTCGATCCCTCGAATCCTGAAGATCCGAAGGACCAACAGGCATTCGCTTATCCGGTGTACGTCGTATTCCTGCTTGCGCCGACCGTGGACCTTCCTTTTGCAACCGTGCAAGCTGGATTCCGCTGGCTCCTGGTAGCTCTCGCCGTGGCCGATGTTTTCCTTTGGCTCTACATTCTGCGTTGGAAGGCCAGTATTCGTTACACCCTCATTTTCATGATCCTGACGTTGGGTTGGATTCCGATGGTGCAGGGGCTCAAGCTGCAGCAGTTGACGCTGCTGGTGACCGCTCTTCTCGCAGCCTGCGGCGCGTGTCTGACGGCAGGTTGGCTGGGAATGGCGGGAGTCCTATTAGCCCTGTCGACGATCAAGCCTCAGCTTACGTGGCCAATCGTTCTATGGCTCTTGATGTGGGCGGCGAGCGATTGGCGGAAGCGGCACCGATTTTTTGTCGGATTCGGAATCGTAATCGTCTTGCTGTTGGGCGGGGCCGCACTCGTTCTGCCCGGATGGGTAGGCATGTTCCTCGATGCGATCCGACAGTATCGCGAATATACGCGAGGAGAAGCTTTGCTAGTGGTTCTCTTTGGCTCAGTCGCTGGTTATGTTCTGCAAATTCTC
>Ga0335070_10000281_pt1 | contig 59703 bp, 54 predicted proteins | sample Lox_Sample_13_FD_206722 | JGI IMG/M metagenome (GOLD analysis project Ga0335070, IMG submission 206722) | Soil microbial communities from Loxahatchee National Wildlife Refuge, Florida, United States - Lox_Sample_1.3 | ecosystem: Environmental > Terrestrial > Soil > Wetlands | place: USA...
TGTCAAGGAACAAATAGCAAAATCTGGAGTACTGTCCAAAATTTTCCTTTTATTCGAAGATGACCGGCTCACGCAGAATTGATTCTCTTGCCTTGAAAGCCAGTTCCGCCATTTCGGGATGTGTTTCTTTCAGGGATGTGATCTGCCGCAGGTTATCAGCTGTTCGGAGCACCAGCATTGCCATATCTCCGTCAGAAATCCCTGCGGATTCGATGATTTCGTCCCAATCAACACCTCTTGCCCAGTCATAAATCACCCAGGATGTCCACAGATAGAGCGGGGATACAGGAAATCCCGCGGCCTTCATACGTTCGGACAGCGGTTTTAATATCGTGACTACCCGGCTGTAACACCGCATCAGTTTTCGCGAGAGCTTTTTGCCGGTAATTTTTATATTCTGCTCTCCGTCGTACACAAAAGGTGCAATTACTGCTGCCAGGAGTTTTTCATCGTCGGTCGGAAAAGACTGTCGCTTTATACATTCGGCGATGAGCAGGGGTTGATCCAGTCTCAATTTGGACGCCCAGAAACCGTTTTCAGTCAGCCTGTTGTTTATATCCACAAATCCTTCTTCCCTGAGAAATGTTAGATGTCTCTGAAAATCTTCCCAAAGATCAGAGCCATCAGCCAGCGCAAACTCCCCCTTTTTCCCGTGAATGTGCTGATACATCGCAAAGGAGTTTTCGAAGATATTCCTAATATCCTCCGGTGTTTGAGATAAGAGCAGATTCAGGACCATGGAAAAATCATTTTTTATCTGGCTCAGGATATCTTCGGGCCTCTTGAAGAGGAGACGTCGGATGTGCAGGATATCCATGAACCTGCCGGGGACCACCAGCATGAAGCCGATATTGTCCTGGCCGCGCCTTCCGGCCCTTCCCGTCATTTGATGAAACTCCGTGCCTGTCAAGGGTTTGAATTCACGCCCATCGAACAGGTCTGAGTTGAACAGGACAATGGTTCTCGCGGGAAAATTTACGCCGGCGGCAACAGTGGACGTAGCAAAGATGGCGCGGAGATGCCCCCTCTTCATCATCGCCTCAACGAGAAATTTCCAGGAAGGAAGCTGCCCCGCATGATGCGAGGCCACCCTGGAGTTGTTAAGGTAGTGAAGCTGTTTATGGCTGTTCAGATACGGGAAGCGGGAAATGAGTTCTTCCAGAGAATAATGAAAAGAATCATCCTGTCCATAGTCTGCGAGCCTCCCGCAGGTCTTCAACGCGGCGTCACACTCTGATCTTGATTTAAGGAAAAAGATGGCCGGCAGAAGTTGGAATTTCCCCAATATCCTGATTATTTCTCCAAAATGGGGAGGTCTCCCGCGGTACGGCCTTCTGTTATGTTTTTCATCGAGGAATTCGCTGATTTTTCCGAACAATCTTTTCTTTTCCAGGTAAGGCATGAGTCTCCCCGAAGGGTGCATAAACAGGGGGTACAGAGGGACCGGTCTCTTTTCCTCTTTAACAACGGAGCATTCCTTTCCCCGTATTGTGGAAAGCCATCGGGCAATCTCATCGCCGTTCCCTATTGTGGCGGACAGCAAGAGGATATTTATTCTGACGGGAAGATAGATCATAACCTCTTCCCACACGACACCGCGGTCTGCGTCCCCCAGAAAATGAGCCTCATCCAGAATGACGAGATCGCAGTTCAGGTCGTCCCCGCGGTGCATGACATCATACAGCTGGTTTCTCAGGATCTCCGTGGTGCCTACTATTATGGGGGCGTCGGTGTTTTCTTTGGTGTCGCCTGTCAGAATGCCTACATTCCGGCTTTCAAACTGGAGGCCGAATTCGACCCACTTGGCATTGGTCAATGCCTTCAGTGGAGAAGCATACCAGCATCTTCCACCTCTGCTGAAAACGGACAGAATCGCCTGTTCGGCTATCCATGTCTTTCCCGCCCCGGTAGGTGCAACTACAAGACAATCAGTTTTTCTGATTGCTTCCAGTGCACGGAGTTGAAAGAGATCGGGGGAGAATGGCGCCGATACAGGCTTCCCGATTTTTGCGAAGATCCCTTTTAGTACAGGTTCAGCATCGGCCTGTAATCTCATGTGATCGCGGGATTTAGGATTCCTGTGAAACTTATTTTTAGTAAACCGCTTTGATTGGCGATGCTTCACTGCTTCGGCTGATTACCTTTCCGTAATTATTTTAGGTTCTTGTATCATGAATTATGTTCGGGGTAAAGTATTGCTTGGTCGATTTGCATATATGCAAATTTAAAAATATTACTTGTCTAAACGGTTAGCGTCTAACAACTCCTGCGGCATAAATCACCTATTACTAGTATCGAATATGGGGTTTTACCCCGTATTTTACATATGATCTATTCGTATTGATAAAAGGATTTAATTGATCTAAAATTAGTAAATATTATTAGTCGATAATAAAAAAAGAGGCAGTTGTGGGACAGGAAACAGATAACACGTTATTATATAAGGAAGAGAAACCATCGAATATTCTTGAAGCTTCAATTCTGGCGGCTAATAGTAAATTTTTCAAAGGAAATTTAAGTGAACTATATAGATTAGATAGGGATGATTTAATTCTTTATAATGCCGTCATAAGGTATTTTAAAGGTAATTCTTGAGTTATCAAGATAAGCATTACATCGAGATTTCCACCACAGTTCCTGCTTTAAATCCTTGTCAAAAAGAGTTTTTAAGCAACAAAAATGCTGCAGGATCATCCACTTGAAATTTGTAAATGAAGTGAGATTGAAATTTTTTTCTTGAGGATTGCATGATGGGAGAAGAAATTATTGCGCGACACCTGATTTTAAAAAAGCTGGTTGAATTAGACTACCGGATCGATAAACTGAAAAAGAGGGTAATGGAGTTAGACCGGAAGAATTTGGTGCGGGTAAATGAAGATGAGTATATTAGCCGGGATGTGAGTTCTCTTTTCTTTCTGAGATGAATTTATGTACGAATATTGATTTGGACATCGTCAGAAACTTAAAAACAACAGCATAGACCATCAAAAGCGATTGTCAAATGCTGGAACTAATGATAACTTTTAAAAGATAGAGTCAGATCGGATGAAAACAAAAAAACCGCATACGGATATCTGAGGTATGAATATACAAACACTTAAAGAAAAAAGAATATCTATAATTGAAGATATAGGCAGGATTATCGCCGATTCGAGCGGTCCGGTCCAGACGCTTCATGAAATTGTGAGGCTTATTGCGGAAAAATTTTGCGTCGATGTTTGTTCCATCTATGTGTTCGATGAAGACAGGAAATGTCTATCACTCGTCGCTACACACGGCTTGAGCGAAGAGATGGTAGGAAAGATAAACATGAGATTGAATGAAGGCTTGACCGGTCTCGTCATTGAAGGGATGAGGCCTGTTTTTGTGAAAAATCCTGCGCGCCACCCGAGATACAAGTATTTTGAGGGAAGCGGCGAAGAAAGGTACCACAGTTTCTTGGGACTGCCGCTCATTTATCATAGTGAAGCTCTCGGAGTGCTGGTTATTCAAACCGTGGATGAAGCTGACATTGGCGAATCGGATATTTCTGTCTTTTCTATGATTTCGTCTCAGATAGCAGGAGAGGCGGCTTATGCAAATCTTCTGAGAGATATGAAAAAAATGCCCAAAAAAGCGGATGAGGCAACGGAGTTGTCTTTGGACTCACAGAGGGAGGTGCTTTCCAAAGCGGCTAAGAAGGAACTCTTGAAGGGCATACCCGTGTCTGCGGGATTCGGGGATGGACATGCCCATTTTTTCAGGGAGCCAATCGGGTTTTCTGATGTGTATTTTCATGAAGCCGATGATGTGGATCATGAAATCAGCAGGTTCGAAAATGCCCTGAAACGTTCTGAAGCACAGATCGAGCGGCTGTGTAATGACTTAAAGGCCGAGCTTTCCTCGGGGGATGAAGATATCTTACATACGTACCTGATGTATATCCATGACAGCGGCCTGAAAAACAAAGTTATTGACTATATCAAGCAGAGGTTTGCCGCCGAATATGCCTTAAAAGAGGTTATTTCAGACTATGTAAGGGTCTTTTCCGGAATAGAGGATCATTATTTGCGGGAGAGGGGCTTTGATATCGAAAACGTCGGGAGACGCATATTGAAAAATCTCCTCGGCCTTGAAGAGGACGATACCAGAAGATTTGCAAAGAAGACCATCTTAATCGCATCAAGCATATCTCCCGGCGAGCTTATCCTGCTCAGGCAGGAAAACCTTAAAGGTATTATCCTGTCGAAGGGCGGTGAAACGTCCCATGTGGCTATTCTGGCGAGGTCCTTTGAAATACCTATGGTTATTACTTCCAGGGTGATGTTCAGGGAGATCGGGGAGGATGATTCATTGATTATCGATGGCACGTCGGGTTTGATCTTTCATAACCCGCCGGAAGTCATCGTTCGGGAATATCAGCGGCTGGAGGATGAAAAGTCGCGACAGATCGGAAGGCTTGAGGGACTCAGGCAGCTGAAACCTTGCACGCGGGATGGTTTTGAAGTCAAGCTCGGTGCAAACATTGGACTTTTATCCGACTTGGAATTGGTTGATAAATATGGGGCTGATCATATCGGTCTTTACAGGACAGAATTCCCATTTCTGGTGAGGGAACGTTTTCCATCCGAAGATGAACAGGTGGATCTATACCGGCGCATTCTTGAGGCCGCCAAGGGAAAGGAAGTTACCATTCGCACGCTCGATGTGGGTGGAGACAAATTTCTATCCTACGTGGATTATCCCAGAGAGGATAACCCATATCTTGGCTGGAGATCTATCCGGGTGTCCCTCGAGCTGCGAGATGTTTTCAGGGAGCAGATTCGGGCCATTCTAAAGGCATCAGCCTTCGGTTCCCTAAGGATCCTGTTCCCCATGATATCCTCGGTCAGAGAAGTAAAAGATATTTTGTCGATTTTAAACGAAGAAAAAGCGCGGTTGCGTGAGAGGCACAGTCCGTTTGATGACAAAATCAAAGTGGGGATTCTTCTTGAGGTGCCGGCGGCCGTCGTTATATTGGAAAAGCTGCTTCGGTATGTTGATTTCGTCAGTGTCGGGACAAATGATTTGGTCCAATTTGTGCTGGCTGTGGATAGAAATAATCAAAAGGTAGCGCCGATATATAATCCCCTCCATCCCGCCGTGATCACCACCATTTCAGATATAGCGTCTATTTGTAAGAAAAATGAGAAGCCCATGGTCATTTGCGGTGAAGCAGCGGCAAATCCTAAATGTGCTTACCTCTATCTTGGGATGGGCATAAATCAACTGAGCATGAATGCGCCTTCAGTGCCGGTTATCAAGCATCTGATCAGGAATGTGGAGCAAGCGCAGTCGCGGGAAGTTCTGCAGTGCGTGCAGTCGATGGACGATGCCGATGAAATAGAGGCATTTGTGCATAACATCATTTCCCCTCTGTTAAAGGGTGTGGTTGATGAGTAAAGTTCGGATCGGCTCTATTTATGTAGTCTTTTGCCGGGGATCTGTCATGATGTCTGACAGATGGACGGATATATTGGAGACCAGCTTTTCAAGCAGGGTTGTATCCATACCCGGCTGGTAGCGATGGTTTGAGGAGTCGCCGTGATTTATGCTGCCGATAATCTCATTATTCAGGGTTATCGGAGCGACGGCAAGGGACTTGATGAAATATTTCTTTTTAAGCGGCTGGAGTTTATAAAAGGACTTTAGGTAATTATTGGCAAGCACTGGCTTTGTGCCGTTTGTGAGAATATTTAAGAACGCACTCCGGTCTATGATGTTTAAACGGTCCTTCAGAAGCTGTGAGGATTTCAGCGCCTGAACCAGGCTTGACAAGTCACGTTCATTGATGATGGAAATCCACACGAACGGAATATTGAATTCCTCCTGAATCTGGATGATAAGCTTTTCAAAGAGGTCTTTTACATTGAGGAAGGATGGTAGATTTTCCTCGATCTTCTGAAACTTTCGCGCGATTTCCTCGTTTTTTTCCAGGATTTCAATATTGTCCCTCATAATGATTTCTCCTTCGTCATAGCTTGAATTCGGCGAAAAGCAAGGTATGATCGGATGGTTTATCTGCTCGTCTTGTATTCATGTCGATTGTGCAGTTTATCGATTTAGCAGCCAGGGGCGTTGTCGTGAGGATATGGTCTACCCGCCATCCCAGCCCCCTTTCAACTGATTTTGGCACACGATAGTCAAAGAACGTATACTGACCGGTTTCACCTGGATGAAATCTTCTGAAAAGATCAGTAAACCCCCATGACTTGACCAGATCAAACGCCTCCCATACCTCCGGTGTGAAACAGACATGGCCCAGCAGCCTTTTAGGGTTATGTACGTCTATGGCTTCCGGTGCCACATTGAGATCGCCGCACCAGATCAACGGCTTATCGGGCGAATATGATTTTTCAAGAAACAGCCGCAGGCGCTTGAACCATTTGAGTTTGTACGCAAACTGCGGACTTTCCCGGTCGTGCCCCTGGGGGATATACGTATTTAAGACAGGTATTCCCGAAAATGTACCTTTGATCAGACGGACCTTATCGGGAGGGCCGTCGTCATCAAAACCAAAAGAAACTTCTTTCGGTTTTTCTAGGGACGCGACTGCCACACCGTTATAACGCTTTTCTCCCTTAAAAAATATGTGATAGCCTGCATCCTCGAAATCAGAAACAGGAAATTTTTCGTCTTCGACCTTGGTCTCCTGCATGCAAAGGACATCAGGGCGATTTTTTTTAAGCCAGGGGATGATGATGTGGAGACGTGATCTGATAGAATTTACATTGTATGTAGATATACTGAAGGTGTTCATCTAATCGACCTATATGGTAAGCAGCACTATAGCCGCAAGTATGAATAAAGTGCCCATAAGCTAGTGAACGGTTATCGTTTTTAGTCTACTGTCTGGCCTTATGATATCCGGCATTAATGGCCTCCTGTTCCGAATTAAATATAACGCGGTGGTAGGCCTTCACTTTGTCGTAGTATTTCATTCCCGGAAGATGATAGCGCTTACTATCCCGATTACCGATCACTTTGATTTTGTTTTTACTTACTGTTGGTGAAGTCGCTTCGGACGAGACTATCTCAACCTTACCCCATGATCTTTTTGGATTTAAGGCATATGCCTTATTTTTATCCTTTGCGGCTTGCTTGCGATTGCCCAGTTTATAATAGGCCATACTTCTATGGTAATAAGCAACGGCCAGATTGGGGTTGAGCTCTATGGCCTTAGTGCAATCTTCAATTTCCTGTTCATAATCCCCCAGCTCTCCGTGAGCAACCCCGCGATTGTTATAGGCCACGGCATCTTCAGGATTCAATTCAATGGCCTTATTAGAGTCCTCGATCTGCTGTTTATAGTTTCCTAATTGTCCATACGCTGCTCCTCTGTTATTGTAAGCCACCGCGTCTCTGGGATTCTGCTCGATAGCTTTATCAAAGGCATTTATCGCTTCGTTGTATTTGCCCTCCATTACTAATGCGACGCCTTTGTCCACCCAGCCTGTAGGCTTAACATCAGAAACGGATGGCGATGTGCAAAAAAAGCAGATACCGCAAAAAATGTATGAAAGAATCTTTTTCATGGAGCAATCCTTAAAACTCAGTAAACATAAGCAAAAGTTATGAATTATATTGTAGCCTACTATAAACGCCATTCCCCAAAAAAGAAATCGGTTTTTTCACTTTTTCATTATTACTAGTGCGCACCGCCTTCCATAGCTTTTCTATACTCGGCGATGAGGTATTGCTTGTTGATTCCATGGTCGATAAAGTCCCACGGCAAAGTTTCATCCGTACTCTTGTAACGATAGACGTAAAAGTCCGGATTTACGTTCACCTCCTTAAAAGCCTTCGGCCAGTTGCCGTTGTTCTTGTGGGCCGAAAGTAGAATACTGCCGACCTTTCTGTCACCAAGGGAAAGCAGCGCCTGTATATAATTCCATTTCGGCAGATCGTGTATAACTTTTACAGACGACTCCTTTCGCATGGCACCGTCAATTTTTCTCAGTTTTTTTCTAACTGTATTAATTTCTTCCAGGGGATGCCACTGAAAAGGTGTAACGGGTTTTGGGATGAACTGATTGATGCTAAGGGTGATTCGTTTGAATCTTCTTTTTCCCGCTGATATTTTCGTGGCATGATGTTTTATCTTTTTGATCAGATCAATGATAGCCTCGATATCTTCCTCTGTCTCAGTCGGCAGACCGATCATAAAATAAAGCCTTATATTGGCAATTCCATGCTCAATGAGCAGTCTGACGGCGTTCATAATATGTTCATCCGTTATACCTTTGTGGATGACGTTTCTTAAGCGCTGGCTGCCCGCCTCCGGAGCCAGTGACAAAGTCTCGATGCCCGACTCCTTAAGCAGGGAAACCAATTCGCTTTCAAGCCGATCCAGTCTGAATGAACCGACAGCGACGCCGCCTTTATGATTGATAATGTAGCGGCAGATGGAATTCATGTCCGGATGATCCGACACCGCCGTACCGATTAGCCCGATCTTTGTGCGTTCCTTTATTCCCCTGTCAAATGATGACTGAAGCGTTGTCAAATTCCTGAATCTTGCGGGCCGATACAGGAATCCTGCCGCACAAAAACGACATCCGCGCTGACATCCGCGGCTTGTTTCAGTTAAAAATAAATCCTTGAATTCTGCTACTGGGGCGCTAATGCATTGATCGGTCGTGAAGGCATTGATGTCTGAAATACGTCTCGTCTTTATCCTTTCAGGGAATGCAGCATCTACGGGTTTAATATTTTCTATGAGATGGTTCGCCTGGTAATTTACTTTATAATACTTTGGGACATAAGCCCCCTGGGTTTCTTTTTGAATGCGAAACAGGAGATCGCTCCGGTTGAGGCCGAGCCGGCGGGAGTCTTCGAAGACGGAGAGAAATTCCGGTAAAACCTCTTCCCCCTCACCCAGTAAAAAAAGATCAAAAAAATCCGCCAGCGGCTCCGGGTTCAAGGTTACTGAAACACCGCCGCTGATGATTAACGGTTCCGTTTTCCTTCTCTCTCCGGCAGAGATGGTAATCCCCGCCATGGTTAACATTTTCAAGATGTTGGGGTAGTCGTTTTCAAACGGGATTGAAAAGGCGATTATATCAAATTCGGTAAGGGGCTTTTGCGATTCCAAACTGAAGAGGGGCATCGATCCCGCAGTGAATAGAGCTTCATCTTTGGGTTCAGGAAGAAAGACTCTTTCACAAAGAAACGATGATTGATGATTTATCAAAGAATAGATCGAATGCAGTCCGAGGTTTGACATCCCTGTCCGGTAATAATTCGGATATGCAAGACAAACTGTCAGCAGATCTCCCCAGGTTTTTTTCTGGTATCCTTTTTCATTGTCCAGGATATCGCTATATTTTTTTTCAAGTTTCCAGGACATAGAATCCTAAATCCTAAACAAATTCAAACATCGAAATTCTAAATATCTTGTTCATTCAGATTTTGATATTGTTTAGTGTATTGGATTTAGAATTTCGTATCTTGTAATTTGCCTCTCAATCTGCCTGTCTTCTCAGAAATGTCGGTATCTCAAGATCGAGATGATCTATATCATCAACTATTCCCATCTTGACCACATTGACGTTATCAATCGGTTTTTCTTGCCGAAGATAAGCCGGCATGGAGAGATCATCTTTCTTATGAGAACCCATACGCGAGATGTTCTTCAAAACAGGCTTATGTTTTTGTTCCTCAAAGCCTGTCGCTATGACGGTAATGCGAATTTCGTCCACCATATTCTCATCTACGACTGTACCGAAGATTATATTCGCGTCCTCATGCGCTTCCGACTGAATTAAAGATGATGCCTCATTTATTTCAAAAAGAGTCATGTCGGGACCTCCTGTTATATTCAGAAGGATACCGTGCGCACCCTGGATGGTGTTGTCCTCCAGAAGCGGAGAAGATATTGCCCTCTGGGCAGCTTCTACCGCCCTGTTGTCCCCTTTGGCCATCCCTGTCCCCATAAGTGCCATGCCCATCTCGGACATAATGGTTTTTACATCGGCGAAGTCGAGGTTGATCAGGCCGGGGACCATGATGAGATCGGAGATTCCTTTTACCGCGTGGTATAAAATATCGTCTGCTTTCTTGAATGCTTCAAGTAGGGAAAGGTTCTTTCCTCCCAGGCTGAGAAGTCTTTGATTGGGAACAACGATTAGGGTATCCACAATCTTTCTCAATTCTGCAATGCCTTCCTCCGCCTGCATATTCCTTTTCTTGCCTTCAAAAAGGAATGGTTTTGTAACAACGGCAACGGTAAGTATACCCAGTTCTTTGGCGATTTCTGCAACTATGGGTGCGCCGCCGGTGCCCGTACCACCGCCCAGGCCGGCGGTGATGAAGACCATATCCGCCTTGTCGACGGCCTCTCTTAACAGATCTTTTGTTTCTATGGCCGACTTTCTTCCCACTTCAGGATCTGAACCGGCTCCTAATCCCTTGGTAACCTCTGCGCCGATTTGAATCTTGATGGGCGAAGTGGATGCACCTAAGGCCTGGGCATCCGTATTTGCCGCGATGAAATTGACACCTTTAAGGTTGCATGCGATCATGGTGTTTACGGCGTTGCCTCCTGCGCCGCCTATGCCGATTACCTTAATCTTCGCCGAATTCGTGGTATCCGGCTCCACTAGTTGAAACATGACCATACCTCCTCCTTAAAAGAATTCTAAAAACCACTTTTTCATTTTATGCGTTGTCTTCCTGAATATATTTGCTTCAGATTTTCTCAGAGCATCTTTGGATAAAGTTTTACTTCCATAAAGAACGAGTCCCACACCAGTTGCATACATAGGGGAGTTTACTACATCTGTCAGCCCTCCGACGCCTGTAGGACAGCCCCTTCTCACGGGCATATTAAAAACATGCTCCGCCAGCTCTGTGATTCCTTCCATTATGGAGGTCCCTCCGGTTAAAACAACACCGGCGGCAAGGATATCTTCATAACCTGATTTGATGATTTCTTTGTAAGCAAGGTTCAGTATTTCCTCGGTCCTAGGCTCGATGATTCTGCCGAGGATCTGACGGGTAACTTCTCTCGGTTCACGACCACCCACACTGGGAACCTCTATGATCTCATCCTTCGGTATCATGGGAGTGAACGAACACCCATACTTAATTTTAATTTTTTCCGCTTCTGTAAGAGGCGTCCTCAATCCGGTTGCGATATCGCTTGTGATGTAATTGCCCCCCACCGGCAGTACGGCGGTATGCTTTATACTTCCATCAGAAAAAACCGCGATATCAGTAGTTCCGCCGCCGATGTCCAGAAGAACTACCCCCAGATCCTTCTCATCAGCACTGAGTACCGCTTCACTCGATGCAAGCTGTTCAAGGACAATATCTTCTATTTCCAGACCGACACGGTTGACAGATTTCACGATGTTCTGCACAGACGCGACGGATCCGGTCACGATATGCACCTTGGCCTCAAGGCGGACTCCGGACATCCCGATAGGGTCCCTGATGCCGTTCTGGTCATCAACAACAAAATTCTGCGGGAGGGTGTGCAGGATTTCCCTGTCCAGGGGAATAGCAATGGCCTTTGATGCTTCAATCGCCCTCTGTACGTCATCTTCATCAACCTCACGACCCTTGACGGCCACGATACCGAGACTGTTTTGTCCTTTTATGTGCCCGCCGGCAATACCCACATGTACAGAACTGATCTCACATCCTGACATATGTTCGGCCTCTTCAACGGCCTTTCTGATCGCCTCTACCGTGCTTTCAATATTGACTACGACGCCTTTTCTCAAGCCTTCCGAAGGATGGGAGCCTATGCCGATAATGTCTATGCCCGTGTCTGTAATTTCAGCTACTATGGCACAGGTTTTTGTAGTGCCCAAGTCCAGGCCGACAATTACGTGTACTTTCCTTGCCATCCTCAACTTACCTTTCCTCATTTACAGCAGGTCCGTATCTGTAAACTGCGTGTCATGTTCTGTATCCCTTCTTTGAACCAGACGGCATTATGGGACCCAACACATTTTTTTTCTGTACGGTAATTTTAGAAGGATCGTTAAGGTCGATCAGAAGAAACCCCAGTTTCATGTTTCTCCTTTCCAGATCGGCCATAATAGTGCCCAGTCGTTTAAATTTATTTTCATAACTATCGAAACCGACACGGATGCATAGCCCGCTGTCGGTAAAAATAGAAAGACCGAATATATCGTGGCCATGAATTTCCGAGATGTTCTTTATGGTCGGAAACTCTTTCGCAGTTGAAAGATAGTGAAGCAGTTCGAGTGATTTTGTAAAAAGCGCAGAATCGCTGCTCTCCGAATAAGATACATTAAGTACCGGGATGTCAGCTTCGTCATTGTTTTCAAGCTTTTTAAATGTTACCCCATCGAGATCCAATAGGCTAAAGCCGCTTTCACTTTTAACCAAGGCCACCGCCGTTCTTTCTTGTACTTCTATAATCAAACGGTTGGGAAGCTCCTTCCCGATCAACACTTTTTTGACCCATGGATTTGCTTCGATCCTGCGGGCCACTGTAGCCGGATTTATTGCCAGGAGACTTTGAGACGGCTTGATCGCGGCCAGTGAAAGGATGTCTTTTTCCGTGAGTTCTTTGCAGCCCCGGATAACAGTTTCTTTAATCTGAAAGGCGGGAGAGCTTATTATGAAATTATACAAAAAAATCATCACTGCTGCAGTTGTCGAAATAACTCCTATCAACATGGCTGTCTGCAACATCTCTTGCAGAAACTGCTTGGAACGTCTTTTCAGCCTGTATTTCCTTGTTTCCAGTTTTGATTTAAAGGGATTTTTCATCCATTTTCCCCGATTATTTCGACCTCTGTTTCCAGGATAATGCCGCGTTCCGCCTTGACCTTTTTCTTAACCATTTCGATCAGCGCGATAATGTCGCTCGCCTTTGCCTGTCCCATGTTGACAATGAAGTTTCCGTGTTTTTCTGATATTTTCGCACCGCCTATCTGATAGCCCTTAAATCCCATTTCATCAATGATTTGACCGGCCGGAGCACTTCCCTTGGGGTTTTTGAATATGGACCCCGAGTTACGAAATTCAAGAGGGTGCTTACTCTTCCGCATTCCAAGAATCTCATTAATCCTTCCCTGAATTTTTTCCTTAATCCCCTTCGTCAGGAGGAATGATGCACCCGTAATAATCTTACCTTCCGGCAGAACAAGATTCCTGTATTCAAATTTTAGGGAGTTTTTTTTTACATCCCGGATATTTCCTTTTTTATCCATCAATTCGATTTTATCAACGACATCCTTAATCTCGCTGCCGTAAGCGCCGGCGTTCATTTTAACCGCCCCTCCTACGCTGCCGGGGATGCCGGCACAAAATTCCATGCCCGTTAGAGATTCTTCCGCAGCCAGGCGAACTATCTCGGAAAGCGCAGCGCCCGCCCCAGTGCGGATTGATGCCCATTCAGCGTTTCTTTTATTCAAGACTATGCTGTTAAGACCTTTCATGGAAATTATGACACCCCTGTAACCGCCGTCCCTCACGATTAAATTTGTTCCGTTTCCCACGGGAATGAACGGTGTTTTTAGATGTCTGAGACAGGTGATAATCCGTCCCAGCTCGCTCGAGGTTTCCGGAGAAACCAGAGCATCAGCCGGCCCGCCGACTCCGATTGATGTATGGCGGGACATTAGCTCATCGATCAACACCATACCGGAAACAACATCTTTTAAATTTTCCCGGAGTGAGTTGTCTTTCAGCATATGCCTCTCCCCGGCTCATTCACTTTTGCGAGGCCCGTTTCAAAAATTCCTCGCCGATCTTCCATACATTCCCCGCTCCCTGTGTAATGATGACGTCTGTGGGTTTTGCAATGGAAAGAAGATGATCAACAATGTCTTCAAAAGTGCGCATATAGATGACATTATTGTGACCGCGATTGCGTATCCCATCACAGAGTTTTTCAGCATTTACGCCGTTTATAGGGGCCTCACTGGCTGCGTAAATGTCGGTCACGATAAGTTCATCCGCGTTGGGGAAAGCTGTAAGAAATTCATTAAAGAGGGCCTTTGTCCGGGTATAGCGATGGGGCTGGAACACGACGATAATTTTTTCCTTCCATACCTGCTTTGCGGCTTTCAGTGTTTCACTGATTTCGGTTGGATGATGACCGTAATCATCAACAATGGTGATCCCATTAACCTGTCCTTTGACCTCCAGCCTCCGTTGCACACCGCTAAAAATCTTCAGGCCTTCAATGATTGTCGGATAATCCATATCTAATTCCCGGCCTACTGCGATTGCTGCCAGGGAATTATAAACATTGAAAAGGCCCGGCACATGGAGTGTCACAGATCCGAAGGCCTTCTCTTTATAGTGCACTATATAACTCGAAGAATGCCCGGAGAATGATATCTCGCTCGCCGTGTAGTCTGCAGGGGCATTAAGGCCGTATGTTACGGTTTTTCTCTTTATATTGGGAAGGATCGCTTTGGCGTTTTCATCGTCAAGGCAGATTATCGTGGAGCCATAAAAGGGAACTATGTTTGCGAACTGCAGGAAGGCATCCTTGATGTCTTCAATATCCCTGAAATAGTCGAGGTGTTCAAGGTCGATATTGGTGATCACGGCCAGGGACGGCGACAGCTTAAGAAACGAGCCGTCGCTTTCATCGGCCTCGGCCACGATGACTTCTCCGTCTCCCAGTTTTGCGTTGCTGCCGATGCTCGCCAGCTTTCCCCCGATTACCATGGTGGGATCGAGCCCACCGGATGCGAGAACCGTTGCCACCATCGAGGTTGTCGTTGTTTTGCCGTGGCTTCCCGACACAGCGATGGAGAACTTCATTTTCAGCAGTTCCGCCAGCATTTCGGCACGAGGTATTACGGGTATGTTCCTTTTGTGTGCCTCCAATACTTCCGGGTTGTCGGTTTTGACCGCTGTTGAAGTGACGACCACATCCGTGTCTCCGAGATTGGAGGCATGGTGGCCTGTATAAATTCTTGCACCAAGTGAAGCAAGTCTCTGCGTGAGATCTGATTGGCTCAGGTCTGATCCGCTGATCGTATAACCCAGGTTGAGAAGTACTTCCGCTATCCCACTCATGCCGATGCCGCCTATTCCGACAAAGTGGATGCGTTTAATCTTTCTGCGCATCGTATCTCTTCTGATGCCGTTCTTCATTCCCTCACCTGACACAACCTGGCCTTGTCTTAAAATGTCCGCATATATGATGTTTTACTGCATATTGTATATTAAATTTCCCTATATACCATATCTTGTATTAAATCCACCAAAATTTGCAAATTTTTTACATTACCATCCCTATACAAACATCCACGATGTCGGATGCTGCTTTTTCATTGCCGAGGCTTGCCGATTTTATCTCCATCTTTCTTATAATTTCAGGGTGGCGGTAAAAATGATGGATAGCCTCGGCCAATTTTTTACCGTCGAGTTCCGCTTCACGTATTAGTACGGCAGCCCCCGCTTTTACCAATGCCTCAGCGTTCTTTGTCTGGTGATCATTAGCTGCATAGGGAAAAGGGATCAAGATGGATGCTTTTCCGCAGGCAGTGACCTCGGCTATAGATGTAGCACCTGCCCGGCAAATGAGTAAATCGGAGTATCTGTAGGCACTCGCCATATCCGTGATAAACGGCAGGACATGTGCATCAAACCCTTTTGATTGATAAGTCTCAGAAACAATTTTCAGGTCCGCACCGCCTGTCTGATGGACAATCTTCAAATTGGTTCTAATCCCTTCAAGGTAGGGAAGGGCATCCAATACTGTAATATTTATGGCGTGGGAACCCTGGCTCCCGCCGAAAATCAACAGGGTAAATTTGCCCGCCTTCTCTTCCGGTTCCTTTACTCCCGCAAAGAAGGCTGCCCTGACAGGGTTTCCGGAGACAATGGTCTTTGTCACTGCGAACCAATCCTTTGTTTCAGAGAAGGTTATAAATATCCTGTCGACAAACTTTCCGAGTATCCTGTTGGTAATGCCCGGCAGGGCGTTTTGTTCTGCAACGGCCGTTTTGATGCTCATAAAGTGCGCCGCCATTACTACCGGACCGGAAGAATAGCCTCCCACTCCAATTACAACGTCAGGACGAAACTCACGAATCAGCTTGCAAGACTGTACAAGGCTTCCCGGAATCTTTATTAACGCGCCGATGATTTTCATCAGTCCCTTAATTCCTTCCACATCAAGTGTGGCTAGCTTAAAACCCAAATCCCCGAGGATCCTTTTTTCCAGCCCCCTCTCTGTGCCTATGAAAAGGATGTTGTTGTTTTGATCCCTTTTTAAGAACTCCTCCGCGATGGCAATTCCAGGAAAAAGGTGCCCTCCCGTTCCTCCACCAGCTATTATAACTTTCATATCCCGTCCCTATTTCCACCTATTTTTCATAGGAGGATATATTCAGGAGTATGCCCACTGCCGTAAGGGACATGATCAACGATGTACCGCCGTAGCTGACAAGCGGGAGCGCCAGACCTTTGAGTGGTATCAATCCCATAACACCGGCAATATTGATGAATGCTTCGAGGGCTATCAGCATCGTCAATCCCGAGGCCAGGAGCGTGCTGAAAAGATCAGGGGCCCTGAAAGAAACCATAAACCCTCTTACTATCAGGATGGCAAAAAGGAAAATAACGATGAGCACACCGATGAAACCACTCTCTTCGGCAATGATCGACAGTATAAAGTCTGTATGCGGTTCGGGCAGATAAAAAAGTTTTTGCATGCCGTCTCCTATTCCCACACCAAATGTACCGCCTGAACCGAAGGAAAGAAGGGACTGAATGATCTGAAATCCCGAATGCTGGGGGTCCTTCCAGGGATCAAGAAAACTCATCAACCTTGCCCAACGATAGCTCTTGTGCACGAGAAGCCAGATACCGGCAGGGACAAAGAGAGCCATGATGCCCGCAAGGTGGAGTATTCTGCACCCGGACAGATAGAACATCAGCATCATGATGACGGTTATGATGGCGGCTGTCCCGAAGTCCGGCTCCAGAATAATCAGGCCAACAATAAAGAGTGTGACTGTCAAGGGAACCAGCACCGCGTGTTTAAATTCTGTTATGTGGCTATTTTTTTTGGTTAAGAAATACGCGAGAAAAAGTATGACTGAGACCTTGACCACTTCGGTGACCTGGAATGAAAAAAAACCAAGTCTAAGCCACCTGGTGGCGCCTCCGGCCCGGATTCCGACGTGTGGTATCAGGAGAAGGGCAAGAAGAACCGCTGATAAAAGAATGCCGGGATATGCGAACTTTTTCAGCAGATCGTAGGGAATCTTCGTCATCAGAACCATAATACCCAGTCCGAAAAGCACGAAGAATATCTGTTTTTTAAGAAAGTACTGACCGTCGTTAAACCGCTTCATGGCAATGATGGAGCTTGAGCTGTAGATCATTACGGTGCCTATGGTGACGAGGATCAATGTCACGAGGAGGATGATAATATCCAACCTTTTTTCTGCCGGAGGCTGTTTGAAAAAATTAGAGATTTTTGACCGCATCTTTAAAGAACCTTCCCCGTTCTTTATAGTCTGAAAACTCATCAAAGCTTGCGCATCCGGGAGAAAGCAGGACGACATCTCCCGGCGACGAATGCTTATAAGCAATCTCTATCGCCTCTTTGAGTGTAGTTGCCCTTGAAGTCTTGACAACGCCGCCAATTAAGTCATTTATTCTGTTCCTCGCTTCACCAAATAGAACCAGTTCTTTGACCTTTGCCCTGACAAGGGGCTTCAGGGTTTCAAAATCTCCCTCCTTATCCCTGCCTCCCATAAGCAAAATGATCGGTCTGGTAAATGTTTCCAGGGCGCGTACCACTGCGCCTACATTGGTTCCTTTGGAATCATCGTAGAATGCCACACCATTTTTTTCATTCGTGAATTCTATCCTGTGAGGTATTCCTTTGAAATTCGTTACGGCATTAATAATGTTCGCAGGAGCACATCCGCAATATCTTGCGGCCATTATTGAGGCCATGACATTTTCAATATTGTGCAAACCCGGTATCTTGATCATATCGAGCGGATACTCTTCTTGCTTATCTTGGGAGGTATTATGAACTAGTGTGTTGCCTTGAAGGAACATGCCTCTGCTTACGTTAGTCGTAGAACTGAAAAACTGGATTTGGGAGACCATATCTTTTGCTAGGGTGAACGATCTTGGTTCATCCGCATTGAGGATGGCAAGATCAGGTTCTCCCTGATTCTCAAATATCCTTTCTTTGGCCATCCTATATGCCTCAAAGGACCCGTGATAATCGACATGGTCGCAGGTAGTATTAAGGAGAATAGCGACATAAGGACGGAAATATTGAATCCACTGCAGCTGGAAGCTGCTCACTTCAACCACCGCATAATCATCATCCTGTTTCCCTTCGACGTAGCCGATAAGAGGATTTCCAATATTGCCCCCGACGAAGACTCTTTTCCCTGCTTTCTCCAAAATATTTCCTATCAAGGTGGTTGTAGTTGTCTTCCCGTTCGTGCCGGTAATGGCAATCACAGGCGGCTTTAAAAATCTATAGGCAATCTCAATCTCACTCAGGATAGGTATTTTCTTATTAACGGCTTCGGTAAGTAAAATATTGGACGGCGGTACACCAGGGGAGGGAATAATCAAATCTACTTGCGACAGGCTGTCAGCTTTATACTTGCGGAATTCCAAATTCGCAGACGCACTGCTGAGCTCACGGACGGCGTCTTTCAATTCTGTCAAAGGCTTTTCATCGGTGACGGCGACATTTGCACCTTTCCCGGACAAGAATCGGGCCGAAGCAATTCCCGTCTTTCCTAAACCGATAACTAGTATCCTTTTTCCTGAAAGATCCATAAAAGTTATTCTACCTCAGTTTCAGGGTACTGATTGCCAGCAGGGCCAGTAGAATGGAAATTATCCAGAACCGGACAATGACTTTCGGTTCAGCCCATCCCTTCAGCTCAAAGTGATGGTGGATCGGTGCCATTCTGAAAATGCGCTTGCCGTTCGACATCTTGAACCAGCCCACCTGAAAAATTACCGAAAAGGTCTCCAGCACAAATATGCCTCCCACTATGGCAAGAAGGATTTCCTGCTTTGTTGCAATTGCCAAAGTGCCGAGGGCACCGCCCAAGGAAAGAGAACCTACATCTCCCATAAATACCTGGGCCGGATAGGCATTGTACCAGAGAAAACCAAGGCCGGCCCCCGCAGTAGCGCCGCAGATTATGGCAAGTTCTCCCGTACCGGCGACGTATGGGATCTGCAAGTAACTGGCTATTCTTATATTACCGGCAAAATATGCAAAGAAGAGGTATGTTATGAAACATGTTATGGCCGGGCCGATGGCGAGGCCGTCCAGGCCATCTGTGAGATTCACGGCATTGGCAGCACCGACAATTATAAACGTCGAGAGTATGATATACCCCCATCCCAGATCGGGGAGTGCTGTTTTAAAAAAGGGTATCGTAATATTGGAAGTGAAGCCCGGCTTGATATAGAGAATGGTGCTGACAAACAAAGCTATGGCTATTTCTCCGAGCAGCCTTACTTCTCCCGGTATTCCCCGGCTGCTCTGGCTTGTAAGTTTCATATAGTCGTCCGTAAATCCTATGAGTCCGAATCCCACGATCACCATGATGACAAGCCAGACATAATCGATGGTCAGATTGGCCCAGAGAAGGGTGGAGGTGACGACGGCAAAAATGATGAGTATCCCCCCCATCGTCGGTGTCCCCTTTTTCGCAAGGTGGGTGTTGGGGCCGTCTTCCCTGATGGTCTGGCCGATTTGAAGCGATTGGAGTTTCCTGATCAACCAGGGGCCGATAACAAAACAGATTATCAGTGCAGTAACAGTTGCGTAGATAGTCCGGAAGGTAATATACCGGAATACATTAAAATAGGAATATGTAGTATGGAGCGGATATAAGAGATGATATATCATTTATAATTCCTTTTTATCTTTTTTGGCCTTCTTCTGTGCCGAATAGTTCAATGATCGCCTTCACGGTGTTTTCCATTTTTGTCTGTCTTGACCCCTTGACGAGAATCCAGTCACCCTCCTTTACATAGGAGGATAAGCGGGATAAGATTTCCTCGGGTTTCTCAAAAAAAATTACTCGATCCTTCGGCATATGTTTTTTTAACGCCCCCGCTGCCGTCGCCGGGGAGAGCCTTCCTCTGAGGAATATGGTGCCCACCTCAGTGTCTGCCATAAGACTCCCGATGCCTTCATGCAACTCTTCTGCACGGTCTCCAAGCTCCAGCATGTCACCCATTATTACCGTGCTTTCATGATCCCCTTTTAAATTTTTCAATGTCTCAAGGGCGGCACGAAACGACGCAGGGTTGGCATTGTATGTATCATTAATAACGGATGCTCCGTTATTCAGCCGGTGGATCTCCATTCGTCCGGAGATGGGCTGAAATGCCGTTAAACCCTGACAGATCGTCCGGTATTCAATACCCAGCGCCCATGAAGATGCAGCGGCAGCAAGGGCGTTATAAATATTATGACTTCCCACTGTGGACATTTTTATTTCCTGTCTGAACTCACCTATCTTAATAGTAAAGCTTACCCCCCGGATTCCCCTTGCCTTAATTTTTTCTGCCGAGACATCGGCATTTCTACTCAGCCCGAAGGTTACCTTTTTTCCTACCCAGTCTGCATCTGAGATCAGCAGTTTCCTATCGTCAAGGTTTATAACAGCGATACCGCTCTTTGCCATGTTGCGAAAAAGATCCACTTTTTCTTCACGCACCATATCGAGGGATTTCAAACCTTCCAGATGAGCGGGTCCTATATTGGTTACGAGGCCAATATCCGGCTCGGCGATGCGTGTCAGCCTGCCGATCTCTCCAGGTGCGTTCGTCCCCATTTCCAGGATGGCGATTTCGTGTCCCTCATTTATCCGGAAGATGGACAAAGGCAGACCGATCAGATTATTAAAATTCCCGCTGGCCTTGCTCACATTTTTTGTCAGTCCGGCGATGGTCGCAATCATTTCTTTCGTGGTCGTCTTTCCGGAACTTCCCGTTATGGCGATGATAGTTGCCTTGCAGTGCCTGCGCCAGAAATTGGCTATATCGCCAAGCGCCTTCAGGGTATCTCCGACACTGATGACAACGGCATCTTCAAGATGCTGAGGTATTTTATATTCCAAATCCTCCTGAACCAGGAAACCTGCGGCGCCGGCTTTTACGGCATCGTTAATAAAATCATGGCCGTCAAATTTTTCCCCTCTTAGCGGAATAAACAGGTTGCCGCGGTATATTTGCCGTGTATCCGTGGATACGCCGTGAAATATCCTGTCCATCTCGCCGCTGATCACAGTTCCGCCGGTAGCCTTTACAATTTCCGGGCCATGGAAGACCGGATGTGCTTGTTCTTCCTTCAAGGTTCTTTCCTGTGCCGTTTTGCAGCCAAGGATTTTCGCGCAACCAATTTATCGTCAAAGGCAATCTTTCTGTCTCCGATAATCTGATAATTTTCATGGCCCTTTCCCGCAATCAGGACAATGTCCCCCACAGCGGCAAGGGCAACCGCCTTTTCTATGGCCTTTTCCCGTTCGGGGATCACAAAATAGCTTTTCCCGTTTGTATCGTTTTCAAGTTTTTCAGGAAGAAGCTTTTTAACGGAATCTTTATCTATACCACTTTCTATTTCTCTAATTATGGAAAGCGGCTCTTCCGTCCTGGGATTATCTGAAGTCAGAATGGTCAGGTCGCTCCATGTTGTAGCCGCAATTCCCATCAGGGGTCTTTTCCCGCGATCCCTGTCGCCGCCGCATCCGAAAACAGTGATGATTTTTCTCGTTTTGAATGCGGATAAATTTTGCAGTACGCGTAGGAGGGCATCTTCGGTATGTGCGTAATCGACAAAAACATCCGGCTCGCCAACATCACTAACCTTTTCCAGACGCCCCGGCACATTCTTTAGGTTCCGAATACCTGTCTGAATGAAGTCGTCAGGGACAGTTAATGAAACAGATGCTGCAACTGCAGCCAGTATATTATAAAGGTTAAATTTTCCGATGAGGGGGGAGGATACGCTTAAGCGCCTGTCTCCTATATTTATGTCAGCTTGTATACCCTCTGTTGATAACTTGTACGTACCTGCGGTAATATCGCAGGGGTTTTCCATGCCGAACGTCCGCAACGAAAGTTTAGTTTTATTTTCGCACAGGAGCCTTTGCCCCCAGAGATCATCATAGTTTATGATCATTGTTCGTTTGCCAGGCTTTTTAGAGGAAGGGAGTATTTCATCAAAGAAGCGTTTCTTCGCCTGAAAATAATTTTCCAGTGTCTTGTGGTAATCAAGATGATCCTGTGAGAAGTTTGTGAAGATTCCCATGTCGAAAGAACAATCATCGACCCTTCTCAGATCAATCGCATGTGAAGAAACTTCCATAACTACATGTGTTACCCCTTCGTCGGCCATTATTCTCAGCGTCTTTTGCAGTTCATATGATTCAGGTGTCGTATTTGGAGCAGGCAGCACCTTATTTTTGAATCGATAGTTAACCGTCCCTAATACTCCCACGTTGAATCCCGCTGCCTTGAGAATAGATTCAAGCAGGTAGGTTACTGTTGTCTTTCCGTTCGTTCCCGTAACACCTATAAGACAAAGGTGCGAGGAAGGATCACTATAAAAATTTTTTCCGATGATACCGAGTATCCGGCGGCTATCAGGAACCCTTATGGATACTGCGTCGGGAGAGGGGGTGTAATGTTCGTAAACGACAAATCGCGCGCCACGTGCCACTGCTTCCGGAATATAATCATGACCATCAGACTTTAGACCCCTGACAGCCACAAAAAGGCTATTTTTTTCACAGTTTCTTGAATCATAGCAAATGGCTGAGACTTCTCCTTCCAGATTCCCCGAGACCTGGAGGACTTCTATATCCTTTATAACAGCCTGTATTTGCACATTGGTTCCTCAATTGCCTGTGCTGAAAGAAACGGCACAGAACCGCTGATTGCGCAGCGGCGCACTGGGTTTAGGTTCCTGGCTCACCGCCCAGCCGCTCCCTATTATTTTGATTTCGATATTCTTTTCCCTGGCTTTTTTCAAAGCATCTCTCATTGTCATTCCTCTGAAATCCGGCATGCCCGGCTCATCCATGTCTTTATCCATATCAGCGTGACGGCTTATTATTTGCGGTACCGACACGAGTTTTAATTTAATGCCGTCCTTTTTTTCTTCTTCCATAACGGGGAAGGGGACTTCCTTAATATCAGTCTTGAAACATGTCAATATCTTTTCACTGATTTTTTTGAAAACAGGTGCCGCTGCTACTCCGCCCCATTTATCTCTCTGCGGTTCATCAAGGGTGACCAGAATAGCAATCTGAGGGTCTTCGGCAGGGAAAAATCCCATGAAGGAGGTACGGACCTTTCCTGAAGAGTAGGTGCGTCTTGATGTATCGAGCTTTTGAGAAGTGCCTGTCTTACCTGCTACGGCAACGTTGTCAATTTTCGCCTTATTGCCTGTTCCATCATCCTCTCCGACCACATCTTTCAGGATTGCAGTGAGTCTTTTCGCCGTTTTTGGTGATACTACCTGTCTCACAGGGGTTGGTGAAAATTTTTTGATAATTTGCCCCTGCTTATCGACTATTGCACCTACTATATAAGGCCTCATCAGCTGACCATTGTTTGCTACGGCAGAAAGAGCGGAGATCAGCTGAATAGCTGTAACAGAGATGCCCTGGCCGAAGGCAATAGTTGATGTGTCAACCCTTGTCCAGTTTTGCGGTGCTCGTAGAAGTCCGCTGGCCTCACCGGGAAGATCGATTCCTGTTTTTGAGCCAAATCCAAATTGTGTAATATAGTGATAAAATCGTTCCTTTTTAAGCTTTTCGGAAATTTTTACGCAACCAATATTGCTTGAATATTTCAGAATATCATGAAAAGTAAGACTGCCGTACTGTTTTCTTTGCGCCTCGTGTATAACCCTGTCTGCTACCTTGTATATGCCATTCTCGCAATTAAACCTGTCGGTTTCTTTGGCAATACCTTCTTCAAGGGCTGCCGCCGCGAGAAAGGGTTTAAAGGTTGAGCCCGGATCAAAACAGTCAGTAATAACCTTATTTTTTCCCTTTCCGATATCGTAGCTTGAAAATTTGTTTGGATCGAAACCCGGTTGATCGGCCAGGGCAAGAATTTCACCGGTTTTGGGATTCATGACAACGATAAAACCGCCTCTCGCGCCCTTAGCTGTAATTGCTTCCGTTAAATTTGACTCAACGATGTGCTGGATGCGGTTGTCGATTGTCAAAATGAGATTATATCCTTCTTCTTGTTGATTGACAGGCTTTTCGGCCATCGAGTATAGCCGATTGCCCCGGGCGTCCCGGGCCCAGGTCAACTTTTCCGGGGCTGCCTTTAAATAGTTATCGTATTTCAGCTCCAGTCCCTCAAGACCGGTATAATCTAATCCTACAAATCCAATGAGGCGGCCTGCCAGTTCTCCGTTTGGATAAAAGCGTTTTGGCTCCTTAATTAAAAAGACATTATCGATATTCAGCTCTTCCACTTTGCTTGCCTGGTCAGGGGAGATTTTTCTTGCCAGCCAGCAGAAATTTTTTGTCCCTGAAAGTTTTTTTATAACAGTGCTTTTATCTACTTTCAGTATCGGAGCCAACTTCTGTGCAACATCGGCGGGATCATTTATTTTTGACGGATCAGCGTAGACGGAATGCGCCATGACGCTTGCAGCGAGCTTTTCACCATTACGATCGAATATAACTCCTCTTTCTGGTTCTATCTGCAGTGTCTTTATATGCTGCTTCTCCGCAAGAGTTTTTAACATTTTGCCGGAGAGTATCTGAATCTGGAATGCCCTGGATATAAGGGCGATGAATAGTATCAGGAAAAATACCAGTAGGGTTGCAATTCTGAATCTGAGCCATTTTTTTGATTCACCAGCCATAAAAGTATTTCCTTATCATAGTCAATCCGTATTATTATTTTTTACGAGGTCATCATTTTTAAGTATAATGACCTGATCCCTCGTAGGATATGCCATATGCAGTTTCTCTTTTGCGATTGCCTCAAGTCGTTGGGGTGATTTTAAAGTCGCAATTTCAACTTTCAACTTCCTCTGTTCTTCCAAGAGTTTTTCTTTTATGTTCATTTCCTCGGCAACTAAATATTCCAACTCAGTCATTCGGATATGAGACCATACATAAACTAGGGCAACCGCCATAAGAACTAGAGTGACAAAAATAAAAGGCGAATATTTTAATTCGGAAGACGCCTTCTTCTCATCACTGCAGACATTGCTGTTAATGACCTCTTCTGACTGCATGGATTATATCCTTTCGGCAGTTCTTAGTTTTGCACTTCTTGCCCTCGGATTAGATTCAATTTCAGAGTCCGAAGGCGTTACAGGTTTTTTGGTTAGCACATTCAATTTGGCGTTTCTATGGCAGGTACATATGGGGATATCCGGGGGACAAATGCATCCCTTTTCCCATGAGCGGAAACAATTTTTTATGATTCTGTCTTCCAGGGAATGAAATGATATAATAGAAAACCGCCCGGATTTCTTGAGTACATCAACACCTCGATCTATAGCCTTATGCAGATTCAGGAGCTCACTGTTGACATATATCCTGATCGCCTGGAAGGTTTTTGTTGCAGGGTGAATTCTTTTGGATTTGAATCTGGAGGGTACCGCCCTCGCAATAATGCAGGCAAGGTCGGCCGTGGTCTTGATTGGGGTAACCTTCCTTCGATCTGATATTGTCTTCACGATCCTTTCCGCCATTATTTCCTCGCCATAGTCTTTAATAATCTTTGCCAACTCTTTTTCAGGAAAAGTGTTTATAATATCATACGCACTCAGCCCATGGCTCCGGTCCATCCGCATATCAAGGGCAGCATTCAGAGAAAAACTAAACCCCCTATCTGCTGTCTTCAGTTGATGGGAAGAAACCCCCAGATCGAGTAGGATGCCATCAACTTCCTTAATATTTAACTTATCTAAAATTGTATCAATGTCGGCAAAATTACCCTTTATGATGATCTTCCTGCTGCCGAAGGGCTTTAACCTTTTTTCTGATTCCCGGAGCGCGTCATCATCGACATCAATACCTATCAATAAGCCGTCAGGAGAAGTTCCGCGAAGAATCTCAAGGGCATGTCCGCCTCCGCCGACGGTTCCATCCACGTATATGCCTCCCGGTTGCAAGTGAAGTGACTCAACAACTTCTCTCTGCATGACCGGTGTATGAAAAGAGCACATGCCATGGGCCTTTGGTTATATTCCTAGATCCGACATATATTTACTGAAGCTATCTACGTCACTTGCAGCCTTCTTCATTTCATTATCAAAGCGCTCTTTGCTCCATACCTCTATGACTTTAAGCATACCCGCCAGGACAATGTCTTTCTCAAGAGCTGCGTATTCTCTCAGGCTGGGAGGAATTAGAATCCTTCCCTGACTGTCAAAGGAGCAATCTACGGCGGGAGACATGAAGAAACGTTGAAATGCCCTAACTTCTTTTCTTAGGAGTGACTGATGGCTGACCTTCTCTTCAAGTATACGCCATTCATCATATGGAAAGACCATCAGGTAACTGTCCCAATTTGTTATAACCAGTCTGTTGTCGTATTTTTCGGCGAAGACTTCACGCAGTCTTGCAGGAAAGATGATCCGGCCTTTGTCGTCTATGGAATGATAATACTGGCCCCTAAAGACGGACACGAAAATTCCCTCCACAATAATCCACTTTGCTCCACTATAAGGAGGGAAAATTTGTTTGTCAAGAAAAAAATCACTCTTTTTTTCTTTTAATTTGATAATTTAAAACCGCTCTGTTGTGAGCTGAAAGACTGGATGAGAACTGGTGGGAGCCGTCATTATTGGAGACAAAATAAAGGTAATTGACGGGAGCAGGGTAAAGGGCCGCATTTAATGAGTCGACGGCCGGATTCGCAATGGGACCGGGAGGCAGTCCATTGATGCGATATGTATTATAAGGCGCATCCCTCATCAGGTGTTTTCTTTTGATATTTCCGCTGAAATCGTTGAGATTATAAACGGCTGTAGGGTCGCTTTGCAGTTTCATCCCTTTTTTCAGCCGATTGCAAAAAACAGCTGAGATTAAGGGTTTTTCATCCTTGTTTCCCGATTCTTTTCCGATTATAGAGGCCAATGTTATGACCTGCGGTATCGTCATGCGGAGCTCCTCTGCCCTTTTCTGCATTTCTGGGGTAAACATTTTCCAGAATTGATTCACCATAATCTTCATAATGTCTTTCGCGCTCATGGATCGGTCCAGTCGGTATGTGTCCGGGTAAAGATATCCTTCCGCACTGGCACCCTCTATGCCTAAAGAGGCAAGGAATTTTGCATCTGAGCATATGGATAAAAAGGCCTTTTCATCGACTAATTTGAAAGCGGCAAGACGTGAAGCTATTTCACGAAACGTGATGTCCTCAGGAATGGTAACTAAATACGATTTGATGTCACCTTTTACTAGTTTGCTGATGATTTCCATCGGGGACATTGAGGTTGTCAGTTCATATTCTCCTGCTCTAATATGTCCCTGTGCATTTCTTGAAACAACAAGCAGGTAAAAAAGGTATTTGTATTTTACTAAGCCAACTCTTTCGAGGTTGTCAACTGATTGGAGGAAACTGGTACCCTTTGGAATATCGACTGTAACGATCTCATTTCGATTATCTACTGGACTGATGGCATAGTGTACCGTTGCCAAAAAAAATGAAAGCAGCAGAGCCACGGTAAAGACGGTAAAGCTCCTTCTATATTTATGGATGATTTTTATCTTTTTCATAACACCTTTGAGAGTCAAGATATCCCTGAAGAATCAAAACTGCAGCGAGTTTATCAATCTTACTTTTCCTGTGCTCCCTGCGCACATTGGACATGATGAGTATTTCCTCTGCTTCTTTTGTTGTAAGGGTTTCATCCCATTTGGTAACAGGAAGGGCGAATGCGGATTCCAAAAGCCGCGCGAATTTGTTAATTTTGTCACACTGGATACCCTCAGTGCCGTCGAGTTTTACCGGGTAGCCGATCACAATTTTTTCTACGGCATAAGTCCTGATAAATCCCGCGATCTCTTCGAGCACCTGCCTTCTATTCTTTCTGGTGATGGTGGCAAGACCCTGGGCGGTAATTCCCAACTCATCACAAATCGCGACACCGATCCTTTTACTGCCATAATCAAGACCAAGTATCCGCATAAAAATCATAATCCTTTTTAAAGCGTCGTATTTATCAAGATTGGTCTAAACTTTTCAACAAAAAAGTTCATAGGACTTACATATCATTGAAACCGGCTGGTGGGTAAAAATATAAAAAAAAAGGGATTTTTACTATTGTTAAACACCGGTTAGTTTGTTATTTAGACCTCATGAAACATATCATTGTTGGCACAGCCGGCCATGTCGATCATGGGAAGACAGCCCTTATCAAGACCCTCACAGGTATCGACACGGACAGGCTTAAGGAAGAGAAGGAGAGGGGCATCAGCATCGAGCTTGGCTTTGCCTCTCTGACCTTACCAAGTGGTAAGATATTCGGCATTGTGGATGTGCCCGGGCATGAAAGATTCATAAAAAATATGGTTTCCGGAGCTGCCGGGATTGATATGGTAATTCTTGTAATAGCAGCGGATGAGGGCGTCATGCCCCAGACGCGGGAACATCTCCAAATATGCTCGCTTCTTGGAATTAAAAGGGGGGTAGTTGCCCTCACGAAGATTGACATAGTGGATAAGGAATGGCTCGATCTCGTGACTGATGATATTCATAAATTTTTGAATGGAACATTTCTGGAAACGTCTCCCGTTGTTCCGGTTTCTTCGGTGACAGGTACAGGTATTGAAGACCTGCTTGGTGCACTGGATCGTGTGTCATCAGAAATAGAAAAGGAATCGGAGTCAGGTCTCTTCCGGCTGCCTGTCGATAGGGTATTTACCATGAAGGGCTTCGGGACAGTCGTTACAGGGACTCTGATTTCCGGAGATATTAGGCTGGGTGAAGACGTGGAAATACTGCCTCAGGGAGTTATTGCGAAGGTTCGGGGTATTCAGATCCATAATCAGAGTGCAATGATTGCCGAAGCTGGACAGAGGACGGCCATAAATCTGCAAGGGGTCGAGAAGGCCGCAATAGTAAGAGGAGATGTCCTTGCCAGGCCTCAAACGCTTAAGCCATCGAGCCGCCTCGATCTGTGCATCGAATATTTATCAAATAACACCAAAAAATTAAAAAACAGGAATCTGGCACGTTTTCATGTCGGGACAAATGAAGTCATCGGTCGGATGATACTCCTTGATCGTGAAGAGATGGAACCGGGAAGTAAAGGCTATGCGCAGATTATTCTCGAGTCTCCCATTGCCGCGATGGCGAGAGACAGGTTTGTTATAAGGAGCTACTCGCCTGTTACGACAATTGGAGGAGGGGCAATTGTCGACCCTCTTCCTTCTAGAAAATATAAAAGGAATTCTGAAAAGATACTGAATGAATTTGATCTGCTCAGTAATGGTGCTGATCCAGAAAGAGTCGCGGTTGTTGTTGAGCGGTCGGGCATTGAGGGCATTGATATCAGTAAGCTCGTGATAAGGACAGGAATTCATCAGGATCTTCTCAAGAGCATGGTTAAATCGATGTGTTCAAAGGGTCAGGCTGTTATTGTAGATGTTGATGATTCCAGAATTATATCTTTTTCCGTCTATAGGAATCTGCAAGGTCAAATTCTCTTTGAAACGCAGGCATACCACGAGAGAAATCCTCTTAAGGAAGGTATATCAAAAGGAGAGTTAAAAAATATAATAGGGCAATTAATCAGTCCAAGGCTTTTCAATATGGCTTTAAAAGATCTTGAGAACAGGAAAGAAATAGTTGTCGATAGGGAAAATCTTCGCATCCCGGGACATGCAGTCAATTTGAAGGGAGAACTGGATGACCTGCGTGTCGAGATCTCTGAAATCTATACCGGCGCGGGACTCACCCCCCCTACAGTAAAGGAACTCATGGAAAAATTTGCAGACCGAAAAAACCTGGCCGAAAGCGTCATTAATGTAATGCTCAAGGAAGGTTCTTTGATAAAAATAAGTGAAGATCTTTACTTTCACAGAGAAGTATTGTTAAGACTCAGAGAAAATTATAAAAACCTCCTTTTGAGAGACGGAAAAGCCACACCGGCAAGCTTCAAAGAGTTGACAGGTCTTTCAAGAAAGTTCATCATACCGTTGATGGAATACTTTGATATAACAAAACTCACCATCAGGGCCGGCGATCATCGTATCCTAAGAGAGAAGTAGATAAATGGTAAAACAAGAAAAGGCGGATTTGTTTATGAAAATGAAAACTGTCTATATTAAGGATATTAAGCCCGGTGAGAAAATCAGCAGTTCGTTTCTTGTGACAGAGAAGAACATGGCTTTCTCTCAGAAGGGAGCACCGTATCTGAATATTCGTCTTAAGGATAAAACAGGGGAAGTTGACGGCAAAATCTGGGAAAATGCAGTCGAGTGGGATAAACTGTTTAACAGGGGAGATATAATCCAGGCTAATGGAGGAGCTGTCAGTTTTAAAAACACAGTTCAACTTTCGATAGCGGGTCTCAGGAAAGTCGATGAGGCGGACATCGATCTGTCTGAATATTTACCGGTTGCCAAAGGTGATATCGATGTGATGTTTGCGGACCTCATGGTATTTGTCGATCAAATCGAAACCCCATGCCTGCAGGCATTGCTGAATTTATTTTTCAAGGATGAGAAGCTAGCTGCCCTGTTTAAAAAGGCCCCTGCCGCAAAAGGCTTTCATCATGTTTATATTGGCGGTCTCCTTGAACATACCCTCTCGGTGATACGTCTGCTTGACCAAATAAATAAACACTATAAAGGAATCAACAGGGATCTCTTAATAACCGGCGGGCTCCTCCATGACATAGGGAAGATTTATGAATACTCGTATGACAGCATCTTTGATTACAGCGATCAGGGCAGGCTGATCGGGCATATCGTGATTGGCATAGAGATGCTGGATGCCAAGATTGCCGCTTTAGAAGACTTTCCGGAGCAATTGGCCATGGAGCTCCGCCATCTTATTCTGAGCCATCATGGCACTCAGGACTTTGGATCACCGAAACGTCCCAAGACCATGGAGGCATTGATCGTGCACTATATCGACGATCTCGATGCCAAGGTCAACGCCTTCCAGGAATTCATCGAAGAATCCAGGGATGATGATTCAAGCTGGACTCCCTTCCATAAGTTGTTTGAAAGGTTTATATACAAGGGCTAAAGACTGTTGAAAAACGTCCTGCTGCTTTGGTGCGCTGCGGCCCTCGGTGCTCACGTATTTATAATATACACTCCGCGCCTCGGTCCTTGCGCGCCTTGCATCTGAACATTTTTGAACAGTCTCTGAGAAATGAGTTTTTAAAAAACCTCCTTTGCATCTTAATTAACTTCTCCTGTTTCTTTGCAGGACAGACTTGCGCTCTTTATCATTCAGCAAACACCCGGCAAGGCAATTGCCGACACAATTGCCGTCGCAAGGCTCGGTATGAATAGTGACGCTTGTTTTGGGAAAGTGATTCTCAATGCTTCTAGATAACTCATCGGTGATCTGGTGTGATTCTTCGACAGACATGTAAGGATCGACCTTAATATGAAAATCAACAAAGCGGACATTTCCGGCCTTCCGTGTGCGTAATTGATGGAAGCCGTGTATTACGGGCTGGTGTGTTGTAATCAGGTTGCGTATCCAGGCTTCTTCTTCGGCGGGAAGTTTTACGTCCATAAGGTCCCTGACCGATTGAACCGTCAGTTTGTAAGCGGCTCCCAGGATCAAAATCGCAACCCCGATGGCAGCAACAGGGTCAAGCCAATGGATATTGGGATCAGGCGTGATCTGGTGACCCAGCCAGATCAAGGCCAAGCTTACCATGACGCCGAGAGATGTGTATACATCGGTTCGCAAGTGCCAGGCATTGGCCTCCAGGGCTATGGAGTCAGTATCTTTAGCGACTTTGAAGAGCATTTTTGATACGATTATATTTACTGCGGTTGAGATTATCATCACGACTATACCCCAACTCACATATTCCATTGGCACCGGGTGCAGAAGTTTGTTTATAGCCTCTGAGATGATCCATATGGCTGCAAGAAAAATCAGCAGTGCCTCGATGGCGCCCGAAATATTTTCCACCTTTCCATGGCCAAATGGATGTCTGGTATCGGCAGGTATACCGGATGTCTTAACGGAGAAAGTGGCAATAATGGCAGCCAGAAGGTCAACGCCGGAATGAATTGCTTCAGACATTATGGATACTGATCCGATCATCAATCCGACAGCAAGCTTCATGATTACGAGAGTGGTATTTGATATCACGGAAAGCAGTGCAACGTTTAATTTTCGTCTATGCGAATCCATACTAGCGATTTATTGCAGGGGTCTGGAGTTAGGTATCCTTTTCAATAGCGGAACACTGCCGCGATCGGCGCATTATCGGGCATCTTTTCTCGAGGAAGCGAAAAAACATCGCCTCCATTTAAGAAGGTCTGGATCGCAGAGAAATCTAAAAGCCCCTCACAGCCGGGTGCCATTTTATCGTGTAACTGCACTTCATTGCATTCCTGGTCAAAAACCCCCCATTGCTGGTGACCTATGGCGATAAAGAGCAATGCTACCCGGCCATGATATGCTGCCGGGACAATATCTTTAACATCGTTGGAAGTCAGTCCTGTGCCTGAAGATTGTCTGTACTGGGCGATGGCGTCATTTTCGGCCTTTTGAAAATATGGTCTTACAATCTCCAATGCCTGGCTATGCAGATGCTCCGCACTTATTCCCTTTGGATTTCCCGTGACTCCACCATCCATAAGATGAGGGTATGTATTCGCTTCTCTATATATAGGGAAGAGATAATCGACGCCCGCCAACACCAAGGGTATCCGTTCATCTTTCAGAAGGTCATGCAAGCCTCTATCGATCAGGCGGAAATATTTTAAAATGTTGTCCTTTGCATCGTCCAACTCAGCCCCCCCGCCTGAAAGCATAGATCCACGTTCACCGCTCCTTGCTGATCCTCTATGGAAGCGGATTTGTTTTTCCAAATCATCATACTGAAGGGCTTCAGCAAGACTCTTGGGGATGGTTTCAAGTTCAATTTCCATAATACTTTGTTTTGTGCCTTCATAGAGACGGCTGCCTTTTTGACTGAGGGTCAAGATATAGAAGCGACCGTCACCGCTTAATACTGGCAGAAGCGGTTTAACATGAAAGCGGTCAGAGACTACTATCAATTCATCGAAACTTATCGGCAGGCAGTAGTATCTAAATACAGCAGCAGATAGAAATATCGCGAGGCCATCGCTTTGCTGTCGCCAGAAAATGACATTACCTAAAAGTCCGGAGGCATTTTCAAGCAGTGTTTTTGTCTCTGACGGCCGGAGGCCGCTTGCCAGTAATTTCTCTTCTGCTTCACGAAGCAAATTTCTGAGTCTTATTTGATTTTGCTGGATTTCAGCTCCCGCGCGGTGGGTTGGCATAAACAATGAGACGCAGGGTCCTTTTTGCTTGTTCATTAAAAATTTCAGATCATCTTTCGATATTGATTTCATAGATGCAATCTCCTTTGATACAAAAACCGTTTCGTTATGGCATAAATGAAATTATTGAAGATTTAATAAATGGAAGATTCCGGTTAATAAGATCATACCTCCTAGTCAGACATCGTGGTGAGAATCATTGACATGAATATATCCCATCGTATCAAAAATTGTTTCAAACCGATATGTACGCATTTTCTTCTGATTTCTTCCCTCCCTATCTGTTCAGCTACATCCCGCAATGAATTCTGATAACCCATCTTGTATCTCTATAATATATATTTTACCTATTCTGTATCATTATGCAATGTCTAAGAAGATACCAATTGTTTCCTCAACCTTTCCAACGCTTCTTAATAATCTCCATATAAGGTTATACGCCCATCGAGCAGACTATCCTGCTAATTGAGCATTTCCATAATAATTATAAAACAATGGGCTCAATTCGTAACCGGAAATCAATTAAATTTTGTAGTATTGTTCGTTCAGGCGAGGTCTTGTATATGCTCTTTTCATCGATTAAGTTATTCAACAATAATTTATTTCCTCGTTTTTTCTATATAAAGTATAATGCCAAAAGAAAGCAACATTTAATTTCAGAATTGATTTTTAAAACATTTATTTTTTATTAAGAAACTTGTAATACTCATTTGTAATATAATGATAGTTTGATTTATAAATTTTCTTTTGAATTAACTTTTTTAAAGTATCTTAGAATATGAAATCTATAAACCTCACCAAGGCCATCTGTTCATCGGCCGATGTATCACAGAAAGACTGGTTTGATTGGAAGTGGCAATATAATAACCGGATACAAACCATTGCTCAATTGGCCGGATGTTTCAGCGTGACTCCGGCAAGGCTCGGTGAATGGCGAACCGTTGCCGGATATTATCCATTCAGCATAACTCCGTATTATTTTTCTCTAATGAACGTAAATGACATCAATGATCCCATTCGTCTTCAGTGCTTTCCCGATCAGAAGGAAACTAATTTTTCATTAGGCGGTGCAACTGATCCCCTGGAAGAAGAACGGGACATGCAGGTTTCAGGTCTGGTGCATCGTTATCCTGATCGCTGTGTCGCACTCGTTACAAACATGTGTGCGACATACTGTCGACACTGCAATCGCAAGCGCATGTGGAAGATTGATGCAAGGGAATATAACAGAGGATATCTCCAGCATATGCTTGCTTATATTTCCCGATCACCTCATATTCGTGAAGTTATAGTTTCAGGCGGTGATCCTCTTACTATGAAGGAAAGCGCACTGGAGTGGTTTCTTCGGTCTTTGCGCCATATTCCCCATGTAGAGGTTTTGCGTATAGGAAGCCGTGTTCCGGTAGTCATGCCGATGAGAATTACTCGACAAATATGCTCCATGCTGCATAAATACCGTCCGCTTTGGTTCAATACTCAGTTCAATCATCCGAATGAAATTACTCCTGAGGCAGGGCGTGCCTGCGAAATGCTGCTGGAAGCGGGGGTTCCCGTCTCAAATCAATCTGTTTTGCTTAGAGGTATAAACGATAACTATGAAACTATGCGGGAGCTGCTTTATGGACTTCAACGGATTTCCGTAAGGCCCTATTACTTGTTTCATTGTGATCCGGTAAAGGGGACGGACCATTTTCGTACTGACGAATTATCGGGGATACGTATCATGGAAAAATTGTGGAAAAATGTATCAGGTCTTTGTATACCACAATATATTTATGACATCCCGGGAGGCAAAGGTAAATTTCCTCTTCATCCGTTTTCCTCGTTTCCGGCAGAAAGACTTGAGACGGATGAACATTTTTTTGACAAGAGAGATAAAGTAAATTAAGGAACCGGGATCGGGATGAAAGGAGCAGGTCTGACATGTACAGTGCTAGTGATTTGAAGAAGGGTTTGAGGATTAAAATGGACAACGAACCTTATATCGTAACCGAATTCAACTTTGTAAAACCGGGAAAAGGCCAGGCCCTGTATCGGTCTAAATTGAGGAATATGATTACGGGGGCCCAGTTTGAGCGGACATTCAGGTCGGTTGATACATTTGAGCCGGCCGATCTCCAGCAGAAAAAAATGCAGTACCTGTATGAGGAAGAAGGGAAATACTGCTTCATGGATAATGAAAGTTATGAACAGGTTTTTCTCACTAAAAGTCAAGTTGGGGGGGCAAAAAATTTCTTGATCGATAATTTGGAAGTTGAAATTCTCTTTTTCGAGGATAAGCCTCTGGAAGTAAGCGTGCCAAATTTTGTCGAGCTGGTCGTAGTAAAAGCTGAACCATGGGCTAAGGGCGATTCTGTGTCGGGTAAAACAAAGCCGGTGATCCTGCAAACAGGTTATCAAATACAGGTTCCTCCTTTTATAGAGGAAGGTGAGAAGATCAGGGTTGATACGAGGAGTGGCGAATATCTTACAAGGGTCAAGGACTGAACTATTGATGTTAGATAGCCACGACATGTTAAAGAAACCGGATGCCTTATGGACACGCGCCAGGATGCTCCGGGCCATGCGGGATTTTTTTATCGGCATGGATTATCTGGAAGTGGAAACTCCCAATTTAATCCCGGCGCCAATCCCTGAGAAATATATAGACACTATTCCGTGCGGAAACATGTTTTTGCACACGTCTCCTGAACTATATATGAAGCGACTGCTTGCAGCAGGTTACCCAAGGATATTTCAAATCTGCAAGTGTTACCGAGAAGGCGAGCGAGGTTCATGCCATCTTCCTGAGTTTACAATGTTGGAGTGGTATTGCCGGGGGGCAGATTATCGCCTGCTGATGGAGGAATGTGAAAAGTTGATAATATCTGTTGCCCATAGTCTTGGTAATGAGGAAGTGATTCATTACCAGGGTAAAAAAATAAAGTTGCAAGGGCCGTGGGAGAATATATCCGTAAGAGAGGCATTTACCCGGTATGCACCGGTTTCAATGGAAGATGCTGTTAAAAAAAACAGCTTCGATGAGGTTATGGTGGGCTACATAGAATCTCATCTGGGATGGGAACAACCCACGTTTATCTATGATTATCCAGTATCAGGATCAGCCCTGGCAAAGGCCAAAAAGGACGAGCCTGCTATTGAGGAACGATTTGAGCTGTATATCGGAGGACAGGAGATAGCCAATGCGTGTTCCGAACTTATTGAGACAGACGAGCATCATGCACGTTTTAAGAAAGTTGAGGAATATCGGCATTCAATAGGCAAACCGGTTTATCCTGTACCGCGGTTTCTTTTACAGGATAATAAAGTAATACCTGAATCAGCCGGGATTGCCCTCGGTGTGGATAGACTAGCAATGATTTTTTGTAATTCGCCCATTATCGATAATGTTGTAACTTTTACGCCAGAACTTTTGTAATTATTTATGAACCTGTATTCCTTCTATTATGCCCTTCATTAAGTTGATTGTTCCAGATGATCCTCTTGTAAAAGCCCTCTGTCCTAAATCTGTTGACAATTCCATTTTTTTCCATTACAGCTAATGACCTTGTAAAAAGTCGCAAATTCAGGTAATAAGAATTAGTTTTATGGATGCAAGCCGCATCTTTCGACAGGCGCGGGACAAACTCACCGGGAAATGAGGCGCATATAGGCATGCACTGAACAGCATGTCCCGTACTTGACAGAGGAAGAACGAGATATAGCGCGGCATATGGAACTTTTGCAAAACTGATGCAAACAGTTCCGTTAATAATTAATTTAGGAGAAATAAAGTGAAAGAGATATCTTCTGTTACCGGGACTCTTGGAGGTCATTTCCATGGGAGTCTTCTCAACATGATCCTGGATGCGGGGTTAATGGTTAAGTTTGTTCTGCTGTTGCTCCTCTTTTTTTCCGTGGTTTCATGGGCCATAATTTTTCTGAAATATAGAAGCATTAAAAAAGTAAAAAGGGAAAATGACATGTTTTTAGATTTCTATATGAGAAGTAACAAGATCGCTGATATTTTCCCTGAAGCAAAAAAATACAAACATTCTTGTATTGCCGAAGTATTTCAGGCCGGCTATGCGGAACTGGTCAAGATAACAAAAGCTATAAGAGGGTCAACATCATCCAAGGAAACTGAAGAGTTATCTCAGCCGCAAATGGAGATGAAAGGTATAGATAATGTGGAGAGAGCTCTTAACAGGGCATGCAGTTCTGAGGCTACGAAACTCGAAAGTACCCTCGGATTCCTGGCAACAACAGGAAGCGCATCACCGTTTATCGGCCTGTTTGGAACGGTCTGGGGTATTATGGATACATTCAGGGGCATAGGTACTAGGGGCTCAGCAACGCTGGCTGTTGTGGCACCGGGCATTTCAGAGGCTCTTATCGCTACTGCTGCTGGTCTTGCTGCCGCTATACCGGCTGTCATTTTTTATAACTATTACCTCAATAGGGTCAAAAACATCTCCACTGAAATGGATAATTTTGCTTCTGAGGTGTTAAATATCATAGAAAGATATTATGTGAAAAAGTAGAGTATTTATGAGACCCAGAAGAAAACGTAACAATGAAAGCAAGCTTTTGGCCGACATCAACGTAACCCCGCTTGTTGATGTTGTTCTGGTATTGCTGATAATATTTATGGTAACGGCCCCAATGCTTCAGATGGGTATAGATGTTAATCTTCCCCGGGTCAAGTCTAAGAGTATTGATGTAAATGAGGAGAAGCTTGTACTGACTATTAACAGTGGGAAAGAGATATATATAAACAAGAATAAGACCACTATTACTGATCTCGGTGCGAAACTGGAAAGCATATTTGCCAACAGGATCGATAGAGAGGTTTTTATGCGGGCCGATAAAAATGTTCCTTATGGGTTTGTGGTTGAAGTGATGTCCGCGGTTAGAAAGGCCGGTGTTGATAAACTGGGGATGATTACAGAGGCACCAGAGGAATCAAGATGACATATCGCAGGATGATAAAGGAGCAAGACGGCAACGATATCAGCCTCAATAGAATGATTTTTATATCTCTGTTGATTCATACAATTGTGCTGACCATTATTTTCTTTTCACCTTCGCTTCCCTCTCCAAGATGGACATTCGGTCCTGTCTATTCAGTTAACCTGATCGGTTCTTCTGAATTTTTTCAGGGGCAAAAAACAGCAACGGCATTTTCAAAAACAATCAATGAAACAATTCCCAGCGATCATTCCGCCATTTTGAAAAAACGTCAAGATACAATTCCATCTGTTCCTATTAAAAGAATTGACGTTCCCAAAAAGCAGATTAGTAACGTTGATAAAGCAATCGATGATATTAGAAAGAGGGTGGGATCTTCGGCAAGCAATACAGATTCGCAGGCACAATCAAGCCGGATGGACAATGCGGAATCCGGCGGGGAGATGAACGCGTATTACACTATAATCTGGTCAAGGATCAAGGGAAAATGGGCACTGCCTCAAGGCATATTACCAAAAGCAAATATCGAGGCTATTATCCAGGCAAGGATACTCAAGAGTGGTGCTGTAGTAGATTTGGGTTTTGAAAAACATTCGGGCAATCGTTATTTTGATGAATCGGCAATGAAGGCCATCAAAAAAGCAAGTCCATTTCCTCCTCTGCCGCAATGGGTTAGAGACAACAGCATTGCAGTGGGCATTAGATTCCATTCATCGGAATTCCGATAAAAATTTTTGAATAACTCAAATGAAGGGTTTACCATTCTAGGTATGAATAACGGCAGAATCGGCAGACGCATTCTAATTTTGTGCTTAATGTGTATAACAGTCATTCTGTGTATGCGCATTGACGCCTTCGGCAAGGTTTATATAGATATTAATTCTCCTGCCTTTCAAAAATTTCCTATAGCTATTACAGATTTTAAAAGAACGACTGAGGAAGGGCGCCAGCAGGACCTGTCAAGCTGGTTTTCGGATAACCTGTCAAAATATCTGAGTATGACGGGATTTTTTAATATTATAAGCAAAAAGGCTTTTCTTGAAGATCAAAAACAGACTGGTTCGACAGATGAGGTTATCAGGTTTGCTGATTGGACCGCCATTGGAGCAGAATACCTGGTAAAGGGTTCCTATGTGTATAGCGGCAAGAATCTTGTTACGGAGTTTCGTCTTTTTGATGTAGTGAAAGGAGAAATTATCGCCGCCAAACGGTACACGGGGACAATTGAGGACAAGAATGAAATGGTGCGCAAGTTTGCCGGTGAAATTCTTTATGCCCTGACTGGAGATAGGGGTGTATTTGATACAAAGATTGCTTTTGTACTGAAGAAGGGCCAAACTTCAAACATCTATACCATCAACTTTGACGGGACCGATCTTGTCAGAGTGACTAATCACCAGTCTCTCACACTATCGCCGCGCTGGTCGCCTGACGGCAAATATATTTCATTTACGTCTTACAAGGATGGAAATCCTGATCTCTATATAAAGGCTGTTAATGGTGCAAAGGCCGACAAGATTGCCGGTTTTGAAGGGATCAACCTGTCCGGCTCCTGGTCGAACGATGGCAAAAAGCTTCTGTTAACCCTGAGCAAGGATGGAAGCGAAAATCTTTATATTATGGATCTCGGCAATAGAAATATTAAACGTCTTACCAAAAATTTTGCCATCGATGTTTCACCCACCTGGTCGCCTGATAACCGAAAAATTGCCTTTACTTCGAATCGTTCCGGTTCGCCTCAAATATATATAATGGATGCGGATGGAAACAATATCAAAAGACTTACTTATAATGGAAATTATAATACGTTTCCGTCCTGGTCACCGAAGGGTGATAGAATTGCTTATGAAGGGTTGGTGAATAACCGTTTTCAAATATTTTCCATCAATGATGATGGCAGCGAACCAGTGCAACTTACTTTGGATAATGTAAACCATGAATCACCTTCATGGTCTCCGGATGGCAGATATTTGGTCTACAGTTCTATGGGGAACGGCAAATGCAGAATTTGTATCATGAACGCAAATGGATCAAATATGAGGATATTGTACGAAAATGCCAGTGGTTGCATAAGCCCGTCCTGGTCCCCTAGGAAGTGACCTCAATAGATAAATTTCTTTTAAAATGATGAGCCTTCGCATATCTGCAAAGATATGGTTTGTCATACAGCAAATCCCGTCCTCAAAACGAATCTTTATGTGAAAAGGCCGATGCGGCCGTGCACATGGAAATGCAACTGTTTGTTGTGACAACAAAAAAAGTAGGGCCTGGGATTTTTATAGTTGACCTTTAAGTGAGTTTATGGTTTAGAGGGTATCGGATAAGTAGAAACTGAAGTTACAACCAATCGAGAAAGGAGATCACATAATGAAAAGGAATTTTAAAATAATAATGATGATAGGTTTAGTACTATGCTTTTCGATTATGTTTATGACCGGCTGTGCCAAAAAGTCGACTGTAAAAGAACAGGGGGTCTCCGCTGAAGAGAAAGCTGGCAAGGCGGAAGCAGCTCCCCAAAAAGAGGGAGAAATGAAAGCTGGTGAAGCAGAAGCAACGCAGGAGAAGGTTTCTGCAAAAGAAGAGATCACATTTAAAGATATTCGGTTTGAGTTCGACAAATTCAATCTCAAACCTGAAGCCAGAGACGTTCTTAAGCAGCTTGCAGATTGGCTTACAAAAAATAAAAATTATAATGTACTCATTGAAGGCAACTGTGACGAAAGAGGAACAACTGAGTACAACCTGGCGCTCGGAGAAAGGCGTGCCAAGGAAGCCATGAAATATCTTGTGGAACTTGGAATTGACGATAAGCGGATTAAAACGATAAGTTATGGCAAAGAAAAACCTCTGGATCCAGGGCATAATGAAGAAGCTTGGGCAAAAAATAGGAGAGACCATTTTGTCGTGAAACTTATAAAAGGTTCGTAATTGGGAGATGCAGCAGTTGAAAAAAAGCGTGTCTTTGCTATTGCTTGCGTATTTCGTATTTATTGCAGGTTGCGCTTCGACAGGCGATCTTAAGCGGGTTCAGGGAGATATTGATCGGAAGGTCCTGACTTTAAAAGAGGATAATGCAGGCGTCCGAAAGGATATTGAAAAACTGAACGAATCTACAGCGGCTTTACGAAAAAGTCAGGCTGAAGTAAATGCAAACATCTCTGAGGTGAAGGACAGTATCCAGAGCCTGAAAGGGATTACCGAAGGATTAAAAAAAGACATCTCAGTAATGAAGGAAATAAAGGAAAAGCTGGATAATGTATCATTTAAGATAAACTTTATAGAAAATTTCCTCGATATCGGGAAAAAGGAAAACCACTCGGAGGGTGATAAAACAGGGAAGCCAACCGTGAAAAACGCTGTAAAGGGGAAAACGGAAAAGGAATCGATATATGCATTAGCCTATGAAACTTTTAAGGAAGGTAAGTATGAAAAAGCCAGGATTGAGTTTCAAAATTTTCTGAAGCAATATCCTGACACAGAATATTCCGATAATGCTCAATTTTGGATCGGGGAGTGTTATTATTTTGAGAATAAATATGAAAAGGCTATCATCGAATACGAAAAAGTCGTAAAAAACTATGCAAAGGGTAATAAGGTTCCATACGCTTTGTTAAAACAGGGGCTTTCTTTCCTGAATCTCGGTGACAAGTCGAGTGCGAGACTGATTCTTCAGCAGATAATAAAAAATTATCCGAACACCAACCAAGCAAGAATAGCAAGGGAAAAGTTAATCGAAATAAAATGATGGATAAGAAGTTTTATTCCTTCTGCAGTCCATTATTGTATCAGTCCAAATGAATAGGCCTGATGCCAGGAGGCAGTTGAAGATCAAACTGCGCTGAATCTACTCCGGTCGCCACCTGAATATCGGAGTAACGAATAATTATGTTTTGAATGTTATCATCTCCTGTTTCAACCGTAACCTTTTTTGGCATGGCAAGACCTTCAATGCAACTGTGTTCCATGTATTTGGCGCTATATAATCGAGAATTATTACGGGCGAATGATTCAACTCTAACTATGCGGTAGTCCATGTCTATCCAGAGAGATTGAATTTTTCTGTTTTCAGATAATATGTCAATGCGGTAAAGATTCTTTTCAAAAGAACCATTCAGAATAATGGATTTTTCTATTATATTGGGATGCGCGCCGAGGAGGATAGAGGTGATGTCTTCTACACCAAGTCCCTCAGTAAAGAGAGGTAAGAAGCATCCTAAATTTTTTGATGTCGCCTGCCCGATGTAAAATTCACCCTTCTGTGGCAGAAAAACCTTCAACAAATTTTCATGAACAGTCAATAGAAGATTAGGCGACCCTATTAAGGGTATTACCTCTAATCTTAAAGAAGATGGTCTTTTCAGCATAACGGCAATCTTGAGTGGGTATCTCCCCTCAGAAGTATTTACTTCAACACGTGCAATTGCTTTCAGCGTATCTTTGCGGTGGTCATTTCTGTCAGTCTCTTCCAGGACTGCTTGAGGAGAAGTTAAGCCATCTTTTGAGAATTTGTTAAATGGCAACGTTTGCTTTATGCTGCATCCCGGAAAAATAAAAAAAAATGAAAGGATGAAAAAAATGGATTGCAATCTCTTGAGCATTACGGTCTTTTTTCTTTGGTGAGTACTTCAATCTTTTTTTGCAGATCATTATTGTTAGGGTTTAATTTCAATGCCCGTTTGTATGTTTCAATTGCTTCTTTAACCCTACCTGCTTTTGTGTAGGCATCACCCAAGTGTTCGGCAATAGTCGCATCGTTGGGTGTAATATCCAATGCCTCTTTTAGGTATTTTATGGCCAGATCTGTTCTGCTCTGTCTAAAATATACCCAACCAAGGCTGTCAATCATGTAGCCGTTGCCTGGTTTTAAATACAGGGCTTTCTTGATCATCTTCTCGGCTTCATCAAGACGTATACCCTTTTCGGCAAATGTGTAACCTATAAAGTTCAGTGCCTCCGCATTATTCGGGTCGATTTTCAAAACCGACTCCATTTCATTAATACTCTCCTGAAAACGGTTCGTCTTTTCATAAAGGACGCCGAGACTATAATGCAGGTCAACGCTTTGCGGCGATGCTAACAATCCCTCTTTTAATATTTCTTCAGCTGATGACAGGTTTTTATTTTCTTCATAAAGGGAAGAAAGGTAAGCGTAAAGGCCTGGTATTTTCTTATTATTATGAATAGCCATTTTCACTACATCTATAGCCTCGTCAATCCTCCCCCCTTTTTTTAGGATCGTTCCTATATTGATTTGCGCGTATCCATAAAGTTCCGAATCTGCCGGGATCAACTTAAATTCTTCAATAGCCTTATTGTGTTCCTTCCTTTCTTCAAATGTTGCAGCAAGAAGATATCTGGCTCTGTGATCATTGGAATTACTTTTTAGTAAAGCAGAAAACTCAATGATAGCTTGGTCATACTTCCCTTTTTCAAGGTATAAAAGTCCCAGGTCGATCAGTGCTGGTTCGAAAGTCGGTTTTATGATCAGCGTCTTTTTGAAGCGCTCTTCCGCTTCTTCGTAGCGTTTCATTTCAGTTAACATTTTGGCTAGATAGTAGTTACCCATCAGATGATCGGGACTGATGCTGACCAGATTATTAAAAGCCTGGTATGCTTTTTCATAGTTTCTATTTTCCGCATAGATGGTGCCGAGATATAAATAGGAAACAGTATTTCTTGGATCCAGTTTTATTACTTTTGTGTATTCACTGATGGCATTATTATAATCTTTAATATTCAGGTACAATCCACCCAGGAGAAGATGGATATTTAAATCAGCTGGGTTATCATATAAAGTTTTTCTGCAAAGTTTGATCGCCTTTTGTATTTCGCCTTTTTCAATGTATAGTGATATCAGTTCTGTTATAAGATATAGAGATTGCGGATCGAAACTCAAGGCCTTTTCATATTCAATAATGGCTTCATCAAGATTATCATCAAGAATGTGAAGAACGCCGAGAGAGTAATGGTATGTCGACTCGAAAGATGGCCTCTCTTTCCCCATGAGGGCAGCCATATCTGTCCCCTTGGCCGGGTAAGATACACACCCGGTTAGAAACCACAAAATTATAATTATCGACCATTTCTTGTTCAATTTCTGTCTCATATTGTCAGTTCATCAAGCTTGATTTTTTAGCAAGAATACCATGCCATACAGTACCTAAATACTTTGCAGTCGGGAGATATCCAATTATTAGCATCAATAATGATTTCGGAATGGATCCCTTGATGATAAAATTTGACAACTTTCGGAAAATTGCTTTTAATAGTGGTCATGGTCAGCAATTGCCTTTCTTGGGATAAAAGCACAGTCTTGGTTTTCATGCAACTTTCAGGCCCTCGGCAAGCTTCCTTGCTCGGTATTCATAATTAAAAAGATTTCCTCTTTGGATTTCTCTGTCCGAACTATGCAAAAAGTTTATGGCATAAGCAGACTTGCATAGTCAGGGAGGATAGCAAAGTTTGGAAGGACGTCTATCGTAAATAAGTTCATTCATAGCAACCTAATTATAACTAATATCATTTATTACAATGGTGCTCCTTTTCTCGCTGGTATTATTTTATCGTTATGGACTATATTTTATTCTATTCTCTTTTAAAAAAACTTTATCAGAGTAAGGTTCTCAGAATACAAGAATAAAAAACAGCAATGATAACTGATAAAATTACTGCAAACTTTGTTTGTCCTCCTCTCCTCTCACAGGGCTATGCCTTGTACTGTTACACGTTCACAATTCAGCTTTTCAAGTTCTTTTTCATAATATCCCAACTTTTGATAATATCTATGGCACTTTTTAATTGATTGTCCTGCAATAAAATGTCCTGTTCTCTTTTTAAAGATTCTTCGGCATTCATTGCCTCTTTTTTTGATTTTATGTGACCCTTCAGGTCTCTCTCTCTGATAAAATCATCTGTTGGTTCTTTATCTTCAGCGTGTTTGATATATTTTACTATAATATCTGGTTTTATTCCCTCGGCCTGTATTGACCGTCCGCTTGGTGTATAATATTTCGCCGTAGTCAGTTTCAGGGCAGATCCTTCTTCAAGTGGGATTACAGTTTGCACGGAGCCTTTTCCAAAAGTTTGGGTGCCGATTACCAAAGCTCTACTGTTGTCTTGAAGCGCACCGGATACAATTTCAGAAGCACTGGCAGTACCTTCATTAACCAGAACAACTATGGGACATGTCGGCTCATCACCATCGTCTTTTGCTACCGCTTGGGAGTCCATGTTTTTTGTTCTTCCCTTGGTAGAAACAATGATTCCCGATTTCAGAAATATGTCAGCAACTCCTATTGCCTGATTCAATAATCCGCCAGGATTATTTCTAAGATCCAGGATCATTCCCATTGGAACACCGGTTTTTGCATTGATATTCTTAATTTCTTTTTTCAGATCATCTACTGTTCTTTCCTGAAATGAAGATATCCTGATATAACCGATACGATCATCAAAGATCTTTGATTTAATGCTTTTTATCTTAATTATATCACGGGTAATCACAAATTCTTTCGGTTTAGTAATATTTTCCCTTATAATGGTGACACTAACCTTTGAATCTTTTGGCCCACGCAATTTTTTGACTGCTTCCATTATTGTAATATCTTTGGTTGATTTTCCGTCAATCTGTATAATTTGATCACCTGCTTTAATGCCTGCATTGAAGGCCGGTGTATCCTCGATCGGTGAAACAACGGTTAGGACATCTTTTTTTATAGTAATTTCAATACCGATACCGCCAAAACTCCCGCGTGTTTCTACTTCCAGTTCTTTATACATGTCTGCGGTCATGTATGTGCTATGGGGATCAAGAGATTTCATCATCCCATTGATGGCCCCCTCTATAAGTTTTTTGGACTCTATCTCCTCCACATAATTTTTCTGCACTATGTCAAGGACCTCATTGAACGTTTTAAGATTCTTGTATATACCTCTCTCAAGGGCAGCCGATACCTGGGAGTCACCCTGAAGGCCAAATAGGACGAAACACGCCAGCAAGGACAATAATAAAAGCACTCTCTTATGCATAATATTCATTCAGACCTCCATTTCATTGGACAAACAATACCAGAGAAATATGTTTAACAATAACATTATTTTCATTTAGTTTTCCATAACTTTTTAACTTGCTTAAGATACGATAAGTTATTTGATAAAACTGTTGACAAAGGCAGTTAGTGAATAATGAATGACTGAGGGGGAATACAGATTATGGATATTGATGCTAGAATAATAGTCTCAAAAATATTAGATGATTCAGTTAGATGGGTTGTTGTGAGGACTTTCTTGAGATATAAATTTTACACTTCCATTTATTGATCCACCTTCATCAATAATTAACTTATGACATCTAATTTGACCTCTTACATCGGCTGATTTCAAAAGTTTAAGGGTATCTGTGACTTCGATATCTCCATCGAAAAACCCTGCTATTGTTAGAAAAATTGCATTTATATTAGCGATTACACGACTATCCTTTTCTGTAAAAACAGTTTCTGCCACAATTGTCCCCTCTACAATTCCTTCGATAATCAAATGCCCTTTAAAATGCATGATCCCTTCAATTTTGCAATTCTTATTTATTATTGAGATATTGTCTTCTCTGTCCTTCATTTATAATTCCTAGCCCATTAATGTTTTAAATTAAAAGCTTCTCTTAATACAAGATGGCCTTCATTCGAAAACACAAATATTTCACAAGTATTATAAGTATATTGCGAGGTGATTTTTTTATTTATTACTTTATGTTTAATGATGGAAAAAGGGTCGCCATCTTTAAAATTTTGCGGGACTCCATTTAAAAGCACCGTTTGCGGATTCACAAGCCAATTTTCTAATCCCAAACCTTCTGATTTTAAAATAACAAATATATAACCAGATGCAGTGGTGCTTTTTGAGTTCTTGTTTTTTAACAAAAATGAATAACGGAACGATTGTTTTGTAAGGTCAAAACGAGCCTCAAAATTTTCTATAGAAAGATTGTAAGTTTGAGTGATAACATTAGTTTTAGTATTATCAGCTTCCGACTCAGTATTTTTTGCTTCAGCCGGTTTAGGTTGTGTTTCAACCTTTGCTGTAAGCTCTTGTTTATTTAAACTTCCCGATCGATTGTGAAATAGAACTGCAGTGAAGGATATTAAAATTAGCCCAATGATTATTGCGAGACAGATTGTTAAGAAGCTCGTTGATAACTTGATGGAGCACAATCGTCTCTCGTCTTGAATTACAATGATTGTTACCTTATTTAGTTTCTTGATTGTACTCATTAAAAAATATATTTCACTTAAAAATTATCCAAAAATTTTTCCTGGGTATCGTCTAATTATTTGATATGTTTACCACGTATATTTATAGATACTTGCAAACGTTGTCAAGGTAAAATGCGCCAGAAACTTTTGTGGAATCTATATTTTATAATCATAATTTTTCATTGGGGAGAAGTTGTTACCTGTCTTGCTTGCACTAAAAGAAAAAGCATTGATTACGCCATTGAAATCTTGTATTACCACTTTATTAGAAAATTTCTTTTAGGATGTCTTATGGACAAAAGAGTTCGGATGATGAAAGCAGTCATTAGCTACGGCAGGATAGTAGTCATATATCTTGCAGTTTTCATTTTTGTTCCTGTAATTTATGAAATGAAACACGAGGGTGATACTTTTTCATGGTCTGTTAACCTTGTATCTGCCCAGCCGCGGTCAACTGAAACAATACCTGTAACGGATGAGACGAAACCAACCTCCATTCACGAAAAAAGCCTGATGGATAATTTACTGGAGAAGCAGAAGCAGCTTGATAATCGAGAAAAGTTACTGAAAGAAGAAGAGCGAAAAATTGAGGAGTTAAAAAAGGAAGTGTCGGAAAAAATGGAAGCTCTCAGGGTACTTCAGGAAAGCATGTTGCCGGCACTTGAAGTTCAAAAGGCGGAGAAAGAAAAAAAATACCAGGTATTAGCGAAGATGTACGAAGTTACACCTCCTGAAAAGGCAGCAGTGATATTTGAAAAGATGGATAGAAAAATGGCTGCTGAAATTATGCTTCGCATGAGTAGCAAAAAAGCTGGAGCTGTTTGGGCGCAAATAAATCGCGACGCTGGAATTGAGATTATCAAAGAAATAACCTCTTCGCAGAGTGTTGATACTGCAAGCGCTGTAAAGATTGCTAAAGAAATTACCGAACAAGCAGCCAGTAAACCGGAAGCAGTACAGACCTCCAATGCGGTCAGTACGACAACAAAAGATAAAGAAATTGCCGGAGCGGGAAAGAACAAACAGGTACCTATACAAATGATGGATAAAAAGAGCTCCTCAAAGAAAGAGCCGAAAGCTGCCCGTTTGAAGAAGGCTAATTTAGAAAATGTCAAACCCAGGACATTCAAACCGTTTGCGATACAGATTAAAGCGGTTCGGGGTATCGATATGGCAAGGGAGTATACAAAAGTGCTTAAAGAAGAAGGCATCGATGCTTACTGGTCTGAAATGAATGTGAAAGGTAGTGGGACGCTATACAGGATTTTAGTCGGACATTTTGCCAGCCGTGAGGAAGCTCTGAATTATATGAAAAATAAACGAATCGACAGTAACTATCCTGGCAGTTATATTCGGAAGGGCGAGCAGGAGCCACCTACCTCGAAGAAAAAGAGACAATGACAGATTCTTTACGATACAGCACAGATGGTGCCTATAAAATATTTGTAAAGCAGTCCACGATTTCGCCGTCGAATTGACTGTTAATGTTTTTTTTCAGCTCAGAAACTGCTTCTTTGATGTCCATTGCCTTTCGATATGGACGGTTGTTTGTCATAGCATCAAAGGCATCTACAACAGTTATAATCCTCGACAGAAAGGGAATATCAGAACCGCGAAGACCATCGGGATATCCTTTGCCATCCCACCGTTCATGGTGATGGCGTATTATTAATCTTTCAGTATCTAATATCGGAAGTGGCTTCAGGATATTTTCTCCAATCACAGGATGGTTTTTAATAATGTCAAATTCTCCATCAGTAAGTCTACCGGGTTTAAGCAGAATATTATCCGGTATTGAGATTTTTCCTACATCGTGCAGTGTCGCCGCTATCTTTAATGATTCTATTTCATGGGAAGAACAGTTCATAGCTTCTGCGATTTTAATGACTAGGGCCTTAACTCTAATAGAGTGTTCTTCTGTATAATAATCCCGGGCCTGAATTGATGTGACGAGAGATTGGAAGGTACTTAAAAGATTCATATACAAACTTTCATACAAAAGCCTGTTTTCTATATTAAGTGAAGCCCTGTTAGCAATGCTTTGAATATAATATAGGTCTCTTTCCGTATATACATGTTCGTTACTCTTTCCTGAAAGAGCTATTACACCAAAGACCCGGTCCCTTATTTTTAAAGGAGCACATATGACGGAAGAATATGCTGTATTCTCAATAAGATTCAGAAGCAATGGATCTTTTCTGCGAACTGTTTCTGTCAGGATAGGGTAGAGGGATGGTAAAATAGCACTGCGAAAAGAAGATGGTGATACTCCCTTTATAACCATGGCATCAAATTCCTGATGATCCTTATAATATAACAGGATAGAACAAGCTTCCCCGCCGATGACTTTGAGGGCCAGATTAACCATTTCCTGGAAAATTTCATCATTGTTTCTTGTATGTTCAATAGTGTCATATATATAGCTTCGTGTAGATAAGTCACTTATTTTATTAGTTAATGTAGGCGATGTTGTTTGATTATTGTATTCACCAAACATGGTTTTTGCCCTTAAATATACATCAACTTTGCATAATAAATCGTCAATGTTAAATGGTTTCGCCAGGAAATCTACTGCCCCGATCTTTATTGCTGAGACGGTAAGGTCGATTGTGGGATAAGCTGTAATAAGAATAACAGGTGTTGTAGGATTAATTTCTCTAATCCTATCCATAAGATCCATGCCATTCATACCAGGCATCATGACATCGCATATTACCAGGTCAAAGTGGTTCTCCTTTAACCATTCTAGGCCTTCAACACCATCACACGCTTCAACTACCGTATATGTTCCAGAATGACTTATAGCATCGACAACAAGCGATCTGGTCGCTATATCGTCATCTACGACCAGTATGGATTGTTTTTTCACTGTATCGACATTCATTTCATGCGCACATGCTCTATCGTGCGTGTTTTCTGCGGAAAAAGGCACTGGAATTGACTCTCATGTATTATTATTTTTTGTTGGATTTAAGAAGGATATCCATCAGGCTGTATGAAATTTTATCATAAACAGCCGTTTTATCTATGGAATCAAGTGTGACTATATCGACATACTTTTCGGCGGCAGCATTTTCGGGTTGCGGCGTTGTACCAGTTTTAACTTTGTTATGCTTGCTGTATGCCTTTAAGATATTATCGATCTGATAAGATGAGATAGTCATCGCTCAACTCTGCTACACATGTATTAAAATCCTTCGTCTATTTTATCGGAAAAAACACATAAAACTTTAGCCCTTTTCCAACAATTCATTAAGATTGTAATTCAAATTATAAATAACTATATGTTAATATTCTATTTGACTATTGGCTTATTTTTGTCATATTTAAAAAATCAAGCTGATTGTTATAATATCGTCATAAATAAGAACTACCTTAAAAGAACGTTTTATGAAAAAAGCAAAGATATTAATAGCTGAGGACCATGAATTAAGCAGGGAGAATCTTTCTGAAGTGCTGAGAAAACAAGGCTATGAGGTTGTGGCCGTCGAAGATGGCCGACAAGCCAGGGATGCCTTTATTGAAGATAAGTATGACCTTGTCATTACTGACTTAAGGATGCCGCATCTTGATGGTCTTCAGCTTCTAGAGTTTATACAGGGAATTAATCCTGAAAATATTGTGATTATCATTACCGGTCACGGTACCATCAACACAGCTGTAGAAGCAATGAAACTAGGCGCTTTTGACTACATTACAAAGCCGTTGAAAGATGACCTCGTAATATTGACAATCGAAAGAGCATTATCCTATGCGAAGCTAAGGGAAGAAAATATAGCACTCAGGCGAAATTTGAAAAAGAAGTATGATTTCGACAATATGATCGGTTACAGTGATGGAATGAAAAAGATCTTTGATACGATTGAAAAGGTTGCTTCTTCTGATAGTACGGTTATGATTTACGGTGAAAGCGGTACTGGGAAAGAATTGGTTGCGAGGGCAATTCATTTCAATAGTGAAAGAATTAATTCCCCCCTAATTGCTGTGAATTGTGGCGCCATTCCCGAAGAACTTCTTGAAAGTGAGTTGTTTGGCCATGAAAAAGGTGCTTTTACAGGGGCCATCCGTAGCAGGGTCGGTAGATTCGAACTGGCCAACGGAGGTACCATATTTCTCGATGAGATCGGTGATATGAGTCCTGCACTGCAAGTCAAGGTCTTAAGGGTGCTGCAGGAGAAGCAATTCGAGCGCATTGGGGGAATTAAGACCCTGCAGGTCGATGTGAGGATCATTGCCGCGACTAATCAGGATTTGGAAAAAGCCATAGCGGAAAAAAGATTTCGTGAAGACCTGTTTTATCGAATTAACGTAATACCTATTCATCTCCCTCCTTTGCGGGAGAGGAGGGTTGATATACCGATGTTGGCTAGTCATTTTTTACATAAATTTAATAAGTTAAAAAGAAAGACAGTGGATAAAATTGCTCCCGAAGCAGTGGAATGTCTGCTGAGGTATCCATGGCCAGGAAATGTCAGGGAACTTGAGAACTTGATAGAGATGGTTGTTGTTTTGAAGGAAGAGGGTAATATTGAAGTCGCGGATCTTCCTGAGAAGATAGTAAAGTTGCCATCTGCGGGGGGGCTTATCAACGGTATAGAAATAACGGATCAGGGAATTAATTATAATGATATTATTGATAAGCTCGAAAAAGACTTGCTTTTCCGCGCTCTGGAAAAAGCAGGGGGAGCAAAAAACAGGGCTGCAAAGCTGCTGAACCTAAACAGGACAACTTTTGTTGAAAAATTAAAGAGATTTAAAATTGGCCAGTAAGTCATACTTGTCTTAAGGTTCATCTGATTTAGTTCTTATCCGTATAAATAATCAATTAGCATTTAGATATTTATAAATCCAGTAATTCAAAAAGTTCGAGTGTATTCGTTCTCCGGGGATTCGTTGGCATCTTCAGGATCCTTTTCCTTTTTTAAAAAATCATTTTTCAGCTTTCAATCGAGATTCACAGCATTCTGCGTATAGTCTAAGCACTGCATTCACATCTTTGATATGCCGGCGGCTTTTCTGAAATATATTGTACTTTTTATGTCGAAAATGCCGGAGATGTTTCGGTCAAAAATTTGGCAAAACGATAGCTATTTGACATTAATTGTTTGCAAAAAAGTGATCTAATGAAAAGAAAAAGCTCTTTTAAGCTCCCGTTTATTATAGGGAATAAGCATTTATATTTAGATGGTATATAAATTGCTGAAGTTTGTAGCTGATAGATCAATTAAAACACGTCATTTAAATGTATTAGTCCTATTTGCCGTAGTTTTTGGAACATTGAATATTGAATAATTAAAAGCCTTTCAGGTGGATATTGTCAAGGTATAGTAAATTCTGATCATGAAGAAATTCATAATATCCATATTGATATTATTTATAGTTTACCAGCTTGTCGGGATAACTGAAGGCGGTGAAGATGGTAGTCGTGATCAAAATATAGGTCAGGCGGAAACAGCGAAAACAATCAGGCAAGAAACAGATTCTGATACTACTTTGTATAATCAGGGGATGATTGCCTTTCAATCGGGAAGCTATTCGGATGCTTTGGATAAGCTTAAAATCATTTTGCAACGGGAGCCGGATGAATCTCCCAGGAAGGAAAAGATATTAAGATGTGTAGCCGACTGTCATTTCTTCTTGGGACTAAAGGGGAATAATAGCGATCTGTTGAGTGCAGTTGATTTTTATAAGAATATTTTACAGAAATATCCAAATTCCCGTGGTGAAAACACAATTGCTTTATACAGAATGGCGAATAGTTATGCAGCATTAAATTTCTATTATGAAGCGAAAAGAGAGTATGAAAGTCTCTATACCCAGTACCCGGAATCGACCTATGCACCGGAAAGTGTATTCAGAATGGGGGAAATGCTCTACAAATCAAAAAAGTTTGGCGATGCCGCTGAAAAGTTCGAAGAATACATTCGTAAGTTTCCTGAGGGGGAATACATAAAGGTAGCTTATTTTAACCTCGGTGATTGTTATTCTCAGATTCATCAAGAGGAGAAAGCCGAAAGATGGTATCAGAGTGCCTTAAAAAGATGGCCTGATTTGGGAAATATTCCCGAACATATACTCTTGAATTTGGGGTTTCATTACTTCAATAGCTGGAAATATCCCGATACCCTGAAAATATTTTTCTTTTATATTAATGTATATCCAGAGAAAGAGAATTACAAGGAAGCTCTCTTTGTCATTGCCCGTTCGTTCATGGAGCTGGATCAACTTCCCCTTGCCCTCAAGATGTTTGGCCTACTGACAGAAAAATTTCCGAACAGCCGTGAAGCTACAGAGGGTGCCATTATTATGGCAAATATTGGTGTGAAGAAACCGGGAATGAAATTGCCCTTACATTTTGAAGGAATGCAAAATTATCTGGATCCACTCAAGACGTATAATGATATTCTTGCAAGATCTCCAACCGGCGACTATGCGGAGGAGCTGCTGTTTCAAAAAGGTTACATCCTGTATAAAAACAGCAGGTATAAGGAGAGCTTTGATACCTATGCTCGTTTGCTGAGCCAGTTCTCCCATGGGAAATATAGGGGAGAAGCATTTAAGTATTTTCTGGCAAGTGCTGATTGGCTGGTAGACGAGAATTATGCAAAAGGTGATTACCCGGCAGTTTCAGAAATATACTTTAAATCAAGGGAAAACGGTCTGATCTCTGGAGATAATTTTAAGATGGCATTCAAAATGGGCGACAGTCTCAGGCTTGTCGGTCTTTACGATGAAGCAATGGAAGTCTTCGAGAAGCTTCTAAAGACTTGTGGAAGTATTGCTGACAGGCACAGGACTATTACGGCTATTGCCGATGTAGACTGTGAAAGAGGCAATTATGAAAATGTCGAGAGGGTCTTAAAGCAGTTGTCGACTACTTCGTTAGATACGGACAAAAGGTTGACTCCCCACAGCGGCAAAAGCAGATATAAGGGAAAAGCAACGGTGAAACCTGTAGAATCTGAAGGCAACATAGAAAAGCATGTCAACAGGATTCTGGGGAATGTTTATTTCAAAAAGGGCCAGTTTGATAAGGCCGCACAAACCTATGCTAAGGTTTTAGATTCCGGCGTTGGTATTGAAGGCATGGCAGTTGTATATCGAAACTATGCCGAGTGTTTGAAAGCGATGAATTTACTGCCAATGGCCATAGACAATTATCAAAAGGCCATAGAAGTCTATAACAGGGAAAATCAAAAGTACCCCGTCAATATCATAATCGATTCATATAGAGGTATTGGAGATTGTCTGTTTGAGGAAAAAAAATACCTGGAAGCGATATCTATGTATAAACAGTCGCTGACAAAGTTTGACAGACGTACTGAAAGCTTATGGTCAATCTATAATATGGGGCGAGGGTATGTGGAATTGAGAAACTCCGAGATGGCGGATAAGACATTTTCGGAGTTAAAGAATAAGGGTGGTGAAGGTTTCTGGTCAACTCTTGCCGATTATGCCTTAAGAGAATATAGCTGGAATGATAAGTATTCCTCGTCTCAGAATTAATGCTAAACTGTTAAGTAGAATACAGGATTATTATGAATAATTCAGAAATTGCAGACAGCCAATATCTCTTCTTACAAAAATCCTTTAATGAATTCAATCAAGCCACCACACGGCTTCAGCAAGCCTTTGCCAATCTAGAAATAAAGTTTGAACAAATAAACAAGGAATTGGAATTAAAAAATGAGGAACTGAAACGGACAATAGAGGAAAAAGAGAAGGTAAAAAATTATCTCCGGAATATACTTGAAAGCCTTACCACCGGCGTGGTCGTCACAGATCTTGACGGAAAGATCACGACAGTAAACAGGTGCGCAGAGACATTTTGGGGCATTTCTCAGGATCAGGCGGAAGGGAAGGACATAAAGTTTTTATTCTCTGACTTGAATATTGCAGACTGGAAAGTCTTTCATACTGATTATCTGCCGGATAAAGGGGAAAAAGTAAATATTAAGGATAAGATTATTGAAATTTTTGTTTCTCCCATGAGGAGTGAGCAGGGGGAGATCATAGGAACTGTCTTTATCTTGCGTGATATTACCAGGATCGAAAAACTGGAAGAAATGGCAAAGCGAACGGAAAAACTTGTAGCTATGGGTGAGATGGCAGCGAACATCGCTCATGAAATAAGAAATCCTCTCGGTAGCATCGAATTGTTTGCATCGCTGCTGATGAAGGATATGAAAGATAAAAATCATCAAAATAGATTATCGAACATTATTACTTCAGTAAAAAATATGGACAATAAAATTTCAAACCTCCTGCTGTTTACGACACAAAAGAATCCAGTAATGAGAAATATTAATCTCCATCGCATTATGAAGGAAGTGCTTCTATTTTCCGATCCGATTATAAAACAGGAGGGCATATCACTATCAGTGACTTATTCGGACGTTGAGCCCTATGTAAGGGGTGATGCTGAGATGCTTAAACAAGTATTCCTCAATATCTTATTAAATTCTATACAAGCGATGGCTGATGGAGGATCCCTCAGGATTGAAACAATCGCATCTCATGAACAGGAAGTGGTTTCCACAGGTAATAGAAACGTTGAAGTCAGGATCTCTGATACAGGCGTAGGTATTCCAAGGGAAAACCTGAAAAAAATATTTGATCCTTTTTTCAGTACCAGGGAAAGGGGGTCGGGCCTGGGTCTTGCCATTGTCCATAATATTGTCCATGTTCATAACGGTACAATAGATGTTGAAAGTAAGGAGAAAGAAGGGACAGTTTTCAGTATCCTCCTTCCCTTGACTCAAGGGATGCGGGACTCTAAAGTTGCTGATAGCTTGAATATCTTGGATGATAGATATGAATAAGAGACCGGTTTTAATAGTTGATGATGATCCGTCAATGAGGATGGCCTTGTCCGAATCACTGTTGAGCTGCGGGTATCGAGTAGAAGCCGCAGTTGACGGAGCAGACGCCCTAACAAAGTTTAATAAAGGAAAATTTGACGTTGTCATTACAGATATGCGAATGCCGAAAGTCGGTGGTATTGAGGTGCTTCGGGGTGTCAAAAAGATCTCGCCGCAGACGCATGTCATTGTGATAACGGCTTATGGAACTGTCAATACTGCCGTTCAGGCGATGAAGGAAGGGGCATCTGATTTTATTATGAAGCCCTTTTCCCTAGACGATCTTGAATCGGTTGTAAAAAATGTATTTTCAAAACGTGATAATGGTGAAGGTGAATCAATGGATGAGGAAGAGGCCCAATCATCCTTTAAAGAGATTATCACATGCGATAAAAAAATGATGTCCCTGCTGGAATTACTTAAGTGTGTGTCAAAAAGCAAATCCAGCGTCTTGATTCAAGGTGAAAGCGGTACGGGTAAGGAGTTATTTGCACGTTATATTCATCGTAACAGTAACAGATCCCACATGCCGTTTGTTGCAGTTAACTGCGCTGCAGTTCCGCATAATCTTCTCGAAAGTGAAATGTTCGGGTACGAAAAGGGTGCTTTTACCGGTGCGTTGCAGAGGAGACTAGGGAAATTCGAACTGGCTGACGGGGGGACGTTATTGCTGGATGAGATTAGCGAGATGGATATGCAGCTCCAGGCAAAGCTTCTCAGGGCCATCCAGGAGGGAGAAATTGATCGACTGGGGGGAAGAGAACCCATTTCCGTTAATGTACGAATCATCGCAACGACAAACTCAGACTTGAAGAAAGACATTTCAGAAAAAAAGTTCAGGGAGGATCTATTTTACCGGCTTAATGTCATTCCGGTTACAATACCGCCGCTGAGGAATAGGATGAATGATATTCCATTGCTCAGCAATTATTTTCTCAGGAAATATAGTGAGCTCGTAGGTAGAAAAACTACCCTGTCTGCTGAGGCTGAGATCTTATTAAAGAGCTATGCATGGCCTGGGAATGTTAGGGAACTGGAAAATGTTATCGAAAGGGCCGTGTTGATGGCTGACAGGGGTAATGTACAATCGGAACATTTACACATGGAAAAGGATGAAAGGGAATCTGTAGAGGCTGATTCAGTAAATGTTTCCTATAAGGGATCGACTTTGTGGGAGATGGAAAGGGATCTGATTGTAGAAACTCTGAAAGAGGTTAATGGAAATAAGACAAAGGCATCAAAAATTCTGGGCATCAGCGTTCGTACCATGCGCAATAAGTTGCATGAGTATAAATTGACCAATTTATGAACAGGATGGTCAAAAAAATGTCTCTTTGTGATACAGGAAAAATTTTCCCATCATCTGTAAACTTCAGATTTAGTAATGCTTCATGCCTTTGGAACAATAATCTTTTAAGTGACCTATAGTGATAAATGCACGACTGTTAACCATTTTGAATGAATGGAAAGTATTATGATTCGTTTTTATTTGAAAATACGAATATTTTGGGAGTTGTTTGGTATATCCTTTGCAAATATGTTCTGAAAATGGCCTTTTACTATTTATTCATGCCACTATAAAACAGGAGAGTTTATGGATTTTCCGTTTGATAGAACAATGAAGCTTTTGTCTTCTATGATAGATTTCCGGTCTCAGAAACATCAATTCATCACTTCAAATGTAGCAAATATCGATACTCCTGGATACACATCCAAAGATTTGCAATTCAAAGGTATTATTGGGGAAGAGATGCAAAAGAAATTAGTCAGAACAGACAAAATGCACTTACCCGGGCAGTTTGCAAATGCCGGGTCAATAGATGGTGAGATCGTTGATTCCGGGGAGAGGGTAAATATCGAGACGGAGATGACCAATCTTGCAGAAAATCATTTAATGTATAACACATCTGTTGAACTGTTAAGCAGGAAACTAAGAAGTATCAGAAACGTATTTAATGAGGTGAAGTAGCATGGATATCTATACACCGTTCAGAATATGTGGAGAGGGGCTTGCAGCCCAGCGGGCGAAGATGGATGTTATCGTAAGCAATATAGCCAATATCCATACAACAAGAACGCCTGAAGGAGGACCTTACAAAAGAAAAGTTGTTGTTTTTTCATCTGAAAATGTCAACAGCAATTTTGATTCTCAATTAAGAGACGCCATAAAGACAGTGAAGGTCGACGGAGTGGAAGAAGCCAAAGAAGATGAAGCTGTAAAAATGATGCACAATCCAGGTCATCCGGATGCCGACGCAAGGGGGTTTGTGGCTATGCCGAACATCAACTTGGTGACGGAGATGGTGGATATGATGCTGACCAACAGGGCTTATGAGGCATGCGTTACAGCCTTCGATGCCTCTAAAAATATGGCTCTCAAGACAATGGAAATGGGAAAGTAGGACATAAGTAGCAAGGAATGGTTTATCCAAAAGTGTGGGAGGTGATTTAAGAATGAGCGATATTTCAATCAGAGGTGAAGCACTCAAGCCTTCAACAGTAGCCGATAAAGTAAAAGATGCCGGTCCGGGCGATAAAACAGAATTCAGTACTATCCTCAAGAACAAGGTCAACGAAATCAATCAGCTTCAATTAGATGCTGATCAGGCCATTACAAAGGTCGAACTGGGAAATTCCGGAAGCATTCATGATGCAATAATTGCCCTGGAAAAGGCGGATCTCTCATTCAGAAAAATGATACAGGTGCGGAATAAGATTTTGGAAGCCTATCAGGAAGTCATGAGGATGCAAGTCTAGTATATATTTTAAACTGTGACGGTTATGAACATGGGATCTCTTATTCAGTTTCTTACACAAATATGGAAAGGTTTTAATGCGTTAGAACCTTCAAAAAAGTTATCTATCCTAATTATAGCCGCGGTTACTTTTATCGGAGTTGGGGTAATGGTCTATTGGACCAATAAACCGGAGTATCGTGTGCTGTTTTCAAACCTCGGTGCAGATGATGCTGCAAATATTGCTGCAAGATTGCAAGAGAAAAAGGTGCCCTATCAGATATCACCTTCCGGCGATTCTATTCTTGTCCCCTCTGAAAAGATATCCGAAATAAGATTAGAATTGGCATCCTCCGGATTACCTCAGGGTGGAGGTGTTGGTTTTGAGATTTTTGATAATAAATCTCTCGGCGCCACTGAGTTTCTGCAGCAGCTG